>ERZ827168.1795-NODE-1795-length-27858-cov-5.018379_pt1 | contig 27858 bp, 29 predicted proteins | sample MGYA00519868_ERZ827168 | MGnify/ENA primary metagenome ERZ827168 (study PRJEB31778, sample SAMEA3449271) | human gut metagenome | biome: human gut; feature: human-associated habitat; material: faeces | place: United Kingdom | collected 2010/2012 ...
TCTAACTCTCAAATTTCGTTTGTGTAATTCGCAAACCATTTCTTTTTAACTATAATATCACAATTCCTCCGACAGCGGCAAATGGAATGTTCATCAGCACAAGTCCGGCATCGCGTGGATTACCGAACAAAACAAATAGAATGATGAATATAATAATGAGGCTTATTGGTACGACTTGAGCGAGTCGGGCCGTTGCGCGTCGCTAGTTCTCAAAGTCGCCTGCCCATACAAATTTATAACCTTTATCTGGATGTATCTGTGCGTTAACTTTAGCGCGAGCTTCGGCTACCGCGCCTCCCATGTCACGTCCACGTACGGAGAACTTCACTGCTCCAAAGCGTGAATTATTGTCTCGGAATACAAGCAATGGTCCTGTTATTGTGCGTATGCGCGCAAGTTCGCCTATAGGAACCATTGCACCATTGGCTGCAGGAACCAGAATCTTGCTTATTTGGCTCTCATTCATACGGAAGTTCTTCTCGTAACGAACCATAATATTGAATTTCTTTTCTCCTTCATACATTGTTGATGCACTCTTTCCGCCAATAGCCATTTCAATAACAGATTGTACGGTTTGTTTGTCTATGCCATAACGTGATAATGCGGCCTCGTCAAGCTCTATGCGTAGTTCCGGCTGGCCAATGTTTTGTATAACACCCAGGTCTGTGATACCACGCACGTTTTTTAGTATTTTGTATATTTTGTTAGAATATGTCGCAATCTTTGATAGGTCGTCACCGTATATCTTAACTGCGATGGAACCTTTAACACCACTGACAGCCTCCTCAACATTGTCTGATATAGGCTGAGAAAAACCGAAGTCGACTCCCGGATAAACAGATAGATCCTTTGCCATTTTGTCTATGAGCTGCTCTTTTGTCAGCCCGCTTTTCCACGTATCTTCTGGATAAATCTTTACAAGCATTTCCACGTTGTAGAATCCTGTCGGATCAGTACCATCGTTCGGCCTGCCTGTTTGACTCAGCACATCTTCAACTTCCGGATATTTGCGCAGTTTAGCCCTTATCTCGTTTGCTAGTCTTACAGATTGGTCGAGTGATATGCTGCTTGGCATTGATGCACGCATATATATTGATCCTTCGTTAAGTTCTGGAAGAAATTCGGAGCCAAGCAGAAAATAGCACGAAAGTCCCGCAATCATTACTGTTATGGAAACAATAAGTGTCTTGCGCTTATGGCGCCGGCATATATAAAAGAAGCGTATTGCGTTATTTGTGAGAAACTCAGTGAACGGATTGTGTTTCTCTTTAACATTCTTCTTCAACAGTACGGATGTGAGCATTGGCACAAGTGTGAGCGTGAACAACAAAGCTCCAAGTAATGCGAAACCAAGCGTATATGCCATAGGGCTGAACATTTTGCCCTCAACTTTTTGGAATGAGAATATAGGTATGAGCGCTGTTATGATTATCAGCTTAGAGAAGAATACAGCCCGAGCACGGTCGCTTGCCACACGTCTTATCAGTCCGAACTTAAGTTGTTTGTTAAATTCATTTATACCCACTTTCTTTGCGTGTGCGTCTAATGCTACGAACAGGCCTTCAACCATCACTACTGCACCATCGATTATAATACCAATGTCGATTGCGCCCATAGATATAAGATTAGCGCTCATTCCTTTTATATAAAGACATATAAAAGCAAAAAGCAATGACAGCGGAACGACTATGGCTACATTGATTGTTGTTCGCCAATCGGCCATGAACAAAAATACAATTATAGTAACTAATATAAGGCCCTCGGCCAAATTATGCAGTACGGTGTGTACGGACACGTTGATAAGATTGGTACGGTCATAAAATGGTACAATTTTCACATCTTTGGGTAGTTGTGTTTGTATATCTGCCAGCTTCTTTTTAAGCAACGGAATAACTGTACCAGGATCGTCTCCACGGTGCATTAATACCATACCTTCTACAACATCGTTCTTATCGCCGATGCCACACTGACCTAGTCGCGGCAGGCTCGACTCTTTCACCGTAGCTACATTTTTAACGAGGATAGGTGTTCCGTTTATGTTCTTCACCACAACATTTTCAAGATCTTTGATGTTGGATATCAGTCCGATACCGCGCACAACATATGCCTGGGCACCCTTGTTTACTATGTCGCCGCCCACATTAAGATTACATTTCTCTATAGCGTTATACAGTTCAAGATTTGATATCCCGTAGCTGTTCAGTTGGTTAGGATTTATTTGCACTTCAAATGTCTTTACCTCACCACCGAAGCTCACCACATCGGCTACACCCGGCACAGAGCGTAGTTGTCTGTCTAGAACCCAGTCCTGCAATGTTTTCAGTTCTCTTACCGAACGTTTGTTGCTCTGTAGAGTATATCTGTATATCTCACCCGTAGGTCCTGTCGCCGGCTGCACTTCGGGTGAAACACCTTCAGGAAGGTCGGCACCTTTTATCAGATTATATACTTGTTGGCGTGCGAACGAGTCGTCTACATGGTCATCAAAAAGAACATTGACAACAGATAGTCCAAATAGGGTAGTGCTGCGTACGATGGTTTTCTTCTGTACTGGATTCATAGCCAGTTCTATAGGTATTGTTACAAATTTCTCTACCTCTTCAGCACTTCTTCCTGGCCATTGTGTTATTATTGTTACGTTAGTGTTGGTTATGTCAGGAAATGCATCCACAGGTGTTTTCTCAAAACAATAAATTCCAAATATAACCACCAGTAAGGTAAGAAACAAGATAAAAAACTTGTTACGCAGTGAAAATGTTATTATGTTTTTAATAAAATTCTTCATAATGAATCTTTTATTTTAGTGAGTTATACACAAGCAGGGCGTTGTGAACAATAATCTTGTCACCTGCCGTAAGGCCTGATGCCACATAATCTAACGTATTTGTTTCTTTTATCAGTTTTATCGTTCGGTAGGATAGAACATTATTCTTGTCAACAACAACGACGTAATCTTTATCGTCGTCAAATATCACAGCTTCAGAGGGAACTGCTGGATAATTACCTCGTCCGGCCGGAACAGAAACATATACGTTGGTATACATTCCAGGCTTTAGCATATAGCCTTTGTTGTTCATATTTATTTTCAGTTGTTCGGTCTTGCTCTCTGAGTCTAGGACTGGATATATCTTGTTTACAGTGCCATAGAACAGTTTTTCATCACCATAGGCTAAGGTCTTTATCACTGCACAAGCTCCGGTTTTTACCTTGCTTATATCGTTTTCGTATATGTCGGCAATAATCCATACATTGTCAAGTCCTGATATAGTAAAAAGCTCTTCGTCTTGATCAGGTCTTATCTGCATGTCCGGATTTATGTTTGCTTCGGTTATGAATCCAGATATTGGTGCCTTTATGATGTATGTTGACTTTCCTGTTATGTGATTTATGGAGTATATTTCGTGAAGGCGTTGCTTTTCGGCTTGTGCGTTTTTAAGTGTCTTGTCTGCCTGTAACAGGTCGCGATCTGAGGCCATACCGCCATTATACATGTCATTTATTGCTGATTTTTCGCGTTTGGCAGTGATAATTTGTAGGTCTGCGTCGTTCATCTGTTTTTCATAATCAGCCACCTCTCCTGATCTCACCACAGCCAGAACTTGACCTTTACGTACATAGTCACCTACAGTAGCTCCCATTCGTATTACTGTTCCTCCGAACATTGGAAACACGTGAGCGACATTGTTCGGGTCACAATCAACGTGTCCATTGAGTACTAATTCATCTGCAAAAGTATGATTCTGCACGGTTTCAACCGTTACTACCTTACGCAGGGAGTCGGTAAGATAAGTTATCTGTATGTTGTTGATGCCCTTGTTTTTTGAGCACGACAACATTAATGAGGCCGCCATTACAGCCATAATAAAAATAATGTTGTATCTTTTCATATCTTATTATGTATTTTCAATTCAATATTTTACTACTTCACGTCCTGCGGCCGTATTAAGTTCTTCTGCTGCTATGAATACTTTTTCTCTTACATTAGATATCTCAAGCATAGCTTCTTTATATGTCTTATAGAAATCGACAAATTCGAGTAGGCTAATGTTCCGCTTGCGGTAGTTTTCGTTTACGCTCTGAAATAGAGTGGTTATATTCTCTTTGTCAAAATTGTCTGATACACTCTTATCGAGCGATAATGAGCGTAGAAAATTATCTTTAGCCACAGCCACTTCGTTTTGTGCTTTTGCTATTGTTCCAGCATAGTCCTGTTCGCACTGAGCTATGCGTGCTTTTGCGCTGCGTATGTTACCTTGATTGCGGTTGAATAATGGCAAAGAGAGGCTAACACCTATGGCAAAATATTTTGGAAAATATCCTGCATTGCGGTCATATTGACCTGTAATGTGTACTTCGGGCCATGCTTGAGACTTTCTTACGTTGAGCGTAGCTTTTGCCTGTTCTGTCTGATTGCGTGCCATAAGTACGTCTGAACGTTGCATCAGACTGTCGGTAAGTAGTCGGTCACACTCTGATAAGTCAGGCATTGTAGATGTGTTCGGATTAAATACGACTGTGATATTGACAGTAGATGGAAGGGCCATGAGTATGCGTAAACGTCCTTGAAGAGCGGATGCATTCTCAATAAACTCGTTTTGTTCTCTTCTTACAGACAGAAGTAATGCTTGTATTCGTGCTGTTTCTATTTGAGAAATGTTGCCTTTCTTTTCTTGTGTAGTAAGTTGATCGAGCGTTGTGCGCAATGAACCAATCTCGTTTTGGTAAATCTTCATATTGCGCTGGGCAAAGTATAGTTTCACAAATGTTTTATGAAGTTCGGCGCGTAGGTTGCGCAGTAGTTCTTCAAAACGTGCCATGGCGACGTCGTGTTCGCTTCGTGCTTCTTTCACTACGTTTGAATGCTGTCCGGCTATATTTATAAGTTGGTCGATATTAACCACCTGTTCGCTGTTGCGGCCGAAGTCAAAATAACGCTTGTTTAGTCTGTTATAGACATTTTCCTCTAACGAAATTACCGGATTGTGGTATAATTTGGCTTGCGCAACTGCTGCGTCTGCCATGCTTATGTTGCATCGCTCAACAAGTAAGTCCATGTTACGTGCCAGAAATAGTGAGTCGGCCTCCTGCATTGTAAGGTCTATTGTCTGACAGGAACTTGTACAGGCACATAGAACCAATAATCCTGATAAAACAATCTTTTTACTTAATAACATCATATTTTCTGAACTTTAAAAACATGCACAAAGATATTTATTTGTCCCATCAAATAATTAGAATATCAATTAGATTAAATTAATATGATATTAGAAAAAAATTAGAAAAGTATTCGTTGGTTGTTTTATCACTCCGTATTGTAGATTATATATAATATGTGTAAGCAATAATGTCAGTAGTCAATACATTTATTTATATAAAGCGAGATAGCAGTGTGAATGGCTGAATGCAATTTACAATACAATATTAAGATAATTTCAATATATATTGACTAAACGATTTTAAGTATAAATTTAGCATCACAGTTTTACAATTTATAATTAAAAATGAAAAGGAGAATAGAAGGAAATATTTTATTTGATTCACCTTGCTCAATGTCTTGAACACAATTGTGAAGATGACATGATAAATTACTGCTTTCCGGTTAAAGTCCAAATGGAAACATTATTCATATTATAATAATGTAGCATATAACCTGTTTTAATTGTTAATGTCTATTAAAAACATCCAATATGGATATTTTATATAAAGTTTTATTGTTAACTTTGCAGCTGATTTAGTCCGTAGGGGCCAAAATAAGTATTGGTGTCTGCCAATCGCCTCGCGGAAAAAAACCGTTTAATATAAATAAATTAATGTACGCAATTGTAGAAATTAACGGTCAGCAGTTTAAGGCAGAACAGGGCAAGAAACTGTTCGTGAACCACATCAAGGATGTGAAAGAAGGCCAGGCTGTTGAATTCGACAAGGTACTGCTTGTCGACAAAGATGGTTCAGTACAGGTTGGTGCACCTACCGTAGAAGGTGCAAAAGTTGTATGTGAAGTTGTAAATCCGCTTGTTAAAGGGGATAAGGTCATCGTTTTCAAGATGAAGCGTAGAAAAGACTACCGTAAGAAGAATGGCCACCGCACACATTTCACAGAGGTAACAATAAAAGAAGTAATCGCTTAAATTTTAGGAGGACACAGAAATGGCACATAAGAAAGGTGTAGGTAGTTCTAAGAACGGACGTGAGTCAGCTTCACAAAGATTAGGCGTTAAGATCTGGGGTGGACAGAAAGTTATTGCTGGAAATATTATCGTTCGTCAGCGTGGTACAAAGCACAATCCTGGCAAGAACGTTGGTATCGGTAAGGACGACACTCTGTATGCTCTGACCGATGGTATTGTGAACTTCCACAAGGGACGTCAGAACAGAAGTTACGTTTCAGTACTGCCAGAAACAGAGGCTTAAATAATTTTACAATAAACTATTCCAAACAACAGTAATCCCGACTTTCGATGAAAGTCGGGATTACTGCGTTTATGTCAATTTGCTAGTAATAGATGTAATTCTTGGACTCATTTTTTGCGGACAAATGTACGATCGTCTAAAAACAACTTAGGCTGTAACGTTTGATAAACAGTTCGTTACAGCCTAAATCAAATATTATCCTATATATATTGCTTATGCTTCCTCTATTGCAGCCTGCGCCCCTTTAATACTTCCCTGACTAACAATATGTTAGATAGTTTTCGTATGTGATTTGTATGCGTTTCAGGATACCCGCGTGAGGTTCTTGTTTCTAATGTATCTTAATTCTCTATTGCAGCTTGCGCCACTCTAATTAGATATTCATATTCAATGAGTTATGTACTATGTAGAAAACAAATAGCAAACAGTCTCGTGAATTTGATTTCTCTTATCGAGTTCCCATCGAATATCCAAACTCAATAGCTGTCGAAATGATAGCAATATATATTTGAAAACCAGATAACTACCGATATTGGTGTAAACATTCTGCGCTACTATGTGCCAATCATCATATTGACCACAGTATTCAATGTTACATATTTTGCCTCCTTTCTTTTAGTAATTCTATAATTGCGTCTTTGTCCTTCAGATTGGAGTCCAGACGGATAATTTGTGCATTCAGGCTATCTATCTGCTCCTTCAGTAGCTTGATAGTGCCGTTCATGTTTTCCACCTTGGTCTGTTCGGCGGTAAGCTGGGCTGCAAGTCCGCTATCGCCAATGTTGTTATTGGCATCTCCCCCGTCCAATGCCACTGCCGCGAGGTATGCGGATATCTGGGGATTGACCGGGCAGAACAAGGCGAAAAAATTAAAGTCCAACGCCTTGCAAGCCTTGACAAGCCGCTTGGTCTCCATCGTCTCCCTTTCCAGAAGGCGGTTGATATGCTGTTGGGGGATGCCAAGCCTGCGTCCAAGTTCGGACTTAGAAAGGCCGAGTTCGTTGCGGCGTTGGTCAATAGCCTGTCCCACATGTACGTCTTTTATATCTATATTCATGGGTCAAACCTTAAATTGCAATATTAAATCAACAATTATCAAACAAATATTTGGCTATATAAACCTTTTTATGTTATTTTGCCGATGATATAAATTGAATTAGTGACTACAAAGTTAAACATTAATCATTAAACAAACAAATATTATGGCAGAAAACATGGAAAAATCCGTCCCGCGCTTGTCGCACTCGAAGTTGGCGATGAAATCACCTTCCACATCTCCAGGCTGAAAAGCGTCCGAACCCAAGCCTCGGAACTTGGTGCCATCTACAACCGTCAGTTCAAGACACGGACGGACAGGGAGAAACAGACCATTACCGTAATGCGTACCTTGTAAATCCTGGATTTATGCAGTTCCTCCAGTTTTTAGACCGCCTAATCCCTTATGACACGTTCCTGAACGATCTTGCGGCAAGAATTGTCAAATACCTGAAATCCGACAATGCAGATCCGGAATTTGTCAGCCAGAGGAAGGCTTACGAGATGTTCGGCCGCCGGAATGTCGAAAGATGGAGACGGCAAGGGAAAGTGGTATGCTACAAGAGACCCGGCAAATTGGAATACAGGACGGCTGACCTCCGCCTCCTGCAACGCACGGTTCAGGACTATTTCGATAATACTTCTTCCGATATAAACAAAAATAGTTTAGATAAAAATAAATAAGAAAACAATATCAGGATATGCCTATACTGTAATTCATGAGACATACGGAACAGGCATACGATAAAACATTACAGCGGATGAGAGAATTAGTGCCAACATGTGACCCTGAAGGGGTTTATTCGGTCAAGCGTACTTGCGCGGAACTGGGTGTCAGTTACAAGACGCTTAGAAAATATAAGGAAAGCGGCTATATCAAGCCGCTTAATCCCGATAATGCCAGCCGTCCAAAATACTCCGGCCAGTCCATAATTGACTGTTGGAAAATCCTGACCACCTTATGATAAGCGAGTCAACAATCAACAAGGTCAGGGAGCTTGCCATAGGGGATGTATTGGAGCCGTATGTCAGGCTGTCAAGGAAAGGCTCGACCCTGATGGGCATTTGTCCGTTCCATGAGGAGCGGACAGGTTCTTTCTCTATCAGTCCGGGAAAGAACCTGTTCCACTGTTTCAGCTGTAACCGTGGCGGCGATGCCATCACATTCATCATGGAGAAAGAGAACCTTTCCTTCATGGAAGCCATCGAGTTCCTGGCCAGACGGCACAATATTCCCATTGAGTATGTGGAAGGACAGGACAAGGAGCAAGTCGCAAAGATTCAGCACAAGGAAACGCTTCTTGCCATACTCGGCCATGTACAGGACTTCTTTGTAGGCAGCCTGCTGATGCCTGACAGTGATGAAAGCCGCCTTGCCCGTGAATATGCTTATGGAAGATGGCCGGAAGAGTTCTGTTCGGTTGCTGGTATCGGGTACGCGCCGCGTGACGGAGGTGCGTTCATGGAGTTCTGCCGGACAAAAGGACTGGACGAGGATGTACTTTTCGAGCTGGGTCTGCTCCGGCGCGGAGATGACTGTCGTGTCTATGCCATGTTCAGACACAGGATAATGATTCCCATACGCAACAGATGGGGACGCATCATCGCTTATACCGCCCGTTACATCGGAAACAATCCGAAAGCACCGAAATACATCAATTCACCAAACAGCGCGGTGTATGCCAAGGGGGAATGCCTGTTCGGTATAAACCGGGCGAGCCGGGAACGCAGTGCGGAATACTTTATCATCGTGGAGGGGGCGCCTGACGTGTTGCGTATGCAGTCCGTCGGCTACGACAATACCGTGGCCGCATTGGGTACAGCATGGACGGACAGCCAGTTTGAGCAACTGAAAAAGTACACCACTTCATTATGCTTCATCCCTGATTCCGATGTCAGTGAAGGCAAACCCTTCGGACCGGGATTCGAGGCAGTCATGGCAAACGGGACAGCCGCTGTCAGGAAAGGTTTCCATGTAACCGTAAGGGAACTGCCGTTTGCCGAAATCCCCGTCGGTAAAAACAGCTGGGATGTGAAACCTGGAAAGAACGATGCAGACAATTTCATTCATTGCCGGGAGGATTACACTTCACTGAAAGAAAGGCTGTTTATTGTCTGGCTGGCACAGAAACGCTTTCTTGTTGCGGACTCTTTGATGGAAGAACGGAAATGCGTGTCAGAGATGGCCGACCTGATGCGCTATGTGAAAGACCAGCTGGTGTTTAACCAGTGTATTGACGAACTGGCCAAAATCTACGGAAAAGCCAAATTGTGGCGTGATGCCGTAACGCAAGCCCGTGGAGAGGCGCGGAAAAGGCAGGACAAACTTACGCCAATGGACGAGAGACAGCGTGAAGTGGAACTGCTTCGCCAGCATAGGCTGTTCATCAGGGAGAACTGTTATTACGCCACCGGGGATGACGATGAGGAGCCGTCAAGGATTTCCAACTTCATCATGGAACCGCTGTTTCACATCGAGGACGAGAACAACGGCACACGCATCTTCCGTATGCGCAACACCTATAATATATGCCGTGTCATTGAGCTGAGGGAGTCCGAATTGTGTTCGTTGAACAGCTTCCAACAGAAGGTCGGCTCCGTGGGCAACTATGTGTGGCTGGCTAAGATAGACAAGCTCAACCGTGTCAAGGAGTACCTGTATTCTAAGACAGACACGGCGGAACGTGTGCGCAAATTAGGATGGAACGCTACAGAGGGCTTCTTCGCCTTTGGGAACGGACTTCTTGCTGATGGAAAATTTCAAGCTGTGGATGACCTAGGCATTGTCCGTGGTGTCAGCGGAAAGGCGTACTACATTCCTGCCATGTCCAAAATCTACATTCATAACCCGGAGATTTTCCAGTTTGAGCGTCTGATGGTACACGAGAACCGCAACGGCATAAAGCTATACGATTATGTGAAACAACTGATGGAGGTATTCGGCGAGAACGCTACCGTTGCTTTCTGCTACCTGCTTTCCACTTTGTTCCGTGACATCGTTTTCAAACGGACACGCCATTTCCCCATTCTCAACCTATTCGGCGAGAAGGGAACAGGAAAGACAACGCTTGCCACTTCATTGCAGGCGTTTTTCCTGCACGGCGTTGACCCTCCTAACCTCGGTGTCACTTCCGTACCGGCCATGAACGACCGGGTTTCACAGGCGGTCAATACGCTCGTGGTACTTGACGAGTACAAGAACGATCTCGACATCCGTAAGATTGCTTATTTGAAAGGTCTTTGGGGAGGCGGTGGCCAGACAAAGAAAAACACGGGTGCGGACGGTATGGCGGCACAGACTATAGTCAGTACGGGCGTGGTCCTTTGCGGACAGGACAAGCCCACGCAGGATATGGCACTCTACACCCGTGTCCTGTTTCTCGCTTTTTCCAAGACCTCGTTCAGCCAAAAGGAGAAAAGCCGCTATGAAGATTTGGTAGCCTTGTGCAACTTGGGACTGACACACATGACCATAGAGATACTGAATCACCGGGAGTTGTTCGAGAAGAACTTTTCGGACACCTATTCCATCGTAAAACGGGAACTGGCCACCAAGATGGAAGAGGAGACGATACATGACCGAATTTTCGGCAATTGGGTAATTCCTTTGGCCACGTTCCGCACGTTGGAAACCGTGCTGGATGTGCCTTTCAGCTATACCGACCTGTTCGATACCGCAGTCAAAGGAATGTGCGTCCAGAACGAGCTTGCCCAAGAAAGTTCCGAAGTTGCCGATTTCTGGAACATGCTGCAAGGCTTCCAGACGATGGGTAAGTGCGTAGAGAAAGCGCATTACCGCATCCGTTACCTGAAGAGCTTCCGTCCGTTGGCTGCCAAGGAAGAAATCGAGTTCATGGAAGCACGTCCCATTCTTTACCTGAATATGGCAGCCGTGGCTTCCCTGTTCAACAGCCGTAACCAAAATGCCACGGCCAACCGCTCCAACTGGTCAACCATCATGTCCTACCTCAAATCGCATCCGTCATTCCTTGGACTGAAGCAGGACAGGTTCACCATACTATTGCCAAATGGTCTGCCGGATTACACGATAGAGGTGTCAGGCGGCCAACAGCTTAAGAAAGTCAAGGTCAACCGTCCGAAAGCGTTGTGTTTCGACTACTTACAGTTGAAGGATATGTTTGGGCTTGATCTTGAAACGGAAATGGTTCAAGACGAGATGGATTTAGCAAATGAGGTCTCATGAAATGAAACAGTTCATTATTCCTCATCTTGCTTTATAATCCATGAACCGTCTTTGCGACCGCCTTCCCTTGATATGATGCCTAATTCTTGAAAAGTTGTAATGTCACATTTGTCTTTAGGGACATTTCAGATATGGTTAGGCCTTTATTCTCACGGATTAAACCTAACGCAATCATCTGACGTTCAGTTATTTCTTTCGTGACATGCTTTTGTCCTCTAATATGTAAGACAAGTTTTACTATTATAAGTTCAGGCTGTTTTACTGCAAAATACCTGGTTGGCCCAATGCTGAATAGTTCAAACTAAGGAAATAAATCAATTTAGTAGATATGAAAATCCAGCTATCTTTACCAAATACGGAAGAAAACTTGTATATTTGCAAAAAATCAGCAAATAACAAGGTTAAATATATGATTCTCGAATTTTGTGTCAGCAATTTCCTGTCCATAAAGGATGAACTTAAACTATCCTTCGTGGCCACTACCCTAAAGGAATCCCTTTCGGAACCTAATGATGTCATTCCGCTTTCCGACATGGGATTGTCACTCGTGCGCAGTGCGGTGATTTACGGGGCGAACGCTTCAGGAAAAACGAATGTATTGAAGGCCATCGCTTTTTACAAGCGTTTCATCATGGATTCGTTCAAGAACAGCCAGGCTGGCGAAAGCATAGACGTGGAGAACTTCCGCCTGAACATTTCCACCGCCCATGAGCCGACCACGATGGAGGCCACCTTCGCCGTCGGTGAATACATCTACCGTTACGGCTTTGAGGTAGCCCCCAAAGCTATACATGCCGAATGGCTTTACCGCCGTATGAACAGGAAACGTGCCAAAGAGGTAGAGATATTCTACCGCGAAGGGGAAACAACCACCGTTCATGCTAAAAGCCCGTTGATACAGGATTTGGTCAACAAGAAAATGGTTCGCGGCAACGCGCTTCTTCTCTCCACTGCCGCCCAGTTCAACGAAACGACCGCCGTCAATATCCTGCATTGGCTTGGCGACACACAAGTCCTGTTCTGTAGCGAGGACGAGAAAATGTGGTCGCAAGCCATCAGGCATCTGGACGATGAAAAGATGCGTGAGCGTATAGTTCGTTTCGCCAAATATGCGGATTTGGGCATAGACAACATAGCCAAGATTGACAACCGCATCGTAAGCAGCCATCGTCAGTACGATGATGAAGGAAAAGCGACCCATAATGTAGCCTTTTCGTTTAACGGAAACGAATCCGAGGGAACCATCAAATATTTCTCCTTGGCATATCCTATCATAGATGCGCTGGACAATGGCAAACGTCTGGTGGTGGATGAGCTTGACTCCAAACTCCATCCGTTGCTTGTGCGCAAGATTATCACGCTTTTCAACTCGGTGGAGACAAATCCCAAAGGAGCGCAACTGCTGTTTACCACTCATGACACGTTCCTGCTCAGTGCAGGTCTGTTCCGCAGAGACCAGGTATGGTTCACTCAAAAGGATAGTTTCGGCGCGACAGAAGCCTATTCGCTGGCCGAGTATAAAGTGCGTGGCAGTTCACCTTTCGAGCGGGATTACCTGCAAGGTAAGTTCGGTGCCACGCCCATTATAGGTGATATGGAAACAATATTTACGGCGGAGGGATGACCATGGGAAAGACAAAAAAGAAAGACCATCGTTCCGCTTCATTGACACGCCGCCAAAGTACGAGGGAAGTCAAGCAGTCGTTTCTCATCGTATGTGAAGGTGTCCGCACGGAACCGGATTATTTCAAGGCCTTCAGAATGACCGCCGCCACGGTAAAGGCGGTAGGCCAGGCAATGAACACGACCAGTCTTGTGAGCAAGGCCATTAGTATCCGTGACGCCGACCAAAAGAAGAAGCGGACTTATGACCAGTGCTGGGTAGTGTTCGACAAGGACGATTTTCCTGCAAAGGACTTCAATGAAGCCATTACACTGGCCGAAAAAAACGGTTTCAAGGTGGCCTATAGCAACCAGGCGTTTGAATATTGGTTCCTGCTGCACTTCAATCTCTACAAAGGGGCGTTGCACAGGAACAGTTATGCCGACATGCTGTCAAGGCTTTCAGGAATACCCTATTCCAAGACGGAAGGATTCGGGGCTATTATGTATAACCGATTGCTCCACTTGCAGTCGCAGGCCATTAAGAATGCCTCTGCCGTTCTTGCCGATGTCTCACATGGTAATCCGGCTATGGAAGAATCTTCCACTACCGTACATCTGTTGGTAGAAGAATTGAACAAGTTTATCTGATTATGCTCGTTAAGGTCATCCTATGGATGGCCTTTATTTTATGACATATTCCGAAATATAATCTGTACACATTTCAGGATTGACATTGTTGACAAGGCACAAGTTGCACCGTATCAGCTACTTGTATCAAAAACGATGCGTTGACAAACGTTGACAAGCGTTGACGTTTCTGGAAATCCTATGAATTTTGTAGCCAAAGGTTGACAAAAACACACGTATCTATATTTATTCTTATTTTCTTAAGAAAAAGATAAAGTATTGTATAACAGTAGCTTTTCAGCGGTTGTTTAATACGGTTTGCACATTGGCTTTCTTGTCAACCTTGTCAACGCTGAAACATATATACTATCTGTTTTTAGAATCTTTCAGTTCCGCTATCAATTCATGTGCAGATTATATTACCGAACAGACGGACACATATTCCCTAAAAATCCAATGAACTACATGGCTCTCCCATGTTTAACCTGTTTCATTTTGACTTGTGGCATTGTATCTTTAATGCCAAAACAAGGTGGATATGGATATATGCAAGCATTTTTCAGAGATAAGTCCGGAACGGTCGTATTCAGTGAGCGAGGCAGCACGTTTCCTTGGCATACACCGATGTACCATCTATGATTACATTACCCATACGGAAAGGCCGTTGCCGTTCTTCCGGATGCAGGACAATCTGAGAATACAGTTCCGTGGTGACGACCTGATTGCCTACAAGAATGCCGGCCTCCCGAAAAAAGGGCGTAAGCGGAGATAGGATAAAAATTTCATAGTCTGCCACACCAATGGAGATATAGCAGACCATGTTTGTATTTGCGTTCAACTTGTCAAGCCCCTGACCGCTTCAAGCAGCTTACAGACCATATCCTCTGCCGCTTCCATGTCGGCCAGCACATCCTTCATTCGGTAAGGTGCGCCGTTTTTTCCGTGTCCGTTGCCGTCCAGCCACAGATAGGCTTCCGAGTCTGCGTCAAAACCCTCGTAATACTCTTCCATATCGCTTACCAGACTTTCAAGGCTGCGTCCTTGCATCGTGGCAGAAAAGAAGAAATCCTGTCCGGCAGGAGTGAATTGGGAAAACTCAAAAATGACGATATTCCTGTCCTGATGCTTCTCTGCATCCACATGCCAGCCGTTTGTCTCTGCACATTGGACGACTTCCTTTATAATCTTGTTTCTCGTTCGCATGGTTACTGATGTTTATGTCAGCCGTGGCACTTGATTGGTTACACCACGCTGACAGGTTGTTTAATGTTCAAATCTGGCTAAGAACTGCTGCAGGCGGAAGTCCTGCAAGTTCTTTAACGGCGTAGGAGTAAAATTCTCCTGTAGCTTTACTTGTAGCTTACCCAAGCCTTGCGCCGTAAGGTCAAGCTCCACTTCCGACAATTCGTTAAGCGATATGTAGCCATATTCGTCCTCCGCAAGTCCTACCACGATACCATAAAGAATGGCGTCGTTTCCCTCTTTTTCACCTTCAAGGATGAACCAGCGTACCGCTCCAAGAGCGAAGATAGCACGGCAAACCGCTTCTTCTCCCTTGCCGTCCTGGGAATAAAGGGGATAGCCTTCCAAGGCTTCCTCCAACCGGGGTGTCATCAGTCTGCTCATATCAGTCAAATTCTATTTCGTCGTCATACACTTCTATTTCCGCTCCGCTGCTGAACTGCACGATAAAGCCTTTTGCAGTCCTGCCCACAATCGTTCCGCGATGGTAGCCACGCCACGGTGTGACCAGTTCGCATTGCTGCCCGTATTCGGGAAAATCTGTTTCATACATAATTGAAAAGTTTTAGATGGTTGCTTGATAGTAAATTCTCAGTTCAGCGGAAACATTGTAGATGTAGCTGCCACAACGTACCAACAGGCAGTCCTTGCCGTAGTACAGCCGTTTCATGCCCTGACGCTTCCGCTTTTGTGGAAGTTGGGAAAGCGGTCTATGCCCACTCTCCGGCCTTGCTCGATAGTCATTCTTCTTGTCCGCATAAATCCTTGTTTTTAAGAGTTGGTGAAATTTGATACTTTTCCCTTTTGTGAAGCTCCTTTGAGCTTCTTGGCCGGGAATACCGTTTTACGTGCAAATGGCCACTGCGGACACAAGGGAGAATAAGGCAAGTATGAGGCCGGAGAGTGCGGACGGAATACCCCAATTTTGGAGGGACGAGAAAATTTGCGGAAGGCTTCCGTCAAGCCCTCCAGCCGAAAGCCCATGGCGGTGCTTGACATTTCTCCCGTCCACAGTAGTTTTGCACGGTAAAACGTACCCGGCCTAGATGCCCAAAGGTGGCTAAGAAATGCTCCATAAAGCAAGTCCTATTGGATAGCATCCAAGCCCAATCTGTTTTCCAAATACCGTTGCCATTGTGAGAACCTGCGAAATGGAGCGTAGCGGAGTCTTGCAGGCTCTCTCTATGGCAACGGATTGGAGATACCCAGACCGTTGTAAATTCCTGTCAGCAGAACTTACTTGGTGCTGTTGGCACGGAGTAAGTATGTTGACTCGTAAAATAAAAAAATGTTTTCCTTCTGCCTCAATTCTGCACATATAGAAGATACTTTTGCCCACAAATAGATGAATACGATGAATGATTCTGAAAACATATACAAAACAAGCATGGCTAAATGTAGGTTTCCGGACTTGACCATTGAAGAATTACTGTATCTACAATTATCCGGTCTCTCTTTAAGGCAACTACAAGATGATACAATAGACACCAAAAGTTATTTGAAAGAAACAATACGGAACGATGTACGCAAATGGGATAAAGCCCGGCGAATCTTGGAAAGACAAGAAAAGGCAGGTATTGTTTCCATCCCGTATTATGCGGATGACTATCCTTGTCGGCTTAAAGTCTTAAATAGTGACGCTCCCATACTCGTTCATGTGTTAGGAAGTAAAGAATTGCTTTATCATGAAAATTCCGTAGCAGTAATTGGTGCCCGTGCAGCTGATAAGAAAGGACTTGGTATAGCATATTTCTCATCCCAACAGTTAGCAAAGCAGGGTTATCCAGTAATTAGCGGATTGGCATTGGGATGCGATACGGCTGCCCATCGTGGCTGTTTAGATGCTGGAGGACAGACTATGGCTGTAGTGGCATCCGGATTGGATATCACACATCCTAAAGTAAACAAGACATTGCAGCAAGACATTGTTGCCAGCGGTGGAACTATCCTTTCTGAATATCCATTCGGAGTGAAAGCCAATCCTACTCGCTTAGTTGCACGTTGCCGAATACAAGCCGCTCTGTCCCATGTCGTCATTGTTGCCCAATGTCCTATTATCAGCGGTACAATGTATGCGGTTCGCTTTGCCAAAATGTATGGCAGAAATGTCTATGCCACCCGGTTTGACAGGCAGAATGAATTGAATACAGGCAATAAATTCCTTCTTGATTATGGTATCGCTCAACCAATCAGCACCGAATATCCTATTTGGATAATTTGATATAAACAATAAATAACCATCTATGACTTTAAAAGAATTGATAACAGAAGTTAGTTTTCACGAACTTCTTCCGTACTTAAAGGAACATGAGCCGGAGCATATTGACAGCATCTATGCCTACCGCGAGGCATACGACATTCTTCGCAACATGAAACCGGCAAAGGATTTTGGAGGTAAAATCTATGTGGAATGGCATGGCGGAGAATGGGAAGGCGAAGAAAAATGGATTGGCGTAGGCCCGATGCACGACTGCACTTGGGAAGAAGATTTGGCCAAAGAGATTGTCGTGGCAGATGACATACATCTTACCAAAACAGAAATCGCCATGCACTGTTTGTGGGAAATCACTTATTGGGGATTCTCACCTGCTGAAAGACAGGAAACATGGCAAAGAAAATTTGGGCCAAAGGTTTTGACGAACAGATATGAAGTCGCTTTAGATAAATTGGAGGAAAGTATCTGGCGGCATCAGACTCCGCGCCGTCTCCGTAGCAGAGGTCGACAAGGCGAACGTTGTGTTCGCATTGAATTTCCAATCAGATGGAATCCCAATCGTAAAAATCGCTCAAAACGAAAACGTGAATTTAGACAGAACAAGCGAAAGGAATATCTGCGTAAAATGGCAAAACGTGAAAATCTGGTAAGGATGCTTTCCGCTGAAGGAAGCAGCTTCAGAAGGAGTGATGTGGAGTTTCTGCTCAATGTGCAATACGGCAGGCAGTGTGATTACCGCTCGGTGACCCCGAACGTCAACACCAGGCTGGATTATATAATTGAGTCTATGACCCGTTACCAACAGTTGGACTTGTCCCGATACAACTCAGCCGTGATATTCTTGCAGTATCCGTTGGAAAAGCCGTTGGATGAATTATCGTTGGCCTCATTCAAGCAAGGAATCAGTGAGTGGTTAGGTTATGCAGATATTCGCTTTGGAAGTATCGGGGTGGAAACCAAAGCGTCAGATGTAAATGTGACCTTGTTGCTAAACAAGTGCTTGGAAAAATAACCATTTATTGCTTCCAAGAATATTTTTCACCTATTACGGACTATGACATCCGTCCGTAGTAGGTGATTTCCCAAAACAATCCCGCCGTCAATTCCTGAGGAGTGATAATGACATCATGCTCAATAATGATTTTCATTCCCAATATCTCAGGCCAAGAAGCATACGTTGCCATTGGCTGGAAAATCTCATCTGCGTCTTTGTCGTAGACTGAGCAATTCATGTCAATCATTGGCGAACACCTCTCCCAACGGGATGCCAGATAGATGATATACCGTGATTCCGAAACTCCGTGACTTTGAAGATTTTGGTACACTTTTCGGTATACTTCCCAATTCATTCTCTGATATGAGTCCGGTGCATTCTTTTGATACAAATGTTTGAAATCAGGCAAGATGTCATCAAAGTTAAAACGAGTGAGCAAGTATTTGAAAGTAAGATGTTCCGTGTCAATATCAGCCAATCCGTTACGTTGGGCGTATGTGATTTCCCAAAGCAAACCAGCCGCCAGTTCTTGCGGAGTGAGCGTAATACCATTACTGATTGTTATCTCCATGCCTAGTATTTCTGACAAGAAAGGATATCCGCCTATTGCCCGGTAATCATAATTATCTCCCTCCTCATAACCTACACAACAGTTTGAACCTGGATATGAGGCATCTTCCCAACGCTCGAATATCAGGATAGAATATTGGGACGTGTCAGCCTCGCGTGTTCGCAGGTCTTGGTATATATCTCGATAAATGTTCCAATCTGTCTGTTCAAACAAATCCGGTCTTAGTTTTTGGTATATCGCCTTAAACGCTGGGAGAATGTTATCGAAACTTAACCGGGATAACAAGGACTTGAATGTATTTTGCTCCATAATATATAGTATTTATTGTTCTTATTATTTTTGCTGTCCGCGAAGCCATTCCCAGAATTCCTGCTCGCTACGTATAATTTTTTCTGTTTCTTTCCAATGTGAGTATGTCATTTCTGAAAAACAAGCGCAAAACACATCAGCCCATGTAGCCAAGGGAAACATCATCCACCCTTCTTTCTCCCTCATCAGCACAGGCATGTCAAGAGTTTCGCTCCAAGGAGTGGAGTTGATTAACATATCCTCTAAACCTTGGTGTACATATTCCTTCTTATCTGCGTGAAAACATTCACAATAAGTATAGCCGCCTTCACAAACAATGCGATTGGAGCCATCATAATGAAAATCATTCCGTGACCGCATATCATCGAACGCAGCTTTATACTTCGACCAAGAATGATGTATACTTATAGGATATCCTCCTTTCTTCATCTTGGCTTTCACACCGCTCCAAGTCATACAGCGCATATAATAAGTAAGCGGAAGGCATATCGGCTGGAGTTGAGTTTCCATGATTGCATCGCACATCCCGCCTTTGTTAAGTTTTAGCAGTTCGGCGAGAGGCGCAAGCTGTTCAGAACAAGCGGTATTCTTCATACAAACTAAGGACAACGCTGCATATCGCGGATGCCAATCTACATGGTGTAATTTAGGATTATCGGAACAGTCTAATTGAGTAAGACGATAATTCTTCCGGATATTCAATGTCCTCAGTCTGTTTCCTCGGCAAACCAGACGTTCCAGTCTCGGATTATTTAAGACATTCAAATATCGCAAACTTTGGTTTACGCAATATAGGTCAAGGAGTATCGGACATTGTGTGACATCCAATGCTTTAAGTACACAGCTCTCGCAGTTATAATGCAAGGCGGTAAGCGTGTGTGTCTCATCACTTTTTAACTGAATGTGCCACTCTCCAGCTTTCTCATAAGAATGCGTCAGGTGAATTTCTCCTCCTTCCTCATTACTCACTTTTTCTACATAGCCATCGCCCCAATCTATCGTAAAAACACAATCATTGTAACTGGTGAACGAAAAGGTGTAAATGGCATCTTTCTTATTTGCAACAACCGTCATAATTACCTCGTCCTTTTGCTTATAAAGCATTTTCTTCAAACGGCGGAACGAACGACGAGCATAGAGAATTTTTTCATTGCGTTCTTCATACTCGGAAGAGCTGATAAGTAGGCCATCTATGTAGTGGCGATAACAATCCAATGCTTTCCACAAATCTTTTTTTGTGCCAAGACCCTGTTCGTACATTCGTCCCATGTTGAAACGGTCTTCCGCTTCTTCATAATATTGGAACGCTTTTTCCATATCGGGTGTGGTTCCTTCTCCTCGTTCATACATTTCACCGAGTTTGTATACACCTTCTCCTGCCAAATAGCATTCCAAAGCTTTCTTGTATTCCTTGCGCTCATAATAGATATCTCCGGCACAGCAAACGGACAGACCTTTCGTTTTCATGCCGATATCCGTCAACATATTCAACGCTTCTTGGTTGCCATTTTCTGCCAAATCAGATAGTAAGCGAAGGGCGTCTGTCCCGGAATACTTCTCTTCCTTTTCACATTCCGCCTCGTAGTCTAACAACAGCCGGAACCAGTCTGCATGTAGCAATTCATGTTCGTTTATCTCTATGTCATAATAGGGTTTATGTTCAGGGAAGCGCAGTTTGGTTTCTATTATTTTAAAAATTGAATTGGCAGCACGCCAACTCCCTTTTTTAGCCCTGTCGTAAAATATATCCACGATTTTATCTTTTATCTCTTTGGGTACATGGCGTGAGTGAAGCAGACTACTCGCTTTCAACGTATCAAAGAAACTCTCATCTCCGGCATCCAATGCCTGCGTGTACAAAGACAGAGCCTTTTCCAAGTCGCATTTCAGAGCGAAAGATGGCGATTGCTTGATGATTTTCCCGACTTGGGAATTATCACAAGAGAAAGGAATATACCATTCGGCAAGTTCTACTATTGCCTTTACATGCCCTTGCTTGGCAGCTTCCTCGTACCAATAAATCATTTGGTTGGCATCGGGGTAATCTTCAGGGCACACTGCTTGTTGCTTTTCTTTTTTCATCCAGTAGGCAACGCTTTCCAATACAAAACGCGCTCCTGTATAAGTCATTTTTTTGTAAAGCAATCTCCCCATTTTATATTGCGCATCGGCATTCCCTTTACGGGCAATAGGCTCTAATAATTGGATGGCTTCGTCATATTGCCTGTTACTTACCAACTCATTCAATTGCTTCTGAAGGCGTTTACTTACCACTTTGCTTTTCTTTTCCATACTCTTCCATTTTTAGTTGTACATAGGGAAAAATAAAACCTCATCTTTCCATCTATTTCAATGCAAAGATGAGGTTAGGTTATGCCAAAGTGATTCACAAGTTATTCTTTCTTTAATAATTTGTCGATGTTTTCTTTGATGTCGGCAAGAATGGCTCCATAATTATCCCAATGTTGTTTATCTGATATTCTAGAATTTGGATGATGAGTTTTATAGGCTAATGCCACCTCCTTAATTGGCAATCTGGCCACATCATGTACAGATAGATTAGCAAGGGGTAACGGTTCGCCATCCATAGTAAAGTTTTCCTGAATATATTTATAATATTTGTTCTCTCTGGGCCCAGTGAAGAAGATTAGTATGTCTGGCTTAAGAATTTCGACTTCTTTGGGAATAACATGGAAATATTCATGTTCAATCTCGTGTGTAAATGAATCCACAGGGGCTCCTTCAAAAGTCGATAATTTGGATATGTTGTTCCATATCATCGAGACTTTTTTGTCTGGATAAGTTTGCAATATATCATCCCTCATGCACGACATGATTCCATTAATGGCAAAACTGAACATTCGAGTATTGCCAACTTCATCTTCATTGAAATAGCCGCTATTTCCTTCCACAACATATTTGTCGTCAAGGAAATCTTCATAGGCTGCCATGGTATCACCAACATCTAAATCTTTTTCCCATCCATGTGGCTCTTGGCCAAAGAACATGATTTTGATATCAGCTTTGGTGTACCATTCTTCATGTCCAGGGGTTGTCTGTTTTGAATGCCAATCAGGGTCGAAATTCTTCTCCTTTTCTCTTTCTTCCTTTTTCTGTCCAGAACGTAATACAGAAATCAAAAACGGGCATTGCAGTTTGTTCCGCAATCCGTTGGCTTCGAGTTGTTCCATTAAATCACTCCACTTTTCATTGTAGAGTTCCGTCAATTGTTCAGATAATGTGTTCATAATTATCGCGTTTTTATAAGGTTTCTACAAAAATACATTTTTATTTGCTAACTGTTTCATATTAATACGACTTTTCTATTTTCCACCACACTTCCATCTTGTATAAAAACATAATATGTTACGCACGCACAAATATTTCAAATTCATACGAATCTGACTACTCTGCGTCATCTTGTGAAAACGTCTTTGTCAAATATAAGTTTACTTTATAACATCCGTTCGGCAGATCTTTGTATGGCGATATTGTCAATCTAGATTCTATATTGCCATGTAGAAGAAAAAGAAATGATGTAATCCTTTCAAAATCACTTTTTGGTATGGAACACGGCTCGGCAGCACAAATCTCAAATATCATTGCTGCAATGTCATCTGTTAATGAATATTTTGCAAACGGCAGATTTTTCAGTCCATATTCCACTGTATCAATGTTACCGCTCACAGAACGAAAATCAATTATCTTTGTCTTCGCCTCACGTAAGAATGTCATAATATCATTAAAATCAAAGCATACCATTGAAACTACTGTGAACAGACTTACAAATGAAGACGCCATATCTGCCACAATTCTGTCAGCTTCCGCGTACAGTGACTGAATGGATGTAGCTTTCAGATCTTCATAATCAACAACCATAATGCCGTCAACAAAAGGTTTCAGATCTCCAATCAGTCTTTTGGCATTGTCGCGTTTTTCTATTCCTTCCAAATGATGCGGTATGGTAGTTATGAGCATTGTCACTTTGACATTTGACCGTTTCGCTTCCTGAAGAAACACTTTCAGGCAGCTTTCCCCTGTAGCCCCGCCCAGACAAGCAACATAAATGGCTACAAATGGTACAGACAATATCTTCTCAATGACAGGCAAAGAATGTCTGCAAGCCAACGTTGCCAAATCGCGGTTCTTGCCGCTGCCAAGACCGTCAGAGCCGATCAGAAACTTATCAGCAAGCACAAGAGAACTGACTTCCTGTTTGTTCATACCGAAAGCACATAACTTAGTGTCTGGAATATCTTTGTCAACAAGTTTATCTACAATTCTTCCGGCGGCTCCGCCCAAACCAATTATTGTTGCCGAATAATCCGGTTTAGGAGGAAAATCAAATTTAAATTCATCTATTTCAGAAATTTTCATAAGGATACGTTTTATTTATTTAAAAATATTTACCAATCATTTTCACCATTCCCTCATCTTGTACAAACGGATCTTATAATAAAAACGTTCCATCTTACGCACATATATTTCACGTCCGATACAACGTTTGTCATTAAGCGTCGGATCTTCATTATCTGATATTGGCGCAGTTTTGTATTCGTCAATTTTGTATGATGTAATAATATCATCGACATTACGGACGTTCATCCGCTCAATCTGTTCATCAGATATGTTCACTCTGTCTTCTTTAATATATTTCAAAAGATTGATGCACGTGTCAATCCATAGGTTAAAACCGAAGTTCTCGTGCTTATCGGCAATGATAGAATGTGAGAAATATGCCCTCATGTAACGAAGTTTGGCTTATTCCAATTCGTACAAGTATTGCCAGTCGTATTGCGGGTCGTGGGCAACGTATTCCACCAGCTCGTCAATGAGCGGTTGCAAATGTCCTTTCTTCCATTCATTGAAACGTTTGCGGTGATACCACAGGGTGCGTTCATACTTTGCAGTAGCCATTTTTTCAAATATTCTTTCTTCTTCCGTGGGATTATGCCCGTCGCTGTAACTGCAGGCGTTCCATTCGGAAAACACTGTCATCCTTTGTTCGAACTCGCCGTCGGAATGAGCTCATCCGGTATACGCATTCCACGTCCCAGTAAGTCCTTTTTCTCTTCTTCTGAAAGGTGGAAGACGTCGGTCAACGGATAGCTGTAACCACATTGGCCTAAACCTGACAAAATCTTTGGTTCATCCATATTTATTCCGCTGCCTTGAAATTATATACCGGCTTTATCGTATTCACAATGCTCACCGTGTCCTTGATGTTTTCGATTATTTCTTCTTTCGGTTTGTACACCATTGGCGACTCGTCTTTTGTCTCTTCGTTCACACTCTCGGTATAAATACCTTGCATTGACTTGGCGTAGTCGTCCAAACTGATGCTCTTGAAGGCTTGCGCCCTGCTCATAATGCGCCCTGCTCCATGCGGAGCCGAACAATTCCAGTCGGCATTTCCTTTGCCGATACATATCAACGAGCCGTCACGCATGTTAAGCGGAATTATGCACTTTTGTCCTTCGTAGGCGGCGATTGCACCTTTACGAATGATGTTGTCCGAACCGATGTAGTTGTGGACGCTCTCGAACGGCTCTTCTCCACACACCAATGTCGGCGAAGCCTTGTGCAACAAGCCAGTCAATGATAAGCCCTGCTATCATGCGGCGGTTGATTTCAGCCCAACGTTGGCACAGGCGCATGTCGTTAAGATAGTCGTCGCGGTAGCGCCCTTCAAGGTAAGACAGTTCCTGGGGTACAGTCAGTTTCTTTGTCTTAAACGAGCAATGCAACTGGCGTACGGCTTCCTGTAACTCCGACCTGCGGCCAGCAGCCTTATACTCGGCTATCATCCGTTCTTTCTCTTCCATAAGTTCCGCCCAGCCCGACTGGCACTTTATCGCCAGCTTCTGATATATTTCGGCCACTTGTTTGCCGAGGTTCCGGCTACCGGTGTGTACATCAAGGTAATACAAACCTGCCTCATCGCGGTCTACTTCAATAAAATGATTGCCACCGCCAAGCGTGCCTATCGACTTGTACAGCCGTTTGTTCTCTTTCAGCTCGCGGTTGCAGCGTAGTGCTTTTACAATCTCCTTGGCCTCGCGGTAGCCGTCCATGTACTTGTCGGGCAGTGTGGCATAAGTGGCGTTGCGGTGGTTGCGGCCTGAGGGGATGTTATGCAATATAAACTCGTTAAGCGTGTGCCAGTCAATGTCTTTCATACAGACGAACGGTACTACATATATTCCGCAGCCAATGTCAACGCCAACAATGTTAGGGATAACCCTCTCCCCAAGATTACCGGTAAAACCGATTACACAACCCGCCCCGGCATGAACGTCGGGCATGATGCGGATTTTGCAACCGCCAAACACGTCAACGGACAGCAACTGCTTAATCTGTTCTACTGCGTTCTGCTCGATGTCGTCAGTAAAAATCTTTGTGTCGTGATTGTCAATCATCATCATATTTTATACCTTTTTATATTATTACACGACGCAAAGATAACCATAGGGTGTGCAGAAACGCTGCAGAAGCTCTTCACATTCTTTATTTTTTACACTCATTGCAGCTTCATACATTGTATTCGGACAAAAAACGTTACTTTTAACCACCATTTACGTTATACGATACACCTTTATTGTGTCTTTATCTTGCAATCTCACATAAAACAGATGTGGTTTGATTACAATCCAATATGTGGTCTTTTGCATTGCAAAACATGCTCTTTTGAACGTCGAAAGACGGCATATTGCAAGACAAAAGGACATATGTTGCCGTCTTGTTTATTTATATTTGATAAAAAATCAGGCAATGCCGTAATACGGCACATATATTTTGTTCCTTTGCATCAAGTAAATCTGCGCTTGGTTATATGAAAAATAAGTTTTCATTGCACCTGTTCACGTCAACTTGCCTGACGTTGACATCTGACCGTTTTACTTTCGCCATGAAGTCGTTACTCAAATTGATTGTAGCCATAATCGTTTGATTTTTAAGTTTGACATATTTACGGATGCAAAGTAACACACATGAAGTGCCAGAACATGGCAGAGCACGGAAAATTTTGTCTAAAAACGAATAATTTGTAGTTATGCCTCAATTTTTCACAAGTATATCCCTATATTTGTAACCTAAACAAAAAAGCACGATTATGGCAGCAAATCTCTTCGGGCGCTATGTCTGGCTGATAGACACCCTGCGCCGATACAAACGCCTGACGTTTCAGGAAATCAGCGAGCTTTGGAGGAAAGCGGATTGGGCTATGGCGAGGAATTGCCCCTGCGCACGTTTCACAATCATCAGAAGGCCATCAAGGACATCTTCGACGTGTACATCGACTGCGACCGCAAGGACGGTTACCGCTATTACATCGACGAGCCGGAGCGGTTGGAAGGAAACAACCTGCAAAGCTGGCTGATCAGTTCCTATGCCACCTTGAACCAGATTCAGGCGGACAACAAACTGGAAGACAGGATTATCTTTGAGGACATCCCGTCGGGGCAAACCTGGCTTACGCCCATCGCCGAGGCCATGCGGCGCAACCACGTGCTGAGCATCACGCATCAGGGGTTTGGCAAACCGGAAGCCAGCACGTTTGAGATTGAGCCATACTGCCTGAAAGTTGTAAAGCGCCGTTGGTACGTGGTGGCACGCAGTCCGTATTATTCAGACCGGAACAAAGAAAAAGGCATTAAGCCTGTCGATGTCTACCGGGTGTATGCCCTCGACCGCATTTCGGATATCCAGGACACTGGCAGGACGTTCAAGATGAAAAAGAACTTCGATGTCAACCAATACTTCGAAGGATGCTGTGGGGTAATCACATCGAATGAACCCATACAGCGCATTGTTCTTTTGGCTTACGGTAGTTTTGCCGACTATCTACGCACCTTACCCCTACACGAATCACAACGGGAGATAGAGGGCGATGACGAGTCTACGCTCTTTGAATACCGTCTGAAACCTACTTTCGACTTCTATCAGTTGGTTCTTGCCCAAGGCGACCAGGTGGAAGTGCTGGAGCCGGAATCCGTGCGCAACGAAATGCGCAATTTTGCAAAAAACATGTTGGACTATTATACTTGGAAGGAGGATAAGCCATGCAAGGAGTAAATTTCATTGCCATTGATTTTGAGACAGCCACAGGCAAGCGCGCTTCCATCTGTGAGGCAGGTATCTGCGTGGTGCGTGACAGAGAGATTGTAGAAACCCGTTCGTGGCTCGTCCGTCCGCAAGGAAACAGCTACAGTTATTGGAACATGCAGATTCATGGCATCCGGCCGAATGATACCGTCAATTCACCGGAATTTCCGGAAGTATGGGCTGAAATCAGCAAATACCTTAAAGACATTCCCGTGCTTGTGGCTCACAATGCCGCTTTCGACATCGGCTGCATCCGCCACTCGTTGGAACTATATGGAATAGAGAAGCCAGACATCACTTATTTTTGTTCCCTCCGTGCGGCACGCAGACTCTACCGCTTCGGCTGTAACAGCCTGGACTACCTCTGCGACCAGTTCAAGATACCTTACGGGCAACACCACCGGGCAGGTGATGATGCGGAGATGTGTGCACAGCTGTTTTTGAGGGAGTTGGAGGACGCAGGATGGTGTGAACTGGAAGAAATGGATTATATGAATGTCCGCATGTTCCCAAATTAGCAAAGTTTAAACCGCCAAGATGTC
>ERZ827168.1796-NODE-1796-length-27848-cov-4.941244_pt1 | contig 27848 bp, 29 predicted proteins | sample MGYA00519868_ERZ827168 | MGnify/ENA primary metagenome ERZ827168 (study PRJEB31778, sample SAMEA3449271) | human gut metagenome | biome: human gut; feature: human-associated habitat; material: faeces | place: United Kingdom | collected 2010/2012 ...
GGAAGGATGGGTGAGTGGCTGAAACCACCAGTTTGCTAAACTGACGTACTCGAATTTGGGTACCGGGGGTTCGAATCCCCCTCCTTCCGCTCGGTGCAAGATGTACTTGATGCCGCAGGATATAAGGTCCTGCGGCATTTTTCATGCGTCCGATTCTCAGCCACCAGCGTCTAATCTCGGGTGTAGGAATACAACAGATTGACGCTGAACGAATCGCCTTTATAGATTTTCATCCCGTCGCGCCCGTACTCTATCGAATAGAGAATGTCGAACACGCTCTTGGTACCGCCTTTGTAGATCTTATAGGTGTAAGAGCCTTTATCGGTGAGCGTGATGGTGTAGAGCGCATCGAACACCGACTCCGTTCCGCCTTTGTATACCGTCCATTCGTCCTTCTTGCAGCGTATGGTGTAGAGCACGTCGAACACGGTGTTGCCCTTGCCGTTATAGATCTTGTGCGTACCCTGCGGCATGTTCATTATGCGCACCAGATTGCAGATCAGGTCGCGGTCGGCTTCGGGAATCGGCAGTTTGCGCCAGTCCTGAGCCGATAGGGAAATCGCCCATGCGAGCGACAGGATCAAAAACAGAAATCTTTTCATGGTTCTAATTGATAAACTAAAAACACTTCTCAAATATTTCGACCTCGCGTTGCGAGGTCGGCAGTTCGCCGCCGCCCCACGCGGCGGACTGCAACTCGCTTTCGGCTCGTGCAAGTCCTCCGCCGTCGGCGAACAGTAAAACAATCGTCTAACCTAAACCTTGTGCCTCAACGCGAGTTCGCGCTCCATATCCTCTATCGAACACCCCATCTGCTCCATCAACACCAGAAGATGGTAGATCAAATCCGAGGCCTCGTATATGAAACGGTCTCGATTGCCGTCCACAGCCTCCACGACGCTCTCCACAGCCTCCTCGCCCACCTTCTGCGCGATCTTCTTCACCCCTTTTATGAAAAGTTTGGTGGTGTACGATCCCTCGGGCATATCGCGGTGACGCTTCTGCACGACGCTTTGCAGACGGCGGACAAACCCTTCGTCCTCGGGAGTATCGAAACAGCTCGTCGTGCCGCGGTGGCACACGGGTCCCGCGGGAGAGGCCTTGATCAACAACGTGTCGCGGTCGCAGTCGGCATACACCGACTCTATGGCGAGGTAGTTGCCGCTCGTCTCGCCCTTGGTCCACAAACAGCCGCGCGTGCGCGAGAAGAACGTGACACGCCCCTCGGCCATGCTGCGGTCGAAAGCCTCGCGGTTCATGTAACCCAGCATCAGCACCTTGAGCGTGACGGCATCCTGCACTATGACGGGCAGCAGACCGTCGGCCTGCTTGGAAAGATTCAGTTCATCAAATGTCATAACCTTACATCTATATTACGTTTTCTCAACTCGGTTTTCAAATCTCCGACGGTGATTTCGCCGAAGTGAAATATGCTGGCGGCCAGTGCGGCGTCGGCCCGTCCCGCCGTGAGCACCTCGGCTATGTCGTCCACGCACCCCGCGCCGCCCGAGGCTATTATCGGGATCGACAGCTCGTCGGCCAGACAGGCGAAAGTCTCGCACGGATAGCCCGAACGGGTACCGTCGTGATTCATCGAGGTGAACAGGATCTCGCCCGCGCCGCGCTCCTGCGCCTCGCGCGTCCACTCGAACAGCTCCCGATCCGTGGCCCTGCTGCCGCCGTGAGTCATCACGCGCCACACCCCATCCTCCGTGTAGCGGGCGTCGACGGCCACCACCACGAACTGGCTGCCGTAACGCGACGCCAGACGGTTGACGAGCGACGGATCGGCTATCGCCGCGCTGTTGATCGATATCTTGTCGGCCCCCGCATCTAAAAGCCGCGAGGCGTCGTCCATCGACGATATGCCGCCCCCGACGGTGAAGGGTATGTTTATGCCGTCGGCGATGCGCTCCACCAGCCGCGTGAAGGTATTGCGACCGTCGCGCGTGGCGCTTATGTCGAGATAAACCAGTTCGTCGGCGCCGCAGCGGGCATAGTGACGCCCCAGCTCCACGGCATCGCCCACATCGCGCAGGCCCTCGAAATTCACGCCTTTTACAGTGCGTCCGTCCTTGACGTCGAGGCACGGGATTATCCGTTTAGCGACCATCTCTCTATATCCTTTAACGTTATGCGGTTCTCGTACACTGCCTTGCCAACTATCACCCTGCGCAGTCCGAGTTCGTTCAGACGCTCGATATCGCTCATGGAGCTTATACCGCCCGATACGGTGAAGTCCACGCCGTCGTAACGGCGCTGCAAATCGGTATAAAGATCGAACGACGGGCCCTGCAACATGCCGTCTTTCGAAATGTCGGTACAGACCACCTGCTTCACGCCGTGAGGCAGGAACTCGCCCACCATGTCGTCGACGCCGAGGCTCAGATCCTCCTGCCACCCGTTCACCGAAACGCGGCCGTCGCGCACGTCGACGCCGAGTATCATCCTCTCGCCGCCGAAACGCAGCAGCCATTCGATGAACAGCGAGGGTTCGCGGGCCGCGACGCTGCCCACTATGGCGCAGTCGGCGCCGTAATCGAACAGCGCGCGGAGCGAATCCTCGCTCTTGATGCCGCCGCCCCACTCTATCTCGACCGAGGCCCCCACGGCCATGCGCTCCAACGTCTTCAGATTCTTCGGCGAAGCCGACTTGGCTCCGTCGAGGTCTACCACATGGATGCGCCGCACGCCGCAGTCGGCATAGCGCTTGGCCATCTCCTCGGGCGATGCGTCGTAAACGCGGCGACGGTCGTAATCGCCCTGCGACAGCCGCACGCAGCGGCCGTCGATGATGTCTATCGCGGGAATTATCTCTATTCTCATAATTTCAAAAAGTTTTCGATTATCCTCTCGCCCGCGTCGCCGCTCTTCTCGGGATGGAACTGCGTGCCGTAGAAATTCTCGTATTTGAGAGCCGCGCTGAACATCACGCCGTGGCGCGCGGTGGCTATGGTGTCGGGGCACAGCTCGGGGTAATAGGAGTGGACGAAATAGACGTACTCGCCGCCCTCCATACCCTTGAAGAGCTTCGATTCGAGATTGCCTATGCGGTTCCACCCCATGTGCGGCACCTTGGCGTCGGGGGCGGCTTCGAAGCGTCGCACCCGCGCGTCGAACAGCCCGAGACACTCGGTGTCGCCCTCCTCGCTGCGGCGGCACATCACCTGCATGCCGACGCAGATGCCGAGTACGGGACGGCGCAGCGAGCGTATGACTTCTGGAAGCGCCGCGGCACGCAGATTGGCCATGGCCTCGGCGGCATTGCCCACCCCGGGCAGCAGCACGCGGTCGGCCGAACGTATGACCGACGGATCGGCCGTCACGACGAACTCGGCCCCCAGTCGTCGTAAAGCATTCTCCACCGATCGGAGATTGCCCGTTTTGTAATCTATTACAGCTATCATAAGTATCAACTAATTCAATGTTTTCGGACGCAGCCTGCGGAGGGCGCCAATGGCGGGCCTCCGCCGCCGGAGGCTGCAGCCCGCGCGTCTCAATGAGACGCATTTTATTCACAGCACCCCCTTGCTCGACGGCAGATCATAGGCGAAGACGTCGCGCCGCACGGCCATCTTCAAGGCACGGGCGAAGGCCTTGAAAACGCCCTCTATAAGGTGGTGGTTATTCTCGCCGCGCGCCTCGATATGGAGATTGCAGCGCATGGCCACGCACAGCGACTTGAAGAAGTGGCGGAACATCTCGGTCGGCACGTCGCCCACATACTCGCGCGTGAAGGGCACGTCCCACACGAAATCGGCCCGCCCGCCGAAGTCGAGCAGCACCATGGCACGGCACTCGTCCATGGGCAGCACGAATCCGTAGCGGTCGATGCCGCGTTTCGATCCGAGCGCCTTGAAGATCGACTCGCCCAACGCGATGGCGGTATCCTCGATGGTGTGGTGCTCGTCCACCTGCAAATCGCCCCTGCACTCCGCCACGAGCGACATACCCGAATGGTGCGCGATCTGGTCGAGCATGTGGTCGAAAAACTTCAGGCCCGTATCGATATGCGAACCGCCCTTGCCGTCGAGATCGACCACGATGCGGATGTCGGTCTCGGCCGTCCTGCGTATCGTCTCCGCGCGGCGTTCGGTACGCCGCAGAAACTCCGCCACCCCGCTCCAGTCGTCGGTCATGAGCACGCAGCTCGCGGCATAATGCTTTCCCTCCAGCATGGCGCGTCCCTGCTCGGGACTCTGCAACAGCACGGCCCGGGCTCCCAGATTGAACGCCAGTTCCACGTCGGTGGCGCGGTCGCCTATCACGTAACTCTCCGCAAGAGAGTAATCGCCGTCGAGATACTTGCCGAACATCCCCGTCCGCGGCTTACGCGTGGGGGCATCGTCCTCGGGCATCGATCGGTCGATGAGCTGATCGGCGAAGCGGACGCCCTCGCCCTCCAGCGTGCGCAGCATCTTGGCGTGCGCGGGCCAAAACGTCGCCTCGGGAAACGACGCCGTACCAAGTCCGTCCTGATTCGAGGCCAGCACCAACTCGTAATCGAGTTCCGCTATCGAACGCAGCGCCGATATGGCCCCCGTCACGAACTCCAGTTTTTCGAGCGAGTCGACCTGATAGTCTACGGGCGGCTCGACGATGATCGTGCCGTCGCGATCAACGAACAATACTCTCTTTTTCATAACGTTCAAGCGATTTCAACAGTTTTTCGTTCTCCCCTTCGAGTCCTATCGTTATTCTCAGACACCCTTCGCAGCCCTTCACGCGGTTGCGGTTGCGCACGATTATGCCGTCGCCGATAAGATGGTCGTAGACGGCATCGGCATCGTCCACGCGCACCAGCAGGAAATTGGCGTCGCTCGGATAGACGCGCCCGACGAATCGGAACCGCGCCAAGGCCGCCGCCACAATGTCGCGCTGCGCCTTCAGCGCCACCACATTCTCGTCGACAGGATCGTCGAGCAGCCTCTCCACGATGCGCATGGCCGCGACATTTATATTGTAGGGATATTTCACCATCGACATCAGCTCCACCACCCTACGGTCGGCCAGAGCCAACCCCACGCGCAGCCCCGCCATAGCCCGCGCCTTCGAGAGCGTTTGCAGCACCACGAGGTTCGGGCGGGCGAATATCTCGTTCCTCAGTCCGTCGTCCTCGGAAAAATCGATGTAGGCCTCGTCGACGACCACCATGCCCCCGAACCCGTCGGCCAGCCGAAGCATATCCCCGCGCGGGAACGAATTGCCCGTGGGATTGTTCGGCGAGCAGAGGAACAGCAGCTTGGTACGGGCGTCGGCGCGGCGCAACAGTTCGTCGACGGGAAGCGCGAAATCCTCGCCGAGCTGCACCTCGCGCATCTCTATGTCGTTTATCGCCGCCGCGACCTTGTACATGCCGTAACTCGGCGCTATGGCCACGGCGTTGTCCACCCGCGGTTCGCAGAACACGCGGAACAGCAGGTCGATGGCCTCGTCGCTGCCGTTGCCTATGAAAATATTCTCGGCGGGAACGCCCTTCAGCTCCGACAAACGCTCCTTCAGACGGCGCTGGTGCGGATCGGGATAGCGGTTGTAGCCGTTGTCGTAAGGGCTTTCGTTGGCGTCGAGAAACACACCCAGCTCGCCGCCGTACTCGTCGCGGGCCGTGGAATAGGGCGTAAGATGGGCTATACAGCCGCGCACGAGCGAATCTATAACACTGTTTTTCATAACGGTTCTATTTCGGCATTCTTATTCTGACGGCTTCGGCATGCGCCTGCAAACCCTCGGCCTCGGCCATTGCCGTAATGACGGGCGCAAGCGAGGCCAGCCCTTCGGGAGTAAGTTCCTGGATGGTCATCTTGCGCATGAAGCTGTCGATGTTCACCCCGCTGCACGAGCGCGCCCAGCCCGAGGTGGGCAGAGTGTGGTTCGTCCCCGAGGCGTAATCGCCCGCACTCTCGGGCGAATGGCTGCCTATGAATATGCTGCCCGCGGCGTCGATCTCGGCCGCGGCGCCCCACGCGTCGCGAAGCGATATTATGAGGTGTTCGGCGGCGTATCCGTTCGCGAAATCGATCATGTCGGCACGATCGGGCAATACCACCACGAGGCTGCCCGCCAGCGACCCGTCCACGAACTCCGCCCGCGCGAGCCTGCGCGCCTGCCGCCCGACCTCGGCCGTCACCGCCGCAGCCAGCTCCTCGCTGTCGCACACCGCGACGGCCTGGCTGTCGCGTCCGTGCTCGGCCTGCGACAGAAGATCGGCCGCGACGAACTCGGGACGCGCGGATACATCGGCCAGCACCATCACCTCCGACGGCCCCGCGGGCATGTCGATCGAAACGCATCGGCCGCTCACTATCTGCTTGGCTATGGTGACGTAACGGTTGCCCGGGCCGAAAATCTTGTCGGTCTTGGGGATGCTCTCCGTACCGTAGGCCATGGCCGCCACGGCCTGCGCGCCACCCGTCTTGAACACACGCGTCACGCCGCAACGACGGGCCGCATAGAGCACTTCGGGCGCCACGCGCCCCTCGCGGTCGCAGGGGGTGCACATCGTGATCTCGGCGCAACCCGCTATCGATGCGGGCAGGGCGAGCATGAGCACCGTCGAGAAGAGCGGCGCCGTACCGCCCGGGATATATATTCCCACGCTGCGCAGCGGCACGGGGCGCTGCACGCACACCACGCCGCGCATGGTCTCCACACGCACCTGCTGCGGCATCTGCGCGCGGTGGAACGCCGATATGTTGCTCACAGCCACCTCCACGGCGGCCTTCACACCCTCTTTCACAGCCAGTTCGGCCTCGGCGAACTCCGTGTCCGACACCGCGAGCGTCGACAGACGCACGCCGTCGATCCGCTCCGCCAGATCGAACAACGCGGCATCGCCCTCGCGCTCCACGCGAGCGACGATCTCCTTCACGCGCTCGGTTACGGCTCCGTTGTCCTGCTCGGCGCGGCGGAACAGCGACGGCCATTCGCTGCGGGGCGGATTCACATATGTCTTCATATCGTTTAAGGTATTATCTTGTCCAACGTAAGTACCAGTATCCCCTCGGCGCCGATGGCTTTCAGCTGCCGCACCTTGTCCCACAGATCGGCGGCCTCCACCACCGAGTGGAGCGAGCACCACCCCTCGGCCGCCAGAGGCATCACTGTCGGGCTGCGCATGGCGGGCAGGATCGTCACGGCCTCGTCGAGAGCCGAGGTGGGAATGTTCATGAGCAGATATTTCTTGCCTCGGCTGACGCGCTCCGACTCGATGCGAAACAGCAGTTCGTCCAGCACCGCGCGGTCGTCGGCCGAGAGATTGCGGTTGGCTATCAGCACGGCTTCGGACTCGAATACCCGCTCCACCTCCTTCAGGCCGTTGGACACCAGCGTGCCGCCCGACGACACGATATCGAATATGGCGTCGGCGATACCCGCCGCGGGAGCTATCTCCACCGAACCCGTGATCACCTCCAGCTCGGCCTCCACGCCCCGTTCGGCCAGAAAACGGCCGAGGATGGCGGGATACGACGTGGCGATGCGTTTGCCGCGGAAATACTCCACGCCCGTATACTCGTCGCCCTTGGGCACGGCGAGCGATATGCGGCAGCCGCCGAAGCCCAACTTGGCCGCCACGTCGACGTCGAAGCCGCGCTCGGCCACCTCGTTCAGTCCCACTATTCCCAACTGCGCCGTGCCGTTGGCCACCACCTGCGGGATGTCGTCGTCGCGCAGGTAGAGCACCTCGATGGGGAAATTCGACGCCTTGGACAAGAATTTGCGCTTGGCATCGTCCACGTCGATGCCTATCTCGCGCAGCAGCGCAACGCTCTGTTCGTTGAGCCGCCCTTTGGTTTGAATCGCTATTCTGAGCATAACTATGTAAAATTTACTTTGCCAAATCCGTAATCCGCGACGGACGATATGAAAAAAAGGCTTACCGCGTTCGGTAAGCCTCATATAAATCGCATCGCTGCAATACACACAACCCTACCGTATCCTTCGCAAGATATGGTGATGATGGTGCATATTGTAAAAACGTATCATTTCGGTCGCTTCCATTAAAACGGGCGAACAGCGTCGCTGCCCGATTGTCTGATGCAAATATAGCGATTAATGTCCGACTTCAGCCACCCGAAACGCAAAAAATCGGACGGCTGACGATTTACCCGCATAATAATGCAAAAAACCGCATATGATTACAATATATAAAATGCTATCTTTGCAGAAAGAAAACCACAAAACCGACTTAATCATGAATTTGAAGAGAAAACTCGTCGCAGCATGCACCGTATGGTGTATCGTCGCATCGGCGTGCATGGCATGGACGGCATCGGCCCAGACGGCCGACAAACAGAGCAGACGCTACGAACTGAAGTACGGAGCGACCAACCACGGCAAGCGCCGGGACGAGGCCATGCGCCGCTTCCGCGAAAACCGCCTCGGCGCATTCATCCACTGGGGGCTCTACGCCATCCCGGGCGGCGAATGGAACGGCAAAGTCTACGGCGGCGCGGCGGAATGGCTCAAAAGTTGGGCCAATGTCCCCAGCGACGAATGGATGCAGCTCATGAAGCAATGGAATCCCGAGAAGTTCGACGCAAGGCAGTGGGCCGCCATGTTCAAGCGCATGGGCGTGCGCTACGTGAAGATCACGACCAAGCACCACGAGGGTTTCTGCCTGTGGCCGAGCAAATACACCGACTACACCGTGGCAGACACCCCCGACGGCCGCGACCTGCTGGGCGAGATGGTGGAGGCGTTCGACGCCGAGGGCATCGACGTACATTTCTACTTTTCGATACTCGACTGGAGCCATCCCGACTGGCGCTACTCGCTCAAGACCGAGGAAGACAGCACGGCGTTCCGCCGCTTCATGACCTTCACCGAAAACCAGCTCAAGGAGTTGGCCGAGCGCTACCCCACGGTCAAGGACTTCTGGTTCGACGGCACCTGGGACGCCAGCGTCAAGGGCAACGGCAAATGGACCGCCGAGATCGAGGCCATGCTCAAACGCGCCCTGCCCGGGGTGACGGTCAACAGCCGTCTGCGCGCCGACGACCGCGGAAGCCGTCATTTCGACAGCAACGGCGAACTGATGGGCGACTACGAATCGGGATACGAGCGCAAGCTCCCCGACCCCGTGAAGGATCTGAAGGTGACGCAATGGGACTGGGAGGCCTGCATGACCCTGCCCGAAAACCAGTGGGGTTACCACAAGGACTGGTCGCTCAGCTACGTCAAGACCCCCGTGGAGGTGTTGGACCGAATCGTGCACGCCGTGTCGATGGGCGGCAACATGGTGGTCAACTTCGGTCCGAAGGGCGACGGCGATTTCCGTGATGAGGAAAAACGCATGGCCGAGAGCATAGGCGAATGGATGGACCGCTACGGCGAGGCCGTCTACGGCTGCGACTACGCAGGCTGGAGCAAGCAGGATTGGGGTTACTACACCCGCCGCGGCAACGACGTATACATGGTGGTGTTCAACCGTCCCTATTCAGGTCTGCTCACGGTGAAGACCCCGTCGGGAGTGAAGATAACGCAGGCGGCCACGCTCGACGGAGCGCGCACGGCCGTCAGGGAGACCGCCCGCAACGAATACAACGTGTCGATGCCCGAGCGCGATCCGAACGAACCGTTCGTGATAAAGCTCACGGTGGAAGACAGCGACGGCAACGCCGGCAAGTACCGCGAAGCGCTCACATAAAAGATCAAAACACGATAGAGTATGAAAAAATCTGTTTTAACCATCGCCTTGACGCTCGCCGCGATAGTCGCGTCGGCTCAGGAGAGCTGGTTCTTCCCCGCCCAAGGCAAGGAGAACCGTTACCGCACCACGTCCACGGCACTCACGGAGACCACGACGCTCTACACATCGACCTATGTCAGGAGCATCGCCGACGGCACATGCACCGTACAGTCCGACGTATACCAAAGCGAGAACGGCACAAATCCGATGCAGACGGTCACGGCCGTATACAAGATCACCGACGAGGGATATTTGCCGGACATGCGTGAAACGCTCAAGTCGGCGTTCGCCGCATTGGGCAGTCTGACCGTGGAGGAATATTCGGGCGATGCGGTCTACCCCAAGAATCCGCATGCGGGGCAGAGTTGCGACAACATAACCATGACGCTCGCGGCAGACATCATGGGCAACGCCGTAGCGGTAAACATCGAGGTAAAGGATCGCAAGATAACGGCCGAAGAGACGGTAGAGGTGCCCGCGGGCAAATTCGACTGCCTGAGATTCGAGGAGACCACCATAGCGAAAGTCATGGGGCAGGAGGTCAAGACGCAGACAGTGACCTGGATCGCCAAAGGCATAGGAACGGTGAAACAGAAGACCGATTCGATGAACGGCATGGTGACGGCCTTGATGGAACTCACGGCCATAAAGGACAAGCAGGCGCAATAGCATCGGAATGCAAACACCGCCGCCAAGCAGCGGTCATGATCGGAATCTGCCACAGATTCCGATCATTTTTGCGTCCTGCAACGAAAATCACTCTATCACGGGATAGCCGAAACGCCCGTCGTACATCGAGAACGTGACGGTACCTCCGCTTCGGACCTTATTATATAACGCCTGCGTCACGGGGATCTTCTTCACCGTGCCGTCCTCCGAGGCCAGACGCAGGTAATAGACCCGGTAACTGCCCGAACGGACGCTGCGACGCCCCACACGGCGGTATCTGTCGCGCGTGGCCGTTATTTTCTCCGCCACGGTGAACTCCCGCTCGTAAACGGCCGATCGGTCGGCCCCGAAACGGTTGACGCCGAGAAACACGAACGCCCCCAGAGCACCCGCGAAACAGACGTGGCAGACGTAGTTGAGCAGTCGGCTGTCCGATCCCGTAAGCCGTCCCCAAAAACCTACGGCCAGGGGAGCCGTTAAAGCCGCCGCGGCAGCGGCGACCGTCAGCGGAACCTGCCACCCGACGAAGGTGCGTTCGTATAAGGCATAGCTGAACACGCACAAAACAAAGCACGCAACGATTGAACCGTAGCGCAATACGTTCTTTACTCCGTTTTTCATAACCTGTCGGAATTTTCCCGCAAAAATAGTCAAAAAACGGGGCGGGCCAAAAAATCGGCCCCACGGTTACACGCAATCGCTATTTTTAGTAATTTTGCGCCGCTATAATTTAACCACAAACTGACTATGAAAAGAATAGGTTTGAATTTCATCGTCGTACTGGCATGTATGGCGATCTCGATGCCCGCGATGGCGCAATTCAATCTCAAGAAGGCCGTGAGCGGCGCGGCCAAAGTCACCAAAGCCGTAACGCTCAGCGACGAGCAGATGGCCGACTACGTGAAGGAGTACATCGACTGGATGGACGAGCACAACCAGGTGTGCGCCGACGACGATCCGTACACGGTGCGTCTCAAGAAACTGACCGAGGGTCTGACCGACGTGGAGGGCATTCCGTTGAATTTCAAAGTATATTATGTAATAGACGTCAACGCGTTCGCATGCGCCGACGGCAGCGTCCGCATATTTTCGTCGCTTATGGACATAATGAGCGACGAAGAGCTTCTGGGCGTCATAGGACACGAGGTGGGCCACGTGGCGCACAAGGATTCGAAGAAAGGATTCCGCACCGCGCTGCTCACGTCGGCACTGAAGGACGGCATATCGTCGCAGGGCGGAAAGGCCGCGGCTCTGACCGACTCGCAGCTGGGCGATCTGAGCGAGGCGCTGGTGAACGCCACCTACTCGCAGAAGCAGGAGCGCGACGCCGACGACTACGGTTACGAGTTCCTCAAGAAATCGGGCAAGAACCCGTGGGCGATGGCTCTCTCGTTCCGCAAGCTGAAGCAGTTGCAGGAGGAAGCGGGAGCGAAGAAGAGCAGCAAGCTGAACCAGCTCTTCTCGACCCACCCCGATCTCGACGCCCGCATCCAGCGCATGGAGGAACGTGCCACGACCGAGGGCATAGAGAAGCCCGCCGTAACGGAGGCTGCGGCTACCGAGGAGGCTACGGTCGCCACGGCAGAATAAGATATTTAACGTAAATGGAAACGCCCTGCAAGACCGACTTGCAGGGCGTTTTCATTTACGACAACGGCGCGGAGCCGTCGATGGTGACCTTCACGTATTTGTACCCTCGGTGCCGCAGCTCCAGCGACACGCCCAGTTCGAAAAAGACCTTCACTGCCCGCGCGAAGACGTGAAAGGCCATGGCGCTCTGCGGCTCCACACCCTCCTTGCGGATCATGGTAAGGGCAGTATGGGCGCAGTTGCGGATCACGGTTTCCATCTTCGCCGCCTCCGCGCTATCAAGATGATAGCCCACCAGGCACTCCGTCACATATTCGTCCAAGCAGTCGAATCCGCGCGGCGAGGCCATCAGCGAATACCAGTCGTCGACATCCTTGTAATCGCCCCACGACTTATCCCACAGCACGGCGGCACCCATGCCCACATAGCAGGCCCATGCGATGGCCGCCGACGGGTATTCGGCGATCTGCGGCACGGCAGCCGCCATGTATTCGGGCGCCGAGGAACGCCACTTCTCGTTCAGTTCGTCGACCGTGAGCATCTTGCCGTCCAGCATGCCGTCGGAGGTGCATTGTCCCACGAGGGCTTCGGAGAGCTTCTCGGCGAACCCGTTCAGAAATTCCAAATCTTTAGTCTCCATAAAACCAAGGTTATGAAAAGGGCGGCACACTAATATGCGTCGCCGCCCTGAAAATCGTTTCCTTTCAATCTATCCTCGGCGGCTGCGGGGGTCGCGCTTTGCGCGAGCCGCCGAGGATAGCAATGCCCTGCGGGGCATTGCCGTATAATATCAATAAGTTCCCAAACGGAACACTATCTTCTGACAATAGGTATCCTCGGGACGGAGCACCACCGACGGGAAATCGGCGTGATTCACCGCATCGGGATAGTTCTGGCACTCGATGGCCACGCCCGCATAGTCTTCGTAACGGCCGCCCGACTTGGTTACGGGGCATCCGCCCGCGAGCCAGTTGCCCGTGTAGACCATAGCGCCCGCCTGCGACGACAGCACCTCGACCCTGCGACCCGAAGCCTCGCAGCGCAACTCGCCTATCGGGCTGAGGATATTGGATTTCCAGTCGTCCAGCACGAAGAAGTGGTCGTAACCCTTGAAATCCTTCATGTGGTTGAACTCCGAGAGTATCTCGTCACCGAAACGGCGCCACGCGGTGAAATCCTGCGGCGTGCCCTTCACGTCGAGGTAACGCCCCGTAGGTATCTGCGTGGAATCCATCTCCAGCACACGCGAGCAGTTGAGATGCAGCTCGTGGTCGAGAATGCTCTTGCCGCTGCCCTCGCCCGACAGATTCCAGTAGACATGGTTGGTGAGGTTCACCACAGTGGTCTTGTCGGTACGGGCCATGTAGGTTATCTCCAGCTCGTTGTCATCGCTGAAATAGTACCCCGCCTCGACATAGAGTTCGCCGGGGTAGTTCTGCTCGCCGTCGGGCGAAGTGAGCGAGAAGACCACTCGGTTGGTCTCCACGCGGGCATCCCACAGACGGTTGGCGAAACCCTTCGATCCGCCGTGCAGATGGTTGGGACCGTTGTTCACTTCGAGGTTGTACTCCACACCCTCCACCGTCATGCGTCCGCGCGCTATGCGGTTGGCCACGCGGCCCACGCTCTTGCCGCTGGCCGCGCCGTCGCCAAAATAGCTCATGCAATCCTTGTAGCCGAGCACCACATCGTCGATGCGGCCGTCGCGGTCGGGACACTTCACCGACACGATCGAAGCGCCGATGTTGCACAACTGCACCTCGCGGCCGTTGGCGTTGCGTATCGTGTAGAGCACGACAGCCTCGCCTTCGGGGGTGGAACCCCAAATGTGCTGTAATATTTCCATTATTCGATAGGTTTTAGATTGGTCAGGATGTAATCTATGCGCCGCAGAGTCTCGTCCTTGCCGAGGAATGCCGTCACGTCGTACATTCCCGGGCCTTTGCCCGCGCCGACCAGCGCCAGACGCAACGTGTTCATGATCTGTCCCATGCCGTAACCCTTCTCGGCGATCCACGCGTTCACCACGCTCTCGGTGTTCTCCAGCGAGAAGTCGTCGATGGCGGCCAGCACCTCGCGCAGCTCGGCCAAACGGGCGGGATTGTCGCCTTTCCAATACTTTTTGGTCTGCTTCTCGTCGTAAACGGTCGGAGCGACGAAGAAATAGCATGTCAGATCCCACAGATCGGTGATGAACGTGGCGCGCTCCTTCATGATGCCCGCAGCACGACCCGCAAGCTCGTCCGACACCTCCACGCCGTGCTCGCGCAGGACGGGTTGGAAGAGTTCGGCCAGCTCGGCGTCGCTCTTGCGGTGCATATATTGGGCATTGAACCACTTGGCCTTGTCGGGCTGGAAGCGCGCGCCCGATTTCGACACGCGGTCCAGCGAAAACGCATCGGTCAGCTCCTGCATCGAGAACAGTTCCTGCTCCGTACCCGGGTTCCACCCCAGCAACGCCAGCATGTTGACGAACGCTTCGGGGAAATAGCCGTCCTCGCGATAACCGCGGGCAGTTTCGCCCGTGGCGGGCGACTTCCAGAAAAGCGGGAATACGGGGAATCCCATCTTGTCGCCGTCGCGCTTCGAGAGCTTGCCGCCGCCCGTAGGCTTCAGCAGAAGCGGCAGGTGGGCGAACTGCGGCTGCGAATCGGTCCAGCCGAACGCCTTGTAAAGCAGATAGTGCAGGGGCAGCGACGGCAGCCATTCCTCGCCACGGATCACGTGCGAGATCTCCATCAGGTGGTCGTCGACTATATTGGCCAGATGATACGTGGGCAGGGCATCGGCGCTCTTGTATAGCACCTTGTCGTCGAGAGTGGAGGTGTTCACCTTCACATGGCCGCGGATCAGGTCGTCCATCTCCACCGTATCGTTCTCGGGCATCTTGAAACGTATCACCCACTGGTCGCCGCGCGAAATGCGCGCCTCGACCTCGTCGACCGACAGCGACAGCGAGGTGGGCAGTTTTTCGCGCACCGTATAATTATAGGCGAAGGTCTCGCCGCGGGCCTCGGCCTCCTTGCGCAGAGCATCCAGCTCGGCGGCAGTGTCGAACGCATAGTATGCCCAACCCGCATCCACGAGCTGCTTGGCATACTTGAGATATATCTCGCGCCGTTCGCTCTGGCGATACGGAGCGTGAGGACCTCCGACACCGACACCCTCGTCGATCCCTATGCCGCACCACTTGAGCGATTCGATGATGTAGTCCTCGGCACCCGGGACGAAACGCTGCGAATCGGTATCCTCGATGCGCAGAATCATTTTGCCGCCGTGACGGCGGGCGAACAGATAGTTATAAAGTGCCGTGCGCACTCCCCCCATGTGGAGAGGTCCCGTGGGACTCGGAGCGAAACGCACGCGAACTTGCCTTGACATAGATATGCTTCTTTATTTTCGTTTGAATTGTTTACCATTGTTATTTCACGCGATACTCCACGCGCATGGTGATGCGCGCCTTCTTCTGGCGGCTCGACGTGTTGAACGAACCTCCCGCCGAATACTCTTCGTTGGCATTGGCTCCCGTGATCTGGAACACGCCCATGCGGGCCGAGGCCACGCGTCCTATGGCGGCGCCTGCATTGACGGCTATCTTCTCGGCGCGGGCACGTGCGTCGGCCGACGCCTGCTCGATGAGCGCGAGCTTCACGTCGTCGAGCTTGGTGTAATAATAATCGGGGTTGAACGCATCGAGCGACACGCCCTGCGCGATGAGCTTCGATATGTCGCGCGAAATGCCCTCCACCTTGTCAACGTCCGACGACTCGACGGTGAAGCTCTGACTGAGACGGTAGCCGACGAACCGCGAACCCGTATAGTTGCCGTTGGCATTGTAGACGGGCTCCGTCTCGCGGTTGACGTTCACGAAGCGGAACACCACGCTCTCGGCGGGAATGCCGCGCGAGGTGATGAACTCCAGAACCATCTGTTTGTCGTGCTCCAGCTGGGCGTATCCCGACGCCACGTTCTGGGTAGAGCACGATATCTCGCCGTTCCAGACGATCAGATCCGATTCGAACTCGGTCTCGCCCAGGCCCGTCACCACCACGGTGTCCTGCGAACGATACTTATATGTATAGGCACGGCCCAGCAGCCATGCGCTCACAACGATCGCCACGCCGACGATCACATACTTCAGATTGTTTTTCATAAGGCAGTTACAGATTAAATGATTACACATTGAACAGGAAGTGCATTATATCGCCGTCCTGCACCACATACTCCTTGCCCTCGATGCCGATCTTGCCCACATCGCGGCAGGCCTTCTCCGAACCGAGCGCAACGTAGTCGTCGTACTTTATCACCTCGGCGCGGATGAAGCCGCGTTCGAAATCGGTGTGGATGATGCCCGCGGTCTGCGGAGCCTTCATGCCGCGCACGAAGGTCCACGCACGGCTCTCGTCGGCTCCCGTGGTAAAGAACGTCTGAAGGTCGAGCAACTTGTATGCCGCCTTGATAAGACGGCTCACGCCCGACTCCTCAAGGCCCATGTCCTGCAAGAACATTTGACGTTCCTCGTAGCTCTCCAGCTCGGCGATGTCGGCCTCGGCCGAAGCAGCCACGATCAGCATCTCGGCGTGCTCGTCGGCAATGGCCGCACGAACCGCCTCGGTATGGGCGTTGCCCGTAACGGCGCTCGCCTCGTCGACGTTGCACACGTAGAGCACGGGCTTGTCGGTGAGCAGGTTCAGGTCGGCCGTCAACTTGCGGTCCTCCTTTTCGACCTCCACGGTGCGGGCGCTCAGTCCCTGCTCCAGCGCCTCCTTGTAACGGGTGAGTATCTCGAACAGCCGTTTGGCCGACTTGTCGCCCGCCGCGGCCTGCTTCTGACACTTGCCTATGCGGCTCTCCACGGTCTCCAGATCCTTCAGCTGCAACTCGGTGTCGATTATGCCCTTGTCGCGCACGGGATCGATCGAGCCGTCCACATGGGTTATGTTGCCGTTGTCGAAACAACGCAGCACATGGATTATCGCATTGGTATTGCGTATGTTGCCAAGGAATTTGTTACCCAGGCCCTCGCCTTTCGAGGCACCCTTGACCAGTCCCGCTATGTCGACGATCTCGATGGTGGTGGGAACGACCTTCTTGGGGTTGTCGATCTCCGCCAGCTTCACCAGACGCTCGTCGGGAACCGTAATGACGCCCACGTTGGGTTCGATCGTACAGAAAGGGAAATTAGCCGCCTGCGCCTTGGCGTTCGACAGACAGTTGAAAAGGGTCGATTTGCCCACGTTGGGCAGACCGACTATACCGCATTGCAAAGCCATTTATCTAAAATTTCGGTTTACACTCATCAGTTCAATAGTGCAAAGATAACGTTTTTTATGCGACACGACCGATTTCGCGCCGCAAAATTTTACGCCCGCCGTCGAAAATAATAACTCCCCGTCCGCCCCGATGTTTTCGCGGTACGCCTTGCGCGTCGCGCGGCGCGACGCGCAAGGCCCGCCCGAATCGAAAGTCGCCCAACGCTTTGTGGCCGTTTTATTTGCAAAAGACACTCGAAATGGCTACATTTGCGCCGCGACAGCCCGAACCCCGGACGCCGCCGACAATTCACTAACGTTAGGAAGCAGTTATTATGTTAAGCAGAAAGGTAGCATCGCAACTCAAAGAGTTCGAAACCCCGTTTTATCTCTACGACATCAACCTTCTCCGCCAGACTTTGGAGAGCGTGGTTTACGAATCGAAAAAATACGACTATAAGGTCCATTACGCCATAAAGGCCAACAGCGACGACTATCTGCTGGGCATCATACGCGAATACGGGCTGGGAATCGACTGCGCCAGCGGCAACGAGGTGCGCAAGGCCATCGAGGCGGGATTCGATCCCAAGGCCATAGTATATGCGGGCGTGGGCAAGCGCGACAAGGAGATACGCTACGCCATCGAGCAGGGCATACTGGCCATCAACTGCGAATCGATCGAGGAATTGCAGGTGGTGGACGCAATAGCTGGCGAGCTGGGCCGCAAAGCCGAAGTCGGCCTGCGCATCAACCCCGACATCGACCCCAAGACCAACCGCTGCATCGACACGGGTCAGGCCGACAGCAAGTTCGGCATTTCGTATGAGGAAATACTCGAAAACACCAAACTCATAAAGTCGTTCGGAAATATCGACATCATAGGCATACACATCCACATCGGGTCGCAGATACGCGAGTTGCACGTATTCGAGAACATGTGCAACAAGGCCAACGCCATCGTGGAGAAGCTCGAATCGTCGGGATTCTCGTTCCGCATGGTCGACGTGGGCGGAGGTCTGGGCATCAACTACGACGTGCCCGAGAACGAGCCCATCCCCAACTTCGCGTCGCTCTTCGCCATCGTACACGAATATCTCAACGTGGGCGGACGCGAGGTGCACTTCGAGTTCGGCCGCTCGATTGTGGGCGAGTGCGGCGAGCTCATCACCTCGGTGCTGTTCAACAAGACCACAGCCACGGGTCGCAGGCTCGTCATCATCGACGCCAGCATGACCGAGTTGATACGCCCCATGCTCTACGGCTCGTACCACAACATCGAGAACATCACCTCGCAGGAGGAAAAATTCACCAAATACACGGTGGTGGGTACCGCATGCGAGTCGACCGACGTATTCGACGAGAACGTCAGCCTGCGCAAGACCAAGCGCGGCGACCTGCTCTCGATCAAGTCGGCGGGCGCCTACGGGCGGTCGATGGCTTCGCAATACAATCTGCACGATCTGCCCGCGGCGGTTTACAGCGACCGTCTGACGAACAAATAAGCGTCGGCAATGAAAATCACGGAAAACGGCTCGGGAAATCGGGCCGTTTTATTTTGATTACTGTCGGCAAAATGCCCTATCCGCGGTTCGCCGTCGGCGGCGGGAATGCGCGAGCCGAAAGCGAGCAGCAGTCCGCCGCATGGGGCGGCGGCGAACTGCCGACATCGCGACGCGATGTCGAAACATATGCCCCGCATCCTTTCCCGAACAAACATTTTTCCTTTTTATGAATTTGTATATCGTCAAAATTCACTATCTTTGAAAAATCTTTTACTTTGAAAGATATGAATATCGAATTTATAAAATCGGAATTTGAGAAGCTGTCGCTCATCATCCGCACGTGGAACGCGGGCGAGAGCGTCGCGGCCATCGAACGCGACATAGCGCTCGACAAACTGAAGAACATATACGACGCGCTGCGTTTCGGCACTGCGGCACCTGCCGCCGACGGCGAGGAAGCCCCGCAGGCAGCGGCAGAGGAATCGGCACCCGCTCCCGCTGTCCCGACGGAAAACGAGGCGGAACAAACAGCCCCCGAAACGGACGAAACCGCCGCGGAGAATGCGCCCGAGTCCGACAGCGACGAAAAAGATGTAGAGGTGGAATTCATCTTCGCTGAAGAAGACGAAACGGAAAACGTGACGGAAGACGAATCGGAGGAAACTCCCGCCGAAGAGCCAGAGCCGACCAAGCCCGCCCCCGCAGCGAACGATCCTGTCATGACCGAGACCGAGACGGAAGGAACTGACGCAACAAGCACGGCCGCGGCGCCCGAACAGGAGGAACTGCGCCGTGAAGACGAGGATGCGCAGCCCTCGCGCCGCCCGCTGAACAGCCTTTTCAGCGCCGACGAGATAGGCAGCCGCCCGCGCACCAAGCACCACCGCATGATGTCGATATACAACGACGCCCATCCGCGTGAGGAAAAGGTGATCGACATATCGAAGATATTCGATGCCGACGAGGAAGTGCGGCCGCAACCCGCCCCCGCACCGTCGCCGCAACGGGAATACCGCGCCGAAAGCACGGACGAAAGCGCGGCAGCCGTCGTAAAAGAGGCGCCTGCGCGCATCGAAATACCCGTACGTCCCGCCGCGGCTCCCGCAGCCGAGGCGCGTCAGGCCGACGATGCCGCACATCCCGTGACGCTGGGCGACGCCATCAACCGCAATGCCCAGACGCTCGCCGACACGCTGGCCAAGCCGTCGGCACTGGCCGAGGAGATAACCCACACCAAGATAGCATCGCTGCGCGAAGCGATAGGCATCAACGACAAGTTCCTGATGATCCGCGATCTGTTCGACGGCGACGGCGAGGCATACGACGCGGCCATCGACTCGCTCGACGGATTCGACTCGCTCGACGACTGCATGATCCACATAGTCGAGAACTACGAATGGAACCCCGATTCGGAAGGCGCCAAGTTCCTCATGCAACTTCTGGAACGCAAATTGTCCTGACAGATGTCGAAACTGTATATCGTACCCACGCCCATAGGCAACCTCGACGACATAACACTAAGGGCCGTAAAGGTGCTCAGGGAAGCCGATTTCGTGTTGGCCGAAGATACGCGCACCACGTCGTTCCTGCTCAAACATCTGGGAATCGAGCAGAAACTCTATTCGCACCACAAGTTCAACGAGCACGCCACGGCGGCATCGGTCACGGCAGCCATAGGCGAAGGACGCACGGCCGCCCTCGTGTCGGACGCGGGGACGCCCGGGATCTCGGACCCGGGATTTCTGCTGGTACGCGCATGCGTCGAGGCGGGCATCGAGGTAGAGACACTGCCGGGCCCCACTGCCCTCATTCCCGCGCTGGTGCAGAGCGGCTTCCCGTGCGACCGCTTCTGCTTCGAAGGATTTCTGCCGCAGAAGAAAGGACGCAACAAACGATTGCTGGAACTGCGCGACGAACAGCGGTCGATGATATTCTACGAATCGCCGTTCCGTGTGGTGAAGTGCCTCGAACAGCTGGCCGAAACCTTCGGTGCCGACCGACGCGTGTCTGTGTCGCGCGAACTGACCAAGAAATTCGAACAGACCGTGCGCGGCACGCTCGCCGAGGTGATCGAACATTTCCGCGAACACGAGCCCAAGGGCGAATTTGTCATTGTGACAGAGGGGTGTCCCAAACCCGAAAAGGAGCCTCGCCGCAACCGCTATGCCCGCGACGACGAACAATCGTCGGACGACGAGTAAAACGACTGTTGAAAACGCACATTACGGCATGAAGACGAACGAAACGGATAACGAACTTACATTCATACAAAAAATCGCGGTCGAGATATTGTGGGCAATATGTCGCGGCTTCGCCATGCTGCCCTATTTCATGCGGCATTACGTACTCGGTCCGATTTTCTATTTCACGCTGCGCTACGCCTTGCGCTACCGCCGACGCGTGATAATGACCAACCTGCGCAACTCGTTCCCCGACAAGACCGAAAAGGAGCTGCGACGCATCTGCGCGCTCAACTACCGCAATCTGTCGGAACAGATAATCAACATCATAAGCCAGTCGGGCGTGAGCGACGAGAAACTGTGCCGACGCATACGGTTCAACAACGCCGACGACATCCTGCGCGAAGTGGGCGACCGCAACGTGATATTCATGACGGCCCACTTCGGATCGTGGGAGGCGGGCAGCACCATGAGCCTCATATCGCGCGACCACACTTTCGTGGCCGTATACCACAAGATAGAGAACCCCGTATTCGACGAGCTGATGAAGCGCATACGCCAGCACACCAACGTCAAGCTGGTGACCATGAAACGCATGATACGCTACTTCATCGACCATCGCGACACGCGGCCCGTAATCATGGGACTCATATCGGACCAGAATCCGACGTACCGTCTCAATTTCCACTGGTACCGTTTTCTCAACCAATGGACCGTGTTCTACAACGGCGCGGAGCTGCTGGCGCGCAAATACGACCTGCCCGTCTACTACTTCTCGCCGCGGCGCCTGAAAGCGGGCGTATACGAGGGCGACCTGATAAAGATATACGACGGAAAAGAGAAGGTTGAGGATCACGTGATAACCGAACGTTACATACGTCTGCTCGAAAAAGACATAGTGGCCACGCCCGAGGTGTGGATGTGGTCGCACCGCCGCTGGAAATACACCCCGCCCGCGGAGCTCACCGAAGCCGATGCCAAGGGCGGCGATATCGAGGCCTCAGCCGAAGCAAAACGATTCTCGGGCAAGCGGTCCGACGAGCAGACGCAGGCCGAGGAACTGCTCATAAACCCCGAACCCGCCGCCAAGAAAGCATGATGCGCACGGCGGTAGTCATACTCAACTGGAACGGCCGACAGCATCTGGAACGGTTTCTCGGCAGCGTGGTGTCGCGCACGCCGCGCGACATACGCATCATCGTGGCCGACAACGGCTCGACGGACGATTCCGTCGCCTTCACGGCCGAGAACTACCCCACCGTCGAAACGATACTTCTCGACCGCAACTACGGGTTCGCCGAAGGATACAACCGTGCGCTCGCGCAGGTGGACGCCGACTGTTTCATCTTGCTCAACTCCGACGTGGAGGTCACCGAAGGATGGACCGAGCCGCTGCTCGCAGCGCTGGAGAGTGATCCCGCGGTAGCGGCCGTGGCGCCGAAACTGCTGTCGTACACAGAACGCGACAGATTCGAATATGCGGGAGCCTGCGGGGGATTCATCGACCTGCTCGGATACCCGTTCTGCCGCGGACGCATACTCTCGACTGTGGAAAAGGACGACGGACAATACGACTCGCCGCGCGAGGTGTTCTGGGCGAGCGGCGCGGCATTCTGCTGCCGCGCGGAGTGTTTCCGCCGGGCGGGAGGCTTCGACGCCGACTTCTTCGCCCACATGGAGGAGATCGACCTCTGCTGGCGCATGCAGCTCGCGGGACGGAAGATCGTCGTGGAACCGCGCAGCACGGTATACCATCTCGGAGGCGGCACCCTGCCCAACGAATCGCCGAACAAACTATATCTCAACTACCGCAACAATCTGGCGATGCTGTTCAAATGCGCGCCGATGCCGCAACGCATGCTGGCGGCGGCGGTAAGACCCGCGGCCGACATGCTGTCGGTAATAATATACATGGTAAAGGGAGATTTCGCGCTCGCCGCAGCTACACTGAGGGCCTACCGCGACTTTCTGGCCATGCACCGCACTCTCGCGGCCAAGCGCCGCGCCGTGCGCAGCAACGTAAGAACCGAGGCGCGGCACATCTACCGCTCGTCGATCATCCTGCGCTACATAGCGGGACGCCGCACCTTCGGCGATCTGCGGCCGTAAGGAATCATTCGCGGTTTTTGCGGCGGATCCTGCGGTACGGAAGCATCATCACGCCGAAGAACGCCTCGCCGAATATGCCTCCGCTCATCTTCGAGGCGCCCTGCTGCCGCTCGGTGAATATGATCGACACCTCGCTGACGCGCAGGCCGAGGCGCCATGCGGAATATTTCATCTCGACCTGAAATCCGTAACCCTTCATCCTCACCGCATCGAGATCGATGGTCTCCAGCGCGCGGCGCGAATAGCACACGAATCCCGCGGTGGCGTCGCGCACGGGCATGCGTGTCACCAGACGGACGTAGACCGATGCGAAATAGGACATAAGCAGGCGCGACATGGGCCAGTTCACCACGTTCACGCCCTTCACGTAGCGCGACCCGACGACCACGTCGCTGCCGCCCGCAGCCGCCTCGCAGAGTCGGACCAGATCGTCGGGATCGTGCGAGAAGTCGCAATCCATCTCGAACACATAGTCGTAGCCGCGTTCCAGCGCCCACTTGAAACCCGCTATGTAGGCAGTGCCGAGTCCGAGTTTGCCCGCACGCTCGATAAGGAACAGTCGGTCGGGAAATTCCTCCTGCCGACGCACCACGACCGAGGCCGTGCCGTCGGGCGAGCCGTCGTCGATCACGAGCAGATCGAATCCGCCGTCGAGCGACATTACCTTGTCGATCATCGGCGAGATATTCGCTATCTCGTTATAGGTGGGTATGATAACCAGTTTTCGCAAAATCTCGGTCGGTTTCGTTTATAGGTTAATACTGCTCCTTCTCGTTGGGGAAATCGCAGTTCTTCACGTCGCTCACGTAATTGCCCACGGCCTCGCTCATGATGCCGTTGAGGTCGGCATAGCGACGCAGGAAACGCGGCGAAAAGTCGTTCGAGATGCCCAGCATGTCGTGGATGACCAGCACCTGACCGTCCACGCCGCCGCCCGCGCCTATGCCTATCGTCGGCATCTTCAGCTCTTTCGACACGCGCTCGGCCAGCGCCGCGGGAATCTTCTCCAGCACAAGTCCGAAGCAGCCCGCGTCCTCCAGCATATGGGCGTCGCGAACCAGCTTCTCGGCCTCGGCATCCTCCTTGGCCCTCACATTATACGTGCCGAACTTGTGGATCGACTGCGGGGTGAGCCCCAGATGGCCCATGACGGGTATTCCCGCCGAGAGAATGCGGTTCACCGATTCGAGGATCTCCTCGCCGCCCTCGATCTTCACCGCATCGGCCTCGGTCTCCTTCATTATGCGTATGGCCGACTCGAGAGCGACCTTGGAATTGCCCTGATAGGTGCCGAAAGGCAGATCGACCACCACCAGCGCGCGCGACACGGCGCGGACCACCGAACGGGCGTGGTAGATCATCATATCGAGCGTTATGGGGAGAGTGGTCTCGTATCCCGCCATCACGTTGGCGGCCGAATCGCCCACCAGAATCACGTCGACACCCGCGGCGTCGACGATCTTGGCCATGGAATAATCGTAAGAGGTAAGCATGGCGATCTTCTCGCCGCGCTGTTTCATTTCGGTCAAACGCAGAGTCGTGACGGCTCTGACCTTACCTGCAACTGACATATCTGTTCTTCTTTTTGACTATGTTGGGCGCAAATGTAGGCAAGATTTACGGGTTAAGCAAATTTCGCGGCCCGTATCATGCTGCCGAAAGGATTTCACACACCGTTACTCCGACCGTTGCGAAGTGGAGGAGGGGGGGGGGAATTTCACCGCTATCGGACAACGCTCGCGTCAGGAAATCGTCGAAGCCGTCATACGGCGCACGATGCGACCTGCAAAAACTTTCGTACGCCTCGCCCAGCTGACGGCGTATAGGCAACTCAGGATACTCATCGATCCTATCGCCGCTCACGAACAGCGGAAACTCCTCCCAAAAGTCCTCGGGACGCGGAGCGCGCCCGAAACGGTCGCGGATGCTGCGCGCGTATTCGAACGCCTCGGCCTCGCTGCGGCGCTTGCGCTTGGCGAAATAGTCGTCGAGAGTCGAGATCACCCGCGCCGGGCACCCCGCCACCACAGAATCGGAGGGCACGTCGTGCATCACCACAGATCCCAGACCTATAATGCAATTGTCGCCGACGGTGACACCTTTCAGGATCGTCACGTCGCGGCCTATATAGATATTGCTGCCGAGCCTGACCGCACCCGACGAGTTCACCAATTCGCCGTACTTGTGCAGAAACACTCCCGATGCGAAATCGTGGGTCATGATGGTGAAATTCACGTTTATGTCGACCCTATCGCCTATCTCCACCAGACTCGGGCGGGTGAGGTCAATCGTCACAGACGAGGGGTCGCGGAAGACCACGCCGCGCCCCACCTTCACCCCGCTGCGTCGCAGACGGGCGACGAAGCGGGTGCTCGGGCTATGGAACGGAGCCGCAACAAAGTCCTTGATTCTGCGGACGATGCCGCAATCGTAACGTGTTTTCATCGAAATAATGCTTTACAAACCGAGCGACGTTTTGAATCCGACAAAAAAGGGCCACAGCACTATGCCGCCCGCCACCGACACATTCACCGAATGCTTGGTTCCCGCCTGGGGAATCTCCAGCGCGCCGTCGCACGCGTCGACCGCAGCCTGACCGACGCCCTCCACTTCGTTGCCGAACACCAGAGCGTAGCGCTTCGAGGCGTCGACAGCGAAATCGTCGAGCATCGAGGCGCCCTCCACCTGCTCGACGGCAAGGGCGGTATAGCCCCGCTCCTTCAGTTCGGCGACGCACGTGGCGGCCGAGTCGCAGCGGCTCCACTCCACCGTGAGTTCGGCGCCGAGAGCCGTCTTGTGGATATCGCGCGAAGGGGGTGCGGGCGTTATGCCGCACAAAATCAGGCGTTCGACGGCAAAAGCGTCGCACGTGCGGAAAAACGCCCCCACGTTCTGCGCCGAGCGCACGTTGTCGAGCACCACCGTGACGGGTATGCGCGGCATCGAGGCGAACTCCGCCGCCGAGGGGCGATGCAACTCTTCGTTGGTAATTTTTCTCATATTGCAACTGTTTCCGATGACAAATGTAACATAAATCGAGGAAATAGATTAACTTTGCCGAGCATAAATCACCTTTCGGAAAATGAATCGCATAATACGCATCCTGCTCGTCGCCTCGGCAATGCTCTCGGCCGCAACGTCGGCGCACGCCCAGAAAGATCCGAAACTGCTGGCGGAGGCCGATTTCGACACCTACTTCGACAACCGCGAATACTCGGGGTGCGAGTTCGGCGAGTCGCAGACGCTGTTCAGCTCGCGTCTGACGCCGTGGATCGGATTCGGATGGAGCGGCGCAAACCGACTCATGGTCGGCATGGATCTGCTCTCGAACTTCGGCAACGACGAGGTCACTTTCGAAAAGGTGCGGCCGCAGATATACTACCGCTTCGAGAACCGAAAAGTATCGGCATACGCGGGAATATTCCCTCGCGAGAGCATGATGGGCGACTATTCGGAAGCTATCCTGAGCGACTCGGTGCGTTTCTACGACAACCGCATACAGGGCTTCATGGGCCAATACCGCGGACGGCGCGGATTCGCGGAGCTGTCGGTGGACTGGTGCGGCATGTATTCGGAGGAATCGCGCGAGAAGTTCCGCATACTCTCGGCAGGAGAATATTGGTTCGACAACTATCGGCGGCGGTTCTACGGCGGTTACGCCTTCATGATGTTCCACTTCGCGGGCAGCAAGCGCATAGTGGGCTGCGTGAACGACAACATCACGATCGAACCCTACGTGGGCGCGCGGTTCGAGGCGTATTTCGATTTCGACGTCAGACTGCGCTACATACAGACCCTCCAGCGCGACCGCGCCAACGACGCCAAGTATCGCACGCCCAAAGGCGGCATGTTGCAGGCGCGAATGTCGAAATGGGGACTCTACATCGACGAACGGTTATACGTGGGACAGGGGCTGCAACCCTACTACTCGTCGTTTCGAAGCGACGACTTCCCCTACGGCTACGGAGGCGAGCTCTACGCGGGCGAGAGGTTCTTCGGCACGGACAAGCATGTATACAACAGCACGAAGATCGGATACGACCGCCGCTTCTTCGACGGCACGCTGCGCGTGAACTGCTACCTGGCTTTCAAGCACGACGGTACGGGGGGGGGTACGCAGCAAATGGTGCAGCTGTCGGTACGGCTGCTGAAAGACATACCGCTCGGCAAAAAACGATAAAACCAAAAATCATAATAATCACAAGGTTATGAACATCATCGAAACGAATGAGCCGAAAGAGAAGCTCAACTTTCTGGAGGAGATCATTGAAGAGGCGATAGCCAAAGGCGAAAAACGCGTACAGACCCGTTTCCCGCCCGAGCCTAACGGCTATCTGCACATAGGTCACGCCAAGAGCATCTGCATCAACTTCGGTCTCGCCCAAAAATACGGAGGCAAGTGCAATCTGCGTTTCGACGACACCAATCCCGTGAAGGAGGATGTCGAGTACGTGGATTCGATCAAACGCGATATCAAATGGCTGGGATTCGACTGGGCCGTGGAGCGCTATGCGTCGGATTATTTCGACCAGCTCTACGACTGGGCCGTGGAGCTCATCAAGAAGGGGCTGGCATACGTCGACGACCAGACTCAGGAGGAGATACGCCTCACGCGAGGCACCATCTCGGAGGCGGGCAAGGAGTCGCCGTGGCGCAACCGTTCGGTGGAGGAGAACCTCGATCTGTTCATGCGCATGAAGAACGGCGAGTTCCCCGACGGCGCGAAGGTGCTGCGTGCCAAGATCGACATGGCACACCCCAACATGCTCTTCCGCGACCCCATCATGTACCGCATCATCCACGCCGAGCATCACCGCACGGGCAACAAGTGGTGCATCTACCCTATGTACGACTATGC
>ERZ827168.1800-NODE-1800-length-27791-cov-12.510636_pt1 | contig 27791 bp, 24 predicted proteins | sample MGYA00519868_ERZ827168 | MGnify/ENA primary metagenome ERZ827168 (study PRJEB31778, sample SAMEA3449271) | human gut metagenome | biome: human gut; feature: human-associated habitat; material: faeces | place: United Kingdom | collected 2010/2012 ...
GCAGTTGTATTATAACTATTTTTACTAAATTTACTTTTGAATTTTGGATAACCACATTGTTTACTAAAAAATCTTTTATATGAATCATCTAAATTAAACAATGCTTTATTTATAGCAATACTATCTATTTCTTGTAAGAATGGATACTCATATTTTAAATAATGAGTATAATGTCTTATATTTTCACTTGCTTTCTTATAACCATTTTCTTTTAGCATATTCAAAAAATAATTATAGATAAACCTAGTACATCCTAATGTTTTATTAATTAAAGTTCTTTGATTCTCATTTGGATAAATTCTAAATTTATATGCTTTGTAATACATCAATAACCCCCTTATTAGTCTCCTAATATTATATTTATCATACAATATTAATCGATGTATAACAATAGAATTTACAATTTTTTTCAAATTATTTTTTGTTTGAAAAACTTTCCTATATAATAAAAACAAGAGTATATTACCCCTGTTCTATAACCATTTATTATTTACTAGTTCTAATATTTCATCTCTTTCATACTGATTAGTAAACTCTATTATTTTCTTAATAACATTTTGAATTAAAACACTATTATTTAAATCAACTTCATCTTTAGAAAGTATCTTACTAAGACCTCTCTTATATTGATTATCTTCAACATACATAGATAAACTATGATCTATTTGATATATAATTCTTAATTGATTAACATTCTCTCCATCACAAGAAAATATTAATTCTCGATACCAATCTATTAACTTAGATGATAAAGTATCACCGTATTCATATTCATAATTAACTATTTTATCATAATTAGGACAATTACTTAAAATCTTATTAACATATCTTAAATTAATTGTTTTAGTTTCTACTAAATCTGTATCTATCATATAACTACCCACCTTATCTTAATTTCAGTATATCATATTTTATAACAATGTAAAGTATAATTAACTATTTTTACCTATATTCTAATAATACTTTTTAATCTAGCTATTACTTTTTTCTCTATTCTAGATATATATGATTGACTAATACCTAACTTATCCGCTACTTCTTTTTGTGTTAATTCTTTCTTATTATTTAAACCATATCTTAACTCAATAATTTCTCTATCTCTCTCATTTAACTTATTAATCTCATCAATCATAATCTTCTTGTCAAGTGCATTTTCTAATCCTTTAGTAACTATATCTGGTGAAGTACCTAATACATCCTCTAAATGAAGTTCATTTCCTTCCGCATCAAAACTAAGACTATCTTCAAAGCTAACCTCTCCCTTTCTTCTCTTAGTCTTTCTTAAATACATAAGTATTTCATTATCAATACATCTCGAAGCATAAGTAGCTAACTTAATATTCTTATCTAATTTATAAGTACTAACTGCTTTAATCAAACCAATCGTTCCTATAGAAACCAAATCTTCTAAATCAACATTAGTATTATCATACTTCTTAGCTAAGAATACTACTAATCTTAAATTATGTTCAATTAACTTATCACTAGCTTCCTTATCACCATCTTCTTTTCTACCAACCCAATATATTTCTTCTTCTTTAGAAAAAGGTTCTGGTAATTTATCAGTACTTCCTATAAAAAAACAATAATTATATTTATTTAATATCTTCTTTATTAACTCTATTATCTTCTTTATAATATCACCCTTTCATTAATATTATAAATTACTAATAATAAAATTATTGTCGAATACTAAGTTATCTAATACATAAAATCCACTTCATATTTTTGCCACTTTTACCATTTTTCTTCAATCAGCTAATTATTATTACCTTAATCTATTAACTATTAAATTATCTAAAAACTCCCCATAAGATATATTCTTAAGTTTTAACTCTTTAGGTATTAAACTGTGTCCTGTCATACCAGGTAAAGTATTTATTTCTAATACATATATATCATTATCACTAACTATCATATCTACTCTAGCATATCCCTTACTATTTAAAGTAATAAATACTTCTTTAGCAATATCTTTAATTCTACTAACTATATCTTCACTTAAACTAGATATATCTATATATGTCTTATCATCATCATACTTAGCTTTATAATCATAAAATATAGAATTAGGTTTAATATCTAATACATCAAGTACTTCTATCTCATTACCATCTTCTATCACACCACAAGATATTTCATTACCACTAATATATTCCTCTACTAATATATCATATCCTAATCTCTTTAATTTCTTTAACCCTCTCATTAACTCTCTTATATTATTAACAATCATAACTCCCACACTAGAACCTTCTTCATTAGGCTTAATAACTAATGGATAATCTAACTTACTATAATTCTTTTTATCTATCTTATCACTATTCTTAATAAATAAATATTTAGGAATCTTAATATTATTACTTTCTAATAACTTCTTAGTAATATATTTATTCATTCCTATTGCACTACCTAGTACATCACTACCTATATAAGGAATATTCAAACACTCTAATAACCCTTGAATACTACCATTTTCCCCTATCCCACCATGTAATCCAATAATAACTATATCTAATTTATTATTTAATATATCATATACCCATTTATTATCTAATTCATAAGGTATAAATATCTTAACTATATTATATTTACTACTATCTAAATTATTTATTATTTCCATACCAGTATTTACTGATATATCACACTCATTAGATCTTCCACCATATATAACACCTACATTTAATTTCATATCATCACCAATATAAGTATATGATAAAAAGAAAAAACTACACCAGTAGTTCCTATCTTTTACGTCTTCTAACTAATCTATTTTGTCTAATACCTTCATCTTTTGAAATATTTGAATTCATTTTATAAGATATTCTAGGTTCTTTAGTTCTAACTATTGGGCAATTTAATTCTTTTAATTTTTTTAAAATATAATTATATATTAAATAATCATAAACATTAACTTTATAGTTATCTCTACCAATGACTCATTATAACCAACACTCACTTATACACAAGTATCGCCTACATATGGTTTATTAAATCTCTCTAAAATTTCTTCTCTATTTTTCATTTATCTAACTCCTTTCATAATCCAATTTTAACATAAACATAATGTTATTAAAACCACTACTATAAAATATTCTAAAAATACCTCAGATATCACTATCTGAAGTATTAAATTACCACTTCAATTATCAAAGTAAAATATTTTTTATTTTGAACAATATGTATCATTTACTTTAGTATAACCTTCAGGGCATGTTTGAGATACATTACTATAATAATAACAACTAGAACCACTAGGAGCGACACCGTCGTTGCATCTATGTTTTCTAGTATAAGTGCAATTATTAGCACCAGGGCTTCCACTATTACCACAATAGCAATGACCACCACTACAAGAACCAGATACAGTAGGATTTGTATGATTACCAGTTATACAAGTACAAGAGCCTCCATTTACCCAATATGAAGAAGCAGCTGTTACTTTTTCACATCGAGTTCCATTAGATGTCATATTATATCCACTTGGACAACTAGCGGTTGCATTAACTATTGATATACTACAATTACTAATATTATTCATAGTATCTTTTATATAATAAGTATATTCTCCTACACTAATTGGCATAGTCGTACTATTTTCACCACTATATGAGGAATCCCATCCATAATATAGTAAACCATTGGAAGTTTCAGCAGTAATTTCCGTACCATTCGCACTTAAAGTACACGAAACCGTTTCATACTTTTCCTCAGTAAATGCTACTATATTTATTCCATAATCTTTATCTGAATATTTAGTAGATACTGGTATCTCTATTAAAAAGTAACTATCACTTCTCTTTATATTTACATCACCTACTATTGCATTTTTATCAAGTTCTTTAGTATATGTACCATAAGTTATAGTATTATTAACTATTGTTAAATCTTTAGAAGTACCATCTTCAAAGTTTATTTTAATACCATTATCTATCTTTACTATATTTTTAACTTTATTACCAACAACATCATCCATTATTTCATTAGTAACAACTGTTTTATCATTTAACAGAACTGTTTCAACATTTACATCATCAAATCCTGCTCTAACCTTTAATGTTAAATTAATTAAAAAGTATGCCATTGCAAATGTTAAAGCACCTGCTAAAATAACTTCTATTATTAAATACCCTTTATTATTTAGTTTCATATTATATCACCATATCATTAATTTATTTATAAAACCAACTGTTATTTATTTGAGTATATCCGCTTTTGTATATAGTTTTATTATCGTTTTTGCAACACTTCGCTTCATTAATTACAAGTACACGTTGAAGACCTTTTTTCTTTCTCATATTAGCCTACTTTCTATCTAACATAATTATAAAATAAAAATTAAGTATTATCAAGTATCAACTTAAAAAATAGACACCAAAAAAATCTCAATAATTGAGACTTTTTCTATTATATTAATCTACTTCTTTACCACTAAGTATTCTAGCAGGACTCTTTCTTATAGTATTAAATACTGGTATTAAACCTACTATAATATTAAATACATACATAATTACTATACATAGTACCATAACATATACATTCATAACATAATTTCTACCTATATAATCAACATCACTAAGTACATGTAAACAATAACTCATAAATAATACTCCTGGTAATGATGCTAAAGTACTAATAGCAAATGATTCAGAAATAAACATTTTATATATATCTAATTTCTTAACTCCTATAGCTCTATAAATACCTACTTCTTTAATTCTAGATAAGAATGAAGATCTAGTCATTAATATTATCTCTATTAAAGATATTCCTAACATAATACTAGCTACTATTAAACTAGCATTAACACTATCTTTCATACTATCTATATAATTATTTCTATCACTTTGATATACATCAATAACTTTAACACCTATATCTTTAAAGTTATTAATTACCTTATCTTTATCTTTACTATATATAATAATACCTTTACTATTCTCTATTAAATCATACTTCTTAGTATTACTACTAACAAAATAACTATTAATATCATCTTCACTTTTATAATATCCTACTACTACTAACTTCTTACCATTAACTTTCTTATCAATCTCTTTATTTAATTTATACTCTTCTTGATAACTTTCATTAATAATAACTTCATAATCATTACTAGGTTCTCTTCCTTTAGTAATAACTATCTTATCTCTATAACTATCATAACTATATATACTACTATTATCTAATTCTTCATTACTAATATTATCAAATTCATAATTATTACTAACTTTACCATTAATAATTATATTATATAATTCATTTCTACTAGCATATATTGAAGGACTACCCATATCTACTATACCTACTATTATATATTCCTTATTAGCAAATACTCTACTATTAACCATTCTCTCTACTTCATAGTACCCAATCATTTCTAGCCCTTTAGTCTTATCATAAACCATCTTATCAATAACAATTTCATTATCATTCTCTGGATATCTACCATATATAATATCTTTACTACTAATCATCTCATTACTAGCAATAGAACCATTAATAATAATATTACTATCTTTTGTTTGATAATATTCTTGATTGCTAACTTTCATTCCAACCTTACTATCCCCCGGTAGCATATATATAATACCATCCATACCTTCATAATTAAGATAATCTTCTACTTTTACTTTATTTCTCTCTATCTTTAAATAATTCTTATTAGTAACTATAAACTCACTATCATTAACTGTTAATAACCCAATAATATTACTAACTGAATAAGTAACAAATAAAGCCGCTAAAAAGAATCCCCCTAATAATAATTTCTTAACAAAACTATATCCAAATACTTTCTTAAATCCATGTTTAATAATACTACCAAGATTAAATATTGAACTATATTTAAGTTTTATATCTTTATTAATTATCTTATCAAAATCAAATGAATACTTCTCATATACACTCTTATCTAACTTCTTATAATGATCATTAACTATCTCTATAGAAGAACTACTATCTACTACTTCAATTCTACTATCATCATTACTCTTAATATATATATTTCCATTCTTAACAGCAATAACTAAATTTAATTTCTTATCTTCATCATTATAATAATCAATGTTAATATTATTATCACTATTTTTATAACTATATTTAAAATCTTTTAAATATAAAGTATTATCTATTCTATAATCTATCTTATCATCATGTTTATTTATATAATCTTTAACAATTGTTCCATCAGTAATCTCTAATATTCTACTAGCATAAAACTTAGCAATATCTACCTCATGAGTAACTAATAATACCAACTTATCTCTTGATATAGCTTTAATAATATTCATAATCTCAATCGTATTCTTACTATCTAAGTTTCCTGTTGGTTCATCCGCTAAAATAATATCCGGATTCTTTACTAAGGCTCTAGCAATACCAACTCTTTGTCTTTCACCACCTGATAGCATTCCACAAGGTCGATAACGATAACGATACATTCCAACACGTTCTAATATATATTCAACACGTATCTTTATCTCTTTCTTATCCTTAATACCTATCATCTTAAGAACCATAGCAACATTATCATAAACACTCATATCATCAATAAGTTTATAATCTTGAAATATATATCCTATATTTAAGTTTCTAATCTTATCTACCTTATAACTAAACTTACTAGTTATCTTCTTATCATTAATATATATTGACCCCTTATTAACCCTATCAAGACCTCCAATAGCGTTTAATAAAGTTGTCTTACCACATCCTGAAGGCCCAAGTAAAGCTACAAGTCCTTTATCAGGAAGTTCTAAATTAGTATTATTAATAACATGTATCTGATTACGTCTACCCTTATTATAATATTTATTAAGTCTTAATATCCTAATCATTATACTTCCTCCCTATAACTCTTCATCGCACTCTTCTTAAATAACTTACTAGAAAATCTAGTAGATATTAAATAAGACATAACAATAAGTATTATATACATAAGAATATAATCTCTTATCTTTAAGTATTCCATAACATTACTAATTAAACTAATATTAATAACCTTATACTTAACAAATAAACTAATAACTATATAACATAAATAAGCTAATGTCGCATCAAATAATAACTCTACATCCGTAATCTTTTTAATATGTCTATAATTACCACCTAATATTCTTAAAGTAGAATAATAAGTATTTCTAGACTTTAATATTAACTTAATAACAAAATATGATATAAAGAATAGTGCTACTACCATAGCAATAACTACTACTAGTTTAACAATCTTAAATACTTTAACTATATCAGAACCCTCACTACTAAAAGTCTTCCTTATCTGTAAAGTCTTATATCCCATATCATCTAACTTATTACTAACACTATCTATATTATCTACCTTATCTACATATACTGAAGCCTGATAACTATCTTTATCAAATAATCTATTATATTCACCATCATTAATATAAATAGTACCATATCCTATATTATCCTTATCCATACCAAGCAAATAATTAACATTCTTTTGATTATAAACATTACATATCTTTAAATTAATCTCATCATAATAGTATAAATTATTAACCATTACCTTTAAATCTTTATTCTTACAATTATAATCTTTACAAATATAATTAATATCCTCTACTACATAAGCACAACCACTACTAACACTACTGCTAGGTCTAACAGAAAACTTATCTCCACTATAATTATTACTCTTATAATTCTTACCATTAATATTTAATACTACATTACTATATCCACGATTAACTATTCCCATATATTTATTTAAAAGAACTGAATTACCATAAATTTTATTATTACTATTAATACCATTAGTATAAACAACACCAACTACCTTTATCTTAAAACCATTAATATCTCCCTCATAATAATAATCTTTATCTAAAGCCTCTTTTACCTTATCACTAAAATAATAATCATTACTATAAGTTTCATATACAACCTCATTATCTCCTTCAGGCAACCTACCATGCACTAACTTCTTATTAAGCATAGTTATATCATTTAAACTACCATTTAAATAAAAATCCCCACTATTACTCTGAAACCATAAAGAACTATCTATTAAAATATCATTCTTAACAATATTACTTACATGCTCTAGTTTACTAATATTATCAAAATCTTCACTACTAATAGCACTCTTATCATTCTTCTTAATAACTATTCTAGTATCACTAGTATCATTAAAATAATAATTAATACCATTCTTCCCTTCTTCATACTCACTCTTCTTAAGCGAACCATACACAGTTAATAAACTAGTAGTAATAAATAAAAATACAATAAATAATAATACAAACTTAGGTATAATATTAAAAGCATTTCTAAGCCCTAATCTAATAATATTATATAACCCAATATTCTTACATTCAGGTACTTCTACTTTTTCTTCCTTAGGAGTCTCTTTTACCTTTTTATCACTAACTATCTTACCATCATGCATTCTAACTATTCTTGTAGCGACATCCTCAACCTGTTCAAAATTATGCGTAACTATAATTACTAATTTATCTTGTGATATATCTTTAAGTAATTTAATAATACTTTTAGCAGACTTACTATCCAAATTACCTGTTGGTTCATCACATACAATAATTGGTGTTTCTCTAGCAAGTGCTCTCGCAATAGCCACTCTTTGTTTTTGACCACCAGATAATTTAGCTGTCTTAGTATTCTTATATTTAGTAAGTCCTACTTTATCGATAATATCAAGTACTTTCTTCTTAACTTCTTTTCTCTTATAACCATTAAGTAGCATAACTAACTCAATATTTTGATATACTGTATAACTATTAACTAAATTAAAATTCTGAAAAATATTAGATACATATTTCTTACGATATTCTTCAAAATCACTCTCACGGTAATGGCTTGTTTCCTCGCCATTAATATACATTTCCCCTTCCTCATAACTATCAAGACCAGATATTACATTAAGAAGAGTACTCTTACCACTACCTGACTCACCTACTATTGCTACAAACTCTTGTAAATCAAATTCAATACTAACTTTATTAAATCCAGAAGCAATAACTCCCTTATTATAATAAAACTTAGATACATTTTTAAGTTTTAACATCTTATTCCTCCATTACTCTTTATTACATTATATCACATGGCCTCATCATATAAAACTAAACTATCTAACTTTACACTATTTAATCTTCTTAAACGTTATATTATTATTTTTTAAACTTATTTTACCAACTTCATATCCATACTCTTTTAACTCTTTCTTATATGTCAAAAAAGAATGATCTATATCAAAGCCTAAAATATCTTTAACATCTTCATAAGATAAAATATATTCTTCTTTATCATTTTTTTTTATATAGTTTCATAACTTATCATACTTACTCATCATATCTCTCCTTAACTAAATATAATACTTTCTATTCACAATATTTCTTAATATCATCTTTATCATAATTAATATTACCAATAACTTTATAATATTCATCTTTAGTATCTCTATTACATCTAATGACATCATAAAATGGTGTATCATAATAAATAGTCGTATCACTAGATATCTTATACACTGAAAATCTAGGAGCTTGACCAATATTAACAACACTAATATAATCAATAACTAATAACATAATACTAAATATTACAATATATAAAATATTAAATACTATTCTTTTAATATAATTATATTTCTTTGTAAATCTACTAACACCCACTAAAGATATTAAACCACCAAATATTGAATAAATACTTCCCCAACTACTTTCACTAGGAAATATTGTCATCGCTGTTATTGTTATTAATACTCCAAATATTATAAAAGTAATACTAATTAAATTATTCTTTTCAATAACTTTCTTATTACTATAATCAATAGTTCTAATAATGTTTTCTTCTAATTTTTCTTGATACTTATCATCTGATACTCTTTCACCACTCATCAAATCATTAATAGAAATGCCTAATATTTCACATAACGGCTTGAATAATGATAAGTCTGGCATGTTTCTTCCATTCTCCCAATTACTTATCGACCTATCTGAAACTCCTAACTTTTCTGCTAACTCTAATTGAGTTAACTTTTTCTCCTTACGACACTTTAAAATAAATTCTCCAATCTTTTTTTGATTCATAAAAATCCTTCCTTTCTCACTCATTATATTACCTAACAGTTAAATATAACAGGAAACATCTCTAGAATTTTATTTTAACGCCAAACATTTGGACAATACACTCTGCTTGAAATCTATCTATTATAATTCCTTTTATTGACTCTTTATCTATTCTAATCTCACTAATATCACAACTAGAAAAATCTACATTCTCAAGACAAGTATTAAAAAACTCTGCTTTATTAAACTTAACCTTATCTAGTTCAATATTCTTTATCTTTGTCTCATTAAATGATGCTTCATTAAAATTACTACTTTTAATTATTAAATTATTTATTTTAGAATCTGCAAAATTAACATATCTACAATCACAATTATCAAATTGAACATCTTTTAAACTACTTTCTATAAAATTAGTCCCCACCATCTTGCAGTTTTCAAAAATTACTCTATTAACTAACTGTTTACTAAAGTCTTGATTAGATAAATCACAATTTCTAAATATGACATCTACTAAATCAACATTTTCAATTTCTGCTAAATTAAAGCTAATATTTTCAAAAATACAACTATCTATAGTTATAGATTGTAATTTACTGTTTATTTCATCACCACTAAAAATGCTATTACAAAACTCTATTTCTTCAAGACAATCACTAATCTTCTTAGGTATAAGATTTTTAACTTTAGGATTATTAATTTTCATATCGAACCTCCAACTATATTAAGTATACCACACAAAAAAGAAACTAGTTAAATAACTAATTTCTAAACTTTCTTTATATTTTTCTAACTAATTTCTTACCTTCAGTAAACTTACAATCAGAAGTACAATCAAAATCAGGAAAAGTACATCTAGCACCATGACAATATTTTTGAATATCTTGAGCAAGTGGACTACCTGACTCTTCTAAAGCCTTTTTATATCTTAGTAAAGTTTCTCTAGTTTGCTCTGCTATCTCAAGTTGTGCTCCTGAACATAATCTTTCCTTACATTTTAAAATAAGATCTTCATACTTGCCAACTTCACTAATCTTAACTAGTTCTCCTTGTGGTGTAACTCCTCTAACAATCTGCATATCACCAAGCCATTCATCAACCAACATTTGATCATCAGCAATAATTGGTGGTATATAGTATTCTTTTTTATCTAAAAACTCCATTTGATAATCAAGTGTTCTATGTCTTTGTGCTTGAGCATATTCAGCCAAAGATCCTTTATATAATGTCGAATAAACATCTCCAAAATGTTCTTCTTTAGCATCTAAATTCTTACCAAATAAAGAAATAGTTCTATGCTTTTCGTTTTTTAATAATCCATCTTCTAAAACATTTACTCTATCAAGTTCCTCTATAAACTCTTTCATAGAAAATGCTAACTTTCTTTCAAACTCATTATTCATATCAGCACTCTTCAGATATTCCTGCATCCAAGAAGCAATATAATTAATTTGTCTAAAAGATGTTGAATAAATCACTTGTGTTGGCATAAATACTGTTACTAAATATCTTGCATTTTCTTGAGCTAATTTTTGTATTTTTGAATCATTATAAATATATCCATATTGTGATTTAATTTTTATCTTAAATATATTAAGCCACTTATTATATAATCTTTCTTCATCTTCCGTTATAATTGAACCATCTTGTCTTACAACCGGTGTATATCTTGCGGACTTTTCACTTGTTGTATATTGATGCTCATTATTTAGAACCATTGCTAATATTTTAGGTAGATTCTGTAAATTAAAATTAATTAAAATATGATCGTAAACACTATGATGACCATCATTTAATGTTCTAGCTATTCTACGCATTGTTTTTTCTACAGGCTCATTTATAAGATGCTCAAATCCTTCCTCATCATAACATACACCAGCAAACTTTCCTGATAACATAATAGCCTCATCTTTATCAAAAGTTCCATCTTCCTTTAAAAATTGGTTAGGCAAAATACCAATTTTCATCTTTAACTGTTCCATTTCTTTACCTCCTAATAATATTCCCTTTCTATCCTTAATATCAATTATAGCATACATTACCTAGATATCATAGTAATTTTACATTAACTTTTGTAAACTATCTATAATCTAAATAACATTTAAAACGAAAAAATCAATCATTTCTGACTGATTTATAATTTATCGTGTGTAGGCATACACATAACTCTCTAACCATATAGAAAAACAACACACAATCTGCAATGAAGTTTTTATGAAATATCTGGTAACAAATTACACAATACGCAAAATAATATTATTCTATTTTTATATAATACTCCAAAAGTATGATGACAATCACTTATATCTTTCGTTTATTTTATTTATACATTGCGCTCTTTTCTATAACAAGTAAATTGAATATATTAATTCTGCATTTGTATTTTCTAAATTGCACAATATTAATAAGTGCTTTAAATCCGTATAATCTCTAATATTTCCTCTTAAATTTGGATTACTTTCTTTCCATTCTTTAGCAGTCATTCCAAACAAAGCAACATTTAATACATCTGCTTCTTCTGCATAAATATATTTCTTTTGATTTTCAGTTATTTTTGGAACAATATTTTGTTTTATCGAATCAGTATGAATTCTATAATTAGTTTTAGCTAACATTCTATTTGCAATCCAATCTATTTTATACTGATAAGATTCATTTCTTTTTAATCTTTCAAATTCTTGTATAACATATAATTTAAATTCTGGAGATAACCAACTAGCAAATTCTAAGGCAATATCACTTCTTGCGTATGTACCACCATTATTTCCGGATTTTGAAATAATACCAATCGCATTTGTTTCTTTAATCCATTTTTGTGGTGACATATAAAAACTATTTCTTCCAGCTAAATTTTCAAAGGTTGTAAATTCGCGGCCTTTGAAATTTTCATTATTTAATTTTTCCCATAAACCTAAATAAGCAATAACATCTCTATTTCTCATCCATGTTTGTATCGGTATTTTGGGTTCCTCTGGATTTGCATATCTTGCTAAATCTGTTAGAGATATAAACTCTTTATTATCTATAGTTATAACTTTAATTTTATTATAATTAACTTCTAATTCTGATTTTATTATTTCTTGTTTCATCAAAACCTCCTGACATAATTTTAAGATTCAATTTTTCTATAACTATTTTATCATATTCCAAAGTATATTAAAACTCGAACTAACCAAAAAATTGAAAAGTTCGAGTTTGATATCAATCTGGTGGTTCCAGGTGGAATCGGACCACCGACACGAGGATTTTCAGTCCTCTGCTCTACCGACTGAGCTATGAAACCAAATAAAAATGGCGGTTCTGGCGGGATTTGAACCCGTGATCTTTTGCGTGACAGGCAAACGTGATAGACCGCTACACTACAGAACCGTAACAAATGGTTGCGGGAGCTGGATTTGAACCAACGACCTTTGGGTTATGAGCCCAACGAGCTACCGAGCTGCTCCATCCCGCGATGAGATAAATTTGGCGGAGGAAAAGGGATTCGAACCCCTGCGCCACTTTCGCGACCTCCCGGTTTTCAAGACCGGTCCCTTCAACCAGACTTGGGTATTCCTCCATACAATTGGTGCCTAAGGTCGGACTTGAACCGACACGAGGGTTGAATCTCGCAGGATTTTAAGTCCTGTGCGTCTACCTATTCCGCCACTCAGGCATTTCCTTGATTGCTAGTTAATTATATAACAAAAAAATAAGTTTGACAACCTTTTTTTTATAAAAAGTCAAAAAAATTAAAAAATATACTAATTTTACTTAGTATATTCAAACTCATAATCAAGAATTTTAATAGTATCTCCTTCTTCAATACCCATTTTTTCAAGTTCCTCATCTATTCCCATACCCCTTAACTTTTTAGCAAATCTAGAAATAGCTTCCTCAGTATTAAAGTTAGTCATCTTAAATATCTTTTCTACTTTATCACCTTTAATTACATACTTATTGCCTTCTTTAATAATTGTAAATGGTTTTTCAACTCTAAACTTATATAAAACATGTTTCTCTTGAATATCATCTTCATATAAAACTTCATCAGGAATATCTTTAACTAAATCAGATAAAGCATTTATTAAACTATCTAAATTATCTTTATTTAAAGCAGATATTTCAATAACTTCTTTATCACCAATTTTCTTCTTAAATAACTCTAAATTTTCTTTAGCATTTGGCATATCCATCTTATTAGCAATTATAATTTCTTTCTTATTAAGTAATTTATCACTAAACTTCTCTAATTCATCTCTAATCTTTAAATAATCATCATATGGATCACGACCTTCAGTCGCACTTATATCAATAACATGAGCAATTATCTTCGTTCTTTCAATATGCTTTAAGAATTTATGACCTAATCCAACACCTTCACTAGCACCCTCAATTAAACCAGGTAAATCCGCAATAACAAAGTTATTATCTTTCGTACTAACTACCCCTAAATTAGGAGATAAAGTCGTAAAATGATATGAAGCAATTTTTGGATTAGCATTAGTTATCATTGATAAAATAGTAGATTTACCAACGCTAGGCATTCCGACCAAACCAACATCAGCCATCATTCTAAGTTCTACTTTTATTTTCCTGACTTCTCCAGGTTCTCCACGTTCAGCATAAGATGGACAAGGATTACTTTTAGAAGCTAAACTAACATTACCTCGACCACCTTTACCACCATAAGCTACTATTACTTCTTCATCTTGATGAGTCAAGTCAGCAATTATTACCCCTGTCAAAGCATCTTTAACTGTTGTGCCAATTGGTACTATTATTACTTTATCAGAGGCATTCTTACCATTTTTATTCTTACCTTCACCATTTTCTCCAGCATCAGCTTTAACTTTCTTTTGATATCTTAAATCAATCAACGTTTTTAAACCACTATCCGCCTTAAAAATAATGTCGGCGCCTCTTCCACCGCATCCACCAAAAGGACCTCCCATTGGAACAAACTTTTCTCTTCTAAATGCCATACAACCATCGCCACCACGACCAGCTTCTACTTCCATTAATACTTCATCAACAAACATTTCACCACACCTCTTTCTTGTATTTATATTATACTATTTATTTAATTAAAATTAAAGATATAAATTATATCTCCAACAAATACGCCTATTATACACTTAATTTATCAAAAAGAAAAGAAAAAAGAAGAATATTTACTTTTTCTCCATCTTATCCTTCAATTTTTCTATTTCTGCATTTATCTTACTCTCTAATAATTCTAATCTCTCTTTTTTACTTGTTATATTAGGGAATGCATTAGCTAAACGTTTATACAAGAAATTACGTTTTAACAATACTTCTCTTACTTTCTTAGTAATTTCTTCTGTTCCATCTTTCTCTACAGTTTTTAAAGTCCCCTTAAAGCCAAACATAACAGAAAGTGATACAACATTATCTATAACATATATTATAAATATTATAATAGCAATGATATTTAAAGTATTTACTGGTATCTTATTTAATAAACCCGCAAATATTGGATTAACTATATAAACAACTAAACATCCAAGTAAACCAAATGGAATCATTGTTTCTGCACATATTCTACCGTTAATATTGTATTTTCTTCTTGTATAATCCCACCATCTAACATGAAATAACTTCTCCATGAAATAACTAGTAAAATATTCAAGTATTGAACAAATAATAATAGCCATTAAAAATAATACTATTGGTGAACTTTTATACTTAGATAATAACAAAATAATAGCTATACAACCCCATCCATATATTGGACATATAGGTCCTACCAAGAACCCTCTATTTATAAATTTATGTTTCTCTATTAATTTACCAACAACTTCTATACTCCAACCAATAAAAGAATATATTATAAATAGCATAAAATAAAAACAAAACTTATTAAACACTCTAGCACCTCATCTTACTTCTTTATATCTTTATTAATCTCTACAGCTACACCTCTTAATTCATTAAACATTTCTTTACTTTTATCACTCAAGTCATTAGAATGCTTAATTAATCTAATTATATTTATATAATTTTCTTTAAATTGTGATACTTCTGTTATATTATTATTTTTTAAAACATTAAATATATCTTCAACAAAATACTTTCTCGTTACATAGTCATACTTATCTAACCAATTAGATATAATTCTATCTATCTTTTTACTATTACTAGACATCTCTCTTCTAACAAAATGATCATCTTTGATAATCCAACTAACAGCAGCATGGGAAAATACTATTGGTCTACTACTATCTACAATAATAGAATCACTAAAATCTTCATGTCTTAATAATATTCCTACTAATGAATTATAGGGAATAATATGATTATATCTATTATATATATTTTTATATCTTCTAGATTCTATTTCTTTTATTTTTAAGCCCTGTCCATCATTACTATATATCTTAATAATTCTACTTCTAACAAACATATTAGCATACATTGAAGCCACTAAAGCTAAATTACCACCTTTAGAATGTCCCCCTACTATTATCTTCCTATTAGAAAAAGTAAAATATTTATTAAGATATCTTATTGCTGATTTTTGTGATGGTACTGGAAACTTATAACACATTGCTGCATCTTCAAACCATCCACTTATTAATTTATCTGTCCCCTCAAATGCTACATAAGATACTTTTTCATCAATATCAAACGTTATCGCTGAAAATTGTTCTTCTTCATTACCAATATAAACATTATTAGATAAAAGAATATCTTTATATCTCTTACTATCTTTAGCTACATTTAATAATTTAATACCATCTTTAACCGCTGACATATCATACTTATAATCTTTCATAGTATGTAGTTTATTAAACTTATTAGCAACTTCTAATAAAGATTCTTTAGTATTACCTAAAACATTATTATAATCAACATAAGCTAAAACGGCAAAAACTAAGTTATCAACCTCATTAAATTCTCGTTCTTTAAAAGTATAATTATATTTTTTAACATACTCAAGTAAATTCATATATAAACTCCTTCAATAATTTCTAACTTCATTATAACATCTGTTATCCTTTTTAACAATAATTATTTCTTTAAATATATATAAAAAGGATAAACATAATGTTCATCCAATATTCTATATCTTATAAATTTATTTTTTCTTTTAAGTATTTCTCTAACTTATTTAAATTTCTATTAAATATAATACTCTCTACTATATTCATTATAGAAAAGATAATTAATGTATATCCAATAGTAGTAATAACAATACCTTCATTAAATATTACAAATACTCCACATAGTATTATAATAATTGATAATAAGAAACTTAAAAATCCTACACCACTATCAATATAATATAATCTAGTAGATAAAGATATCTTTAACATACCTTCATATATAACAAATATACCAATTAAAATTCTAAATATACTTTGAAATTCACTCTTAAATATAATACATAATATACCAAAAATTATATTAAATATACCAAATGATAAATCATAGTTATATACATTATATCCACCTTGATATTTAAAATAATAATACATCTTAACGATACCTCTGATAATTAAGATACCACCAATTAAATATGATATTATATCTGATGCTGTATTAGAAAATAATATCATCATAAAACCTAATACTACTGCAATAATACTTGCTAGTATTGATTCCCTATTTACTTGTTTTAACTTTTCTCCGATTAATTTCATAATCTCTCTCCTATCTTACTTTCATATTCATTATAATACTTATTTAATATACCACGGTAATTCTTATTCCAAGGTTTATTTCTTCCATAATAATGAATTATTTTAACATTTTGTTCTACAAAATCAGCATCAACATTTTTATCACAAAGCTTTTTTCTTCTAAAGTTTCTCTCTCCCAAATTATATATAATATCATCTAAAATAATTGTTTTATTACCATACAAACATGAAATTATATCTTGATCTGGAAGCATCATCTTATATCTATTTTGTTCTAAAAACTCATCTATTTCTTTCTTGACATCTATTTTTCGCAGAGCCTCTAAGTTAATAAGCATTACTCCAACATTTATATATGGAATTTCTTTTTCTAGCCCTAATCTTATATCATTAAATCTCTTAAATACTTTCTTAACATGTGAAGTTGCCACATAATAATTATTTTTAAAATCATAATTATAAAACTCACTTATATTTCCTTTAACAACTATATCAGGATCTAAATATAAGATTCTATCTATTTCCTTAGGTAAATGTAGATGTGCTATTAACTTATAATATATTTCAACTGGATATCTTTTTTCTAACTGTGGATATTCATCCAGATACTTATCGTCCACTACGACATATTTTATATTAAAAACCTCTTCATTAACATTTTCTAGTTTCATCTTCTCTGATTCCCTATGCATTAAATATACATTATGTTTACCGGGATTATTTAATTCAATAGATTTAAGTAATACTTCTATTTGTTTTAAATATTTCGAATCAGATGTAATTAAAATATTCATTATCTGTCGTCTCTACCACCAAATGTTAAAATAAGTCTAAGTATTTGAATAACTGTTGTAGCCACACTAGCAACATAAGTAAGTGCTGCCGCAATTAACATTGTCTTTCCACCTGATAACTCATCTTTATCAAGCAACTCATATTTATCTAACTCTTTAATAGCTCTTTTTGAAGCATCTATCTCAACTGGTAAAGTAACAATTTGAAATAGTAATATAACCATTTCGGCAAAAATACCAAACCATATTAAATTCATACTATCAAAAAGGCAACCAAATAAAATAGCAAAGTAGCCAGCATATGATGAAAAGTTTACAAAAGGTACTAAAGCTGCTCTAATTCTCATAAATGTATATCCAACTTTATCTTGAATAGCATGGCCACATTCATGGCACGCTACTGATAAAGCTCCCACACTTGCATTTTCATAATTAGCTGATGATAAGTTAACTGTCTTATTTCTTGGATCATAATAATCAGATAAATATCCACCAACTCGACGAACTTTAACATCCTTTAATCCGTTCTTATCAAGTATATATCTAGCAGCTTCACTACCAGACATCCTCTTTTTGTTTTTAACTTTAGAATACTTAGAATATGCTCCACTAACAAATAATTGAGCCCCCAAAGTAATTACTAAAGAAATTATCATTAAAATCATATCCATATAATCAACATCCCTTCATTAATATAACCTATTTATTTAAAAATATATCTAAATCACTATGTATTATATTTTAGTTTCCTCCTTTTAGTTCAAAAATGAACAAATGAAATATTATTTTAACGTCACATATTTACCATTGACGCTATGTACATAATAGCACTTTTCTTTAGCAGTGTCAATATATAACTGCTAATTGTTACAATCTTTATTAATCTTTAAAATGTTCTTCTCAATAACATCAAGACAATATCTAAAATGTTTTATATCTTCTTTCGTTAAACCTTCAGTCATTCTATCAGTCATAATTTTGTTAGTTTTCACTATCTCATCTACTATATAATGTTTTTCAGGAACTATCTCTAACCTATTTATCTTCTTATCATTTATATCAGATGTTGACTCAATAATTTTCTTACTAATTAATAAATCAATAGACTTTGAAATATGTGATTTACTAGATAATACTTCTCCTAACATATCTTTAGCAGTATTCTTATCTTTATTTCTTTCTAAAAACAATAAAACTATTATCTCATTAGTAGTTAACCCATATTTCTCTTTCACACCAGTAAATAAATTTTCATATGTTTTCTTAAAATTCTGTGCATGTATTGGAACATCCATATATAAACCTCCATTATCTATTCCTTAAACAGCAGGATAAACTACGTACTCTACAATAACCTTTATTATTATATTTACCCCAACTATCATAATTATCATCATTTATATCAAAAAGTATTGGATATCCTCCATTATTAACCCAATCATCAAGATTTCTTAGACAATCGTCAATCAAAATATTACCACCGGCCATTGCCATATCACTTTTCTTAACATCATAAGGAACTAATATAATACTTTGTTTTAAACCATTTCTTCTAATCCAGTTTACCTTAGCACTTCCTTCGTTAGTTAAAGAATGTACCTTTGTTAATATAACACTACTATTAAAATCAATATTTTTTAAATAATAAATAGCATCATTAATAACTGGTGAATTATTTAAAATATAATTCCAATCAGCTTCTTGAACATATCTTATCTTTTCTATCTCTGAAAGTTTTTTATGTTCAATTCTCTTTCTCCATTCTTTAAATAATAATTCTTCAGTATCTAATATAACTCCATCAAAATCAATATAATATTTCATTTCAAAGCCTCCACTATTACTTACTATCTATTATACCAAAAATATTTAAATAGAAAATAATTTTATTAAAAAACTAAGAAATATATTAAATAAATCTCAGTTTATATTATCATTTATATTGTTCCTTAATTCTCTTAATTTCTTCTTTATAATTATCTTTAATTAAACAATCAACAAAAGAATAATCATTAATATAGTGCTTCTTTATGGATTCTTTTTTACCATCTAACATAACTATTTTGACTAAGTCATTTAATTTTAACTCATCAATTCTACCAATCAAAACAACTGCATTACCACTAGTCATCTCATCATCAATTAATAAAATATCATACTTTTCATCACTAGCCAATTTTGTAATAGCATCCTCACCATACATAATAGCATCCACATCAAAATTATTTTTCTTAAGTTCATTAGATAACGCGGTTAATTCTTTATAATCATCATCTACTAGTAATACTTTCTTTTTATTAGATATCTTTTCAGCAAGTTTTAAAACAGTATTATCATTATAATTTTTATCAATTAACTGATCAATAATTATTGTAAAAGTTATCTCTTTATCATCTGTTTTAATTATAAAATTACCATTTAATAAATCAACCAACTTCTTTACAATACCATAGTCAACTACTAAGTTATCTAATTCTTCTAACTTTCCTTTATTTATTTCTATATCACTACTTAGTATTTCATTTACATCATGTAATGATAAATTACTAGCAGTCTTATTAATAGTAATTATTAATCTACAAATATCATCTTTAATTAAATATGAAATGTCTAAATCTACTATACTATTACTTATATTATCTTTTAATAATAAAGAACAAATAATTTGCTTAAGTTTTAAAGAATCTCCATCTAATTTAGTAGGAATAGTATTACTAATACTATACTTAAATTCAATTGCTTTATCTAATTTACTCTTAGTAATATAAATAATTTGATTAAAGATATTGTATACATCATAAGATAAATTGTATATTTTAACATTCTTTCTATCTAGTGTTGAAATACTTAATACTTCATCAACCATATCTATCAAATTACCAGATATCTGAGAAATATTATATACCATTTCATTATTTTCTTCTATATCATCAGACTCCAAAATTTTATCACTATATAATTTGATTTTCTTAATAGGGTTTTTAACATCTTGTGTAATTTTAAAAAGTAAGTTTGCTCTTTCTTCAAATCCCGTTTCAACTAATTCTCTATTTTTGTTATATTCTTCTAACATCTTTAAATCGGGATTTTCAATTGTAAAGAACATAATTAAATCTAAAATAGAAAACATTATAGAAATAAAATTAACTTGTGGAACAATTGCCCTTAAAAAAGCAATTAAAATCAAGCCAGAAATCAAAAAATAAAACGGAATTAATTTCTTCATATTAGGCTTATTACTTAATGAACGTAAAATAGTAAATAGCATTAACAATATATAAAATATTGCTCCACAAAAACCTAATGTTGTTAAAGGACCACTTGAATCCAAAACACTATTTTCTACAATAATATTAACATCTAAAAATAATGAAAAGACAAAATATACAATATTTATATAAAACAAGTTTCGCCTGATTTTTTCAATGTTTTTAACATGGCATACATTACATATATATAAAAGGAAAAATGTACACCACCATATAATAACGTTAACATCTATTCTGTTAAGTAAAACAAATAATTTATTAGAATTACTAGTTAAAGCCACAACAACTATCATAGTAGTTGTCAAAGCTTCAAGAACATTCAATACTATCATTTTCTTAAAAAGCCTTGTCTCACTATTATTAACTGTTTTCTTTATAAATAGTACAAAAGTTATAATTATTGATATAACTAAACCACACCCCGTTAAATATCCATTAGACATATTTTATCCCCTCTTTTTTATTCTTAATCATGTATTCTTTTATCAAGTAAAAATGCATTATTTCTATTAGGTGTTAATTTTTTAATATGTGCAAAAGCTTCTTTATTTGTTGTAACATTCTTAGGTTTAAATACAAGTCCATCTATATATTCATCATTAAAATATGGCCATTCTTTATATCTTTCTTCCTTATATTTATCCCATTCATCTCCAACTAATTCTGAACGCTTAACCATAGGCATATATTCCCATATTTCCCATTTCAATGTTGCTAATGTATCTCTTAAACTATCTATTCCGTTACTTTTACCTATTGTTGTACAATCATATTTACTCATATCAAAGTTTTCACCAATATTAATTACAAAATGTTTACCATATTGTTCAGCGGCAACTGGAACTATTATTGCATTACCCTTTATCGCAATATCAACAATTCCCCAATAACACGGAAGCATTGGAAGATTAGGTGACATATTCCAAGTACCTTCAATAAAATACATTAAATTACCCTTATTTTGTAAATGATTAATCATATCTAAAGATACTCTTTTACGATCAACCTTATCTTTTTCGTTAAAATAGAAGACACCATTTAATCCTAAAAATGGCGCATCTATTATACCTTGAATATGTTCATAATCTCCTGATAATAAATAATAATGTGTACGAATTGCTTCGCTAACCACTTCTATATCATATTTACCAACATGAGTAATAGCAAATATAATTGGCTTATTAGTTTCAGTTCTCTTATCATTTATTAATGTATAACTAAAACCGCCTAATCTATTTTTTACCTTATATATACCTAATATCAAAAAATGAATTTTTTGCCTTTGTTCTAAACTTAATTTACTCCACCATTTTTTAGCATCAGCATCTCTTAACTTATAATATAAGTCATAGAACTCCGCCTCAAGTTTCTTAAGTTCAGCTATATCAGTACTCTTTTCATATAACAATTTTTGTTTGTCAGCTAATACATTCATAATATCTCTCCCACTAATTAAGATTTAACTTTTTTAAAACAGTAAGTATTATAACACACAATTATTAAAAAAACTAAGAAATATATTAAATAAATCCTAGTTTATTTCAAATTCCACCCATATATAATATATATCATCTTTAGTTATTGGCGTATCAGCATCAAATGACACATCTTTAACTAATCTATAACTTCCTTTATCTAATGGTCCATAAATATAATCCCAATTCTGTTCCATCTCTAATATACCATTCTCATCTACATAATATGCCATAAGATTAAAACCATAATCATTTTTAGATTCTAATCTTTCCCAATTGCCATTATTATATCTCTCAATCCAAAATGATGAACCATATATTATTTTATTGGGGCACTTATCTTCGATAATAACTATCCCACCAGTATTTGTTAACGTATCTTCTTTAAAATAAATATTAACTAAATTATTTAAATCTTTACCTACAATATTTGCACACGTTCCACCATTTTTCTTTACATAATCATTTATTATATTAAATATCTTACTAGCACTATTATACCTACTAAGATTTAATATATTATCAAAATATAAATCTCTACCAAACCCTTTTACTTCATCATTAAGTTCATAATATTTAATTCTAAAAGAATGTTCTTCTCCATATAAATTACAAACTATTGTTTCTTCAACTAGTTCTCCTCTTCCTCTTATCTTATTAATATATGTAATACCTAAAACCACTAATATAACTATAATAATAACCACTAATAATCTTAGTATTATACTAACCATTTTCTCAGTCTTAATTGACCTTTCAACAAAAACATTCTTTATATCATTATCTACTAGCTCATCAATACTAACTTTAAATACTTGCGATAATAATTTTAATTGTTCAGAATTAGGATAAGTCTCCCCTGACTCCCAATTAGAAATAGTCTGTCTTGAAACATTAATTTTCTCTCCTAACATTTCTTGTGATAAATCCATTTTCTTTCTATATTTTAAAATCTTCTTACCTATCTCCATAATAGTTCACCTCATAAAATAATTATATCGATAACTATAAAAATAATCTACCAAATATTCTTGAAAGTTGTCAAAATTATTTAACATCTTTAAAAACTAATCACATCATGTTATAATCTAATTGAGGTGTTATATGAAATATATAGGAATAATAACTGCTATTGATGAAGAATTTTCTGCTATAAAAAGTATTCTATCAAATAGTGAAGAAATAAAAATATATAATATTACTTGCTTAAAAGGTACTATTGAAAATAAAAATGTTATCTTAACTAAGTGTGGTGTTGGTAAAGTAAATTCTGCGAGAACTACTCAAATACTAATTGATAAGTTTAATATTGATTATATTATTAATATTGGTGTAGCGGGTGGTTTAAAGGACTACATTAATATTGGTGATATAGTTATTGGTGAAAAACTAGCTCAACATGACTTTAACATTACTCCGTTTAATCATCCGATGGGATATATCAATGAAGAATTAGGTGTCTATATGTATAGTGATAAAAAGTTAGTTGAAAAATGCCAAGATATTAAACTGCATAATACTAATATCTATAGTGGTACAATAGTATCAGGCGACTTATTCTGTACTAAAGAAAAACATAAAACAAACATTCTAAAAGAATTTAATGCTGACTGTGTAGAAATGGAAGGTGCTAGCATTGCTCAAGTATGTACTCTATGTAATATTCCATTTATTGTTATAAGATCAATATCAGATAAACCAAATGGTTCTAACCAAATTGACTATAATGAATTTGTCGAAGCATCTTCTAAAAAAATAGTAGAAGTCATTAAAATAATATTAAAAAAAGATTAAGTCATAGAATAGTTACAATACTATATCAAACTTAATCTTTTTTATTTGTATTTATCTTTTAATCTCTTTATCTCATCTTTATAATTGTTCTTCAAAAGATAATCAACAAACGAATAATCATCAACATAATGTTTTTTTATAGATTCTTTATCTTTACTAAGCATTACAATTTTTATTAAATTATCTAATCCTAATTTATCTATTTCTTCAATTAAATTAACCGCAGCTATATCTTTCATTTCATCATCTAATAACACAATATCATATTTATCTTTAGAAGTTAACCTATCCATGCAATCATTTTCATGCATTACCGAAACAACATCAAAATTATTCTTCTTTAATTCATTTGAAATCATTGTTAATTCTTTGTAATCATCATTAACTACCAATACTTTCTTCTTATTAGAATATTTTAAAACTATCTTATCTAATTTTTCACTATTAGTATCCATATCAACAAACTGCTCTAACACAATTTTAAATGTCATAACATCTTCGTCAACCGAAATCAACATTATTCCACCTAATAAATCAACTAATTTTTTAACATTCTTTAAATCAATATGCATATTATCAATTTCATCTATATCTTTATAAGTAGTTTCTATCTCACTACTAAGAATACTATTTATATAACTTAAATCATAATTACATAAATTAGTCTGTATAGTAAATATTAATCTACACATATCATTCTTAGTAATAGCGTAAATATCTAAATCAACTAATCCGTCCTGTCTATTTATATTCTCATTTAAAATAAGTGAACAAATAATTTGCTTTAATCTAGTCGAATCGCCAAACAATCTATCCGGAATAGCATCACTTATACTATATTTTAGATTCATAGTATTATTTTTACTCTTGGATATATATATAATTTGATTAAATAAATTATATATATTATAAGAAACATTACTTATTTTTATTTTTCTTTTATCAAAATTAGAAATATTATATATTTTTTCAATAGAATTATTAACATCGTTAGATAACTGTGATATATCACTGGCTATTTTATCTTTATCATGAGAACTATGTGTAACCAATATTTGATCACTATATAGTTTTATCTTTTTAATTGGATTTCTTATATCTTCAGATACTTTAAACAATATATTAGTTCTAGAAACAAAACCCTCTTCTACCAATTCTCTATTCTTCATATATTCTTCAAGCATTTTTAAGTCAGGATTTTCTATTGTTTGATACATAATCAATGTTGAAAGAGCAATTAAAAATTCTACACAAGTAAAATTAGGAACAAACTTTCTTACAACTGCTATTATAGTTAAGAATAATACTATAAATACAACAGGTATTATTTTATTATCAAGTTTTTTTCTATTAATAATTGTCATATACATAACTAAAATCAAACACATCATAGATAGTATATTAGCCAAAAGCACAGGCGGACCAATAACAACCATATAACTTAAATCAGACTTAATGTCTAAAGATATTGGCAAAAATAACATAAATAATAAAACAATAAAATTAATTATAATATTTAATATCTTAAACTTCTTTTTATCATAACAAAAAGAATAAATATACATTAACCAATTAGATGCAAAATTAAAAATTATAAAACATTCTAATCTGTTTGAAATAGTAACCAAATAAGAATCAAACAGATTACAATATATTAAATAAATAGCAATAATACATAATACCGTTGCCAAAAAACTATCGATTATCATAAAGAAATAATAAAGATTTTCAGTATTTTTAAATTTTTTAACCTTAGCATAAAATAAAATAACCATAAAAGTACTTAATAACAAACTACAAAAAGGCATATATAAATTACTCATTGTTCCACCTACCTACTATCATATTAAGTATAATAGAAAAAAACGACTTTGTCAAAATCGTTTTCTTATGTTAATTTAAATATGAAGTGCAACAAATAAAATTGAAAAAGACACATGAATAGTCTATAATATCTTTTTGCTGAAAAAGAAAGGAAAATTCACATGTCTCGTATAAATAATACTACAAAAACAAAACAAAAGCAATACCATCATCTTACAGAAAATGATAGAGCTAAGATTCAATCCTTAGTTGAGCAAAAAGATGAGAAAGGAAAAAGACTATTTAACAACACTTATATAGCAAATTATATTGGCGTTGACAAATCAACTATATCTAGAGAACTTAGAAATAGAAAATCTTATAGACTAATGATTAGATCTGGTAAAAGTATTCCAAAACCATATAATGCAGTTGATGCTCAAAATAATTATATTTTCAAAAGAGGATTGTCTAAAGGCGAATACAAACTAAGACAATACCCGAAAATGGCTGAATTTATTAAAAATAAAATTAAAGTTGATAAATGGTCTCCAGATGTAATTGTTGGCTATATGAAAACTCATGGTTATTTTGATAGAGATGGTTTCTGTTCTATTACCGCTCCAACTGTTTATGCCGCTATAAGATTAGGAATTATTAATGTTAAGTTATCTGAAACTAGAAGAATGAAAGAGTATTCAAATTATAAATATAAAACAGAAGGCACTATTGCAATATCCAAGATTCCTTATAGCATCGAAAATAGACCTGATGAGATAGATTCACGCCTTATTTTTGGCCATTTTGAGCTTGACACAGTTATAGGGACAAACACAGGTAAACACGAATGTTTAATGACCCTAACAGAGCGCAAAACTAGATTTGAAATAATCTTTAAATTAAGTTGTAAAACCTCTGAAGAAGTAGTTAATAAGTTTAATCAAATTAAAGATTT
>ERZ827168.1817-NODE-1817-length-27552-cov-4.611994_pt1 | contig 27552 bp, 26 predicted proteins | sample MGYA00519868_ERZ827168 | MGnify/ENA primary metagenome ERZ827168 (study PRJEB31778, sample SAMEA3449271) | human gut metagenome | biome: human gut; feature: human-associated habitat; material: faeces | place: United Kingdom | collected 2010/2012 ...
ACCAGTGGCGGCTTTCCCCGAAACGGAGCTATTCGCCAAAAGCATTCGCCAAATCTCAAAAAAAACTTGCATAATGCAAAATATAGTCAGAAAGTGGGAGAAAGATAAGTTCATCATTCAAAGGCCGCTTAAAAACATGAAAAAAATCATAGCTCTCACGTCCCTCGCGTTTTCCGCGTTTATGCTCGCCGCATGCGATTCAATGGACAACCCGTCGCCTCTCGACACCCGTCCCGGAGCTTCCGGCAACGAGCTCAATCCCGGAGGGCTTCCCTCCGACGCCGCGATGAATGCCGATTCCGGATTGCAGGAGCGCGGAATCAACGGAATGAACGGTTTTGACCCCGAAAATATCAATCCCGAAGATATCGTCGTGACGGTGTATTTCGGATTCGACCAGTATGCCGTGGCTCCCTCCGAGCGCGCAAACGTCCAAAAGGCCGCCAATTTCTTTGCTGACAATCCCGACTTCAAAATCGTGCTTGTTGGACACACCGACTGGTACGGCACGGAAGAGTACAATATGCTGCTTTCCGACAAGCGCGCCAAGGCGGTCTCCGACTATATGTCGGGGCTCGGAATCGGCCCCGAGAGGGTCGAGATAATCGCGCGCGGAGAAGCTGGAGCCGCCATGGACGTGGCTAAAAACTCCGCCGAGGCGCGCCACGACCGCAGGGTTGAAATCGTAAAAGTGCGGTAGGCCGCCGCGAAATTAAAATTCCGCAGGGGCGAAGTCCGGATTTCCGGCTTCGCCTTTATTTGCGCCAAGACGGCGAATTTTATTGAGGTTTTCCGAGCGCGGGATAAAGTGCGGTTCAATGCGTTCCGGATTTTCCCTTTCAAAAAAAATGCTCGCCGCCGCGTGCATTTTATCGTCCGCCGCGCTCTCCGCCGAGCATTCACTCCAAGAGCTCGCCGACGCCGCCGCGGATTCGCCCGAAAAGCTCCTGCGCCTCGATGGGCGCGCGTATTTTGTCGAAGTTCCACTGAAACTCGGCGCGCGCCATAGTGGGCTGAAAATCGCGGGGCAAAAGGGGACGCTCATAACGTCGTTTAAAAAGGTAAAAAACTGGGAGAGGGACGGAAAGTCATGGCGCGCAAAAATCCCCGGCGAAAACTTCGTGTCGTCGGTTTTTGTAAACGGGCGCAGGGCGCAAGTCGCCTCGACGCCGAACGACGGTTTCAGGCACTTTGTCTACCGCGGCACCAACGCCCGCAGGGGCGACAACCGCCGGACGTTTTTCGTCCGCAATGAAGACGCCGCCGAATTGGCGGAGCTTGCCCCAAGCCAGCTGCGGAGGGCGCATTTTCAGATATACCGCGCGTGGGTGGACAACCGCGCGAGAATCTCGGCAATCCGTCCGATGCGCGACGGGAAAACCTGCGCCGTGGAATTTTCGCTCCCGACTTCGCCGCATATATATGGCGGCGACTACGCCCTGCCCCGATACAAAATCGCCAACTTCAAGGGCGCGCTCGACGCCCCGGGCGAATTCTTTTTCGACGCGGACTCCGAAACGCTTTTTTACATTCCGAGAGAGGGTGAGGATATGAAAACCGCCGAAGTTTTTTACCCGACGTCCGACAGGCTGCTGGAAATTTCCGGCGGCGGAGAGGAGCGCGCGAAAGACATATCGCTTGAAGGCGTCGCGTTTGCGGGGGCGTCGGCGCGCCCGGACAACGGCGAAAAGGGCTGGACGGCGTCGAACCAGGCGGCGTCGAATATGCCGTCGGCGGTTTCCATAAGCGGGGCGACGGGCGTCAAATTTAAAGGCTGCGAATTTTCCAAGCTCGACGGGTTCGCCCTCGAATTCCGCGAAAACGCCGATTTTTGCGCCGCGGAGAGCTGCATATTCTACGACCTCGGCGCGGGCGGCGTGCGCGCGGGGCTCCCCGAAAAGGGCAAAGACGCGCGCGTTTCAAACATTCGCATGAGAAACAACATCGTCTGCGGATACGGGAGAGTCGACCGCTCGGCGGCGGGCGTGACCGTATTCGACTCGGGCTCCAACGAAATTTCGCACAACGAGATTTTCGACGGATACTACACCGGCATTTCCGTAGGCTGGACGTGGGGAGGAGGCCCGACCCGCACGAAAAACAATATCATAGAGTTCAACAAAATCCACGACCTCTCCTACGCGCAGATGTGCGACCTCGGCGGAATATATACGCTCGGGGCGTCGGAGGGCTCCAAAATACGCGGGAATCTCATATACGGCATAAACTGCCACCAGTACGGAGGATGGGGGATATACAACGACGAGGGAAGTTCCGGCTTCGAGATAAGCGGCAACTTCGTGCGCGATGCTCAAGAGGGCGGATACTACATGCACTACGGCAAAAACTGCAAAGTCGAAAACAATGTGTTCTGCCATTCGAGCGACTTTCAGATAGGGCTCGAAAAAAACGGCGACAACTCTTTTTCGTTCGAGCGCAATGTCGTAATCTACGGCTCCCCCGCGACGCTGTTTAGGAACGGCCGCGCGCCCGCGCCCAACGCCGTGAAATTCGACCGCAACGTCTACTGGAACGGCTCGGGCGAAGTCATGTTCGGGAAAATGGATTTCGGGCAGTGGCGCGAAAGCGGCAGGGACGGACATTCGTTCGTCGAAAAGGCGGACGCCGAAGCCCCGCTCGACGGCGGGGAAATAGAAAAGATCGGCTTCAAGCCCATAGCCGCAAAGCGCGCGGGAACGGAGGGCGAAACGGCAATGCGCGCGCGGGAAATCTTGAAGGGATACCGCTTTCCGAAAATCGTAAGATACCCTGCCCGCCCCGATTGGAACAACGGCGCGTTCGACGACTTCACCGTCGGGGAGGCCGGCAGGCCGCCGGCGTATATGAATATCGAACGCTCCGGCGCGTCTGCGGAGGTCGTAGGCGACGATACCGCGCCGGCTGGGCGCGCGCTCGAGCTCGGCGGCGGGGCGCGGGTGTCGCAGTACTGCCGCTTTTCGGGCGGAAAGAACCTCGAATTTTCATTGATGTTCAAGCTCTCCGAAAACTCGGACTTTTCGTGCGGAACGGAAAGCGGCGCGTTTTTCTCCGTAAAGGGCTCCGCGATAGGGGGCGCGGAGAACTACTCCGTGCCGCGCGGCAAATGGATTTCGGCGAGGGGCAAAATCCCCTTCCCGTTAAAGGGCGGCGAAAAATGGACTCTTTCCATAAGCGGCGGTGGAGAGGAAAAAAGCTTTGAAATGCGGCTCCCCGAGAAAATCCGCGCGAATCCGACGAGATTCGCGTTTGAATCGGAAAACGGGCCCGTGCGCATTGCCGACATAAAAATGGACGCGAAATAGTCTTTCCTCCGCCCGAAGCAAACTAAGGCAATAACGGGCGTAAAAGTGCGGCAACGGGGAAATATTGGAGCCGTCCCCCCAAAAAGGCGGGCGGGCGGATTTGCGCCGGAGGCGGCGTAATGCAGGACGGCGCGGCTGAAAAATAAACTCCGGAATCCGGCAGGGCGGCATGCGCAAGTTGGGGCGGGATTGGATTATTGGAGAAATATTTCCAATTTATTTTACTTGTATTTTTACGCCAATATTGTGAAAACTATACAGATTTTCCAATCAGTACCTCAACTCAATTATAGCTTTATGAAATCCCGCAATTTTATCCGTTTGACGCTTTTCGCCGCCGCCGCTTCTCTGGCGTCCGCCGAAACCCTGATATACGACGGGGCCGAAAACGGCTCTTTCTACGACGGCTCCTACTGGGGCGGAACCGTTCCCTCCTCCTCTTCCGACATATTGTTTAACGATACGAATAAAGAGGTTTTATACAAGATAGACGCAACCTCGGGCGTGACGATAAACAGTTTGACGGACAACTCCATTACAAACAGGACTGCCGGCGAAAATTACAGCCCGTGGGGAAAGAATATAATAATAAACATAGGCGAATCCGCCTTTACGATACTGAACGACCTCACCCTCGCCTCCAACCACAATTATGCGCCGTTCTCATTCAGCTCATCAAGCAACGGGGTCGGCAGGGTTGAGATAGGCGGAAACATAATAGCCAAAGCGGCCTCGGACGGCACCGAGGGAGAATCGCTATTCGGCAATGGAAATCTCCTTCAATCCGTGACGGTGGGCGGAAACATTGAACTGCAAAATATGAGGCTGCGCTTCAACACGCAAAACCTCTCCGTGGCGGGAACGCTGAATTATTCCGGCGGAACGCTCAACTTGTTTTACGGCTCGGGCAGCGGCGAGGCGCTTTCGTATTCTTTCGGGGGCATAAACGGCTCGAACAAAAGCATCCAGTTCGGCGGCAATCCGGATAGCAAACACATGTTGCAAAACTCCACCGCCACCATTACGCTAACGAACTCCGGAACGGCGAGATTCAGCGGGGGTCTGAAGTACGCGGCCGCCGGCGTTGCGGAAAACAACGAATTCAATCTGGTTATGAACGGGACATCTTCCGGCGTACAGTACTGGGACGACACCGGAAGCGGCATGACTTTCAACAACGTCACCGTAAAAAGCGGAACGCTCAACTATTACAGCAATCTCGGCACGTCCGCGATATACCTTGAAGGCGGAACGCTATCGCCCGCATCCGGGACAAACGAAATCGCAATACTGAAAGCCGAGAGCATTGCTTGGGACGCCGGCAAAATATCTTTCAACTTAACGGAGGACACCGCCGCCAGCGATAAAATCGTCCTCGCTTATGCGCTCTCAAAAACTTCCTTCTCCGGCGCGGGCGGAATACGCGAAATAGAGCTCTCGGCCGACGCATACGACATCGCCGCGTGGATAGATGCAAACGACAACGCCCCGATAACCTATACGCTGATGGAATACTCGAGCACAGACATGGCGAATTCGGACATTGTGTTCACGCAAATTGACGGCATAACCATAGACTGGAACTTCGGCGATACCGCGCTAACCGTCACCCTCGGGCTGGTACCCGAACCTGCGGAAGCCGCCGCCGCCCTCGGCGCAATCGCCGCCGCGCTCGCCGCCCTCCGCAGGCGCAAATAACGCCGGCAGCATTTACGGAAAACTTTCGCGCCGGAAAGGATTTTCCCTTCCGGCGTTTTTCATTTTCGGCAAACCGCCGCCCGCAAAAAAAACGCGGTAATAATTTGCAATATTGCGGCGAATGCCTTTACTCTTTCGGGTTTATGGAAAACGCTGCGCAAAATGTTTCGGGGGGCGACGACCCCATCATAAAGGTCAGGGGCCTGCGCCACATGTACAGCGAAGGCGACGGCACAAAGGAAGTCCTGCACGGCGTCGACCTCGACATATTCCGCGGCGAAATCGTCATAATAATGGGCCCGTCGGGCTCGGGGAAATCGACCTTGCTGAAACTAATGGGGGCGCAGCTGACGCTCCAAGAGGGAGAAATCGTCATAGACGGGAAACCGCTGCGCGGGGCGGACAAAAACGGGCTGATGCAAATACGCCGCAATCTCGGCTTCATATTCCAGAGCCACCATCTGCTCAATTCGCTGAAAGTCGTCCAGAATGTGCAGCTGCCGCTCGCCTTCGACCCGAACGCCACGGCGAAATCCTCGCGCGCCGACGCGCTCGATGCGCTCGCCACAGTCGGCATCGCGGACCAGGCGGAAAAGTTTCCCTCCCACCTCTCGGGAGGACAGCGCCAAAGGGTGGCGATAGCGCGCGCGCTCATACGCAAGCCGAGCATCGTGCTCGCCGACGAGCCCACCGCCTCGCTCGACCAAAAGAGCGGGCGCGAAATCGTGGACATAATAAAAAAGATGGCGCGCGAAATCGGCGTCACGGTTGTTCTGGTGACGCACGACAACCGCATTCTCGACATTGCAGACCGCATAATATCGCTCGTCGACGGAACTATCCAAACGGGAGCGGCGCGCGCCGGAAAGCGGTAAATATTTGCGCCGCCGCCAAAGGGTTTCCCGCGTCCGGCTATGCAATTTTTGCGCGGCCATTCCCCCTTCCATCGAGAAATCGGCATCTTCCAAAACAGTTTGCGCGCAAAAGACGAGAAACGGCGTATCCCGGGAAATCTGTCGGCGTATCGTGAAATTTGATTTTGGAAAAATGAAGTTAGATTTGGAACATACCCATTTTGGGGGATTTTCGTAAGGGGTGTACGCAAAAGTCAAAATCATGTCGCGGAAGCTGGATATTTCGACGCGTATGTCGAGGTAGTTTTCCTCGGGGTCGTTTCGCACTACCGACGCGAAGTCGTCGTCCTGATTGTTAATGGGATACCCTTTCTTATTCGCGCGAAAATTAAAATCGGGCGCGAGAATTTCTCCGCCCGCCGGAAACTCCGCGCCCAACCCGCGCAAAAAACGAGAACGGCATGCCCGAAATATCCTCGGGCGCCAATTCTCCTCCCGCCCGGGAATTTAAACCCTATGCGGAAATTTCCCGCCCCGTCCACTTCCCCGCGGCTGCGCCGCGCGCAAAAAAAGCCGGAAGTCCACGAACCTCCGGCAAAAAAAAGCCGCCGGCTCCGTTGCGGGGCGGCGGCGGATTTTCGGAACGCGCGGAAATCAGATGGCTTTCAGCTTTGCAAGCAGCGCGTCTTTCGTCGCCATTCCGGACGCCCCGAGGCGCTTGGAATTTTTGAAAAATATTATGGTCGGAATCTGGTTGACGCCGTATTTTTGCGCAATGTCCGGAGATTCGTCCACATTGAGCTTGCATATCAGCGCGGAGCCGCCGACGGTTTCGGCGAGCTCGTCGATGGTTGGGCCGAGCATTCGGCACGGGCCGCACCACGGGGCCCAGAAGTCCACGAGGACGGGCTTGTCGCTTGCTATTGTCGCGTCGAAGTTCGACGAGTTGAGGTGTATTACTTTGTCTGACATATTTCGAGTTTTGCGTTGTTTTGCCGATTGGGCTTCCGGAGTCCGTCGCGCCGGATTCCGGAATATCGGCGGATTTCGATGTTTTATAAATCTTCCGCTAAAAAAAGACAGGCGCATACGCGCGCCTGTTCTGAAAAATTTCTATTTAAGACGCAAAAGCGCGCGGCTAAACGTCCATAACTATCATCACGGCAAACGCCACGGCTACCGCCGCCGCGACGAAATCCACCGCCACCGATACGGCGCTCGGGGAATCGTCCGCTATCTTTACCGGCTGCAACGGCTTGGCCGAAGCGGGCTTGAAAGCGGGACGCGCCGTATTTGCTTTCGGAAGCGCGACCGACGGCTTCGCCGCAACCTTGGGCTCGGCGGTCGGAAGGGAAATTTTCGGGGCGGAAACAGCGGGCTCGGGCTTTGCCGCAGGGGCTTCCGGCAACACCGGCTTTGCGGCGGGAGCCTCCGGAATAACGGGCTTTGCCGCGGGAGCTTCGGGGAGAACGGGCTTGGCTTCGGGGTTCGCGTTGGGCTGGATGTTGTTCGTTTCTTCTGGCATTTTGTTTTCGGGGATAAATATTGGTTTGCGGCAACCTGCCGCGCTCGGCAAAAACCGCCGTAGTGATTCCAATATTCCCATTTATTTTTTCATTTCAAGCTTTTTTATGTTGATAAAAATCCGCCCGCCGGAAAAATCTGCCAACTATGATTCTTGACACGGACGTTAAGGCTTCGGCCGACGAGATATGGAAGAGGTTCGGCTACCTGTGGAAGTTTCTGGACGTCGACCGGAAGCGCGAGCAAATCTCGGGGCTCGAATCAAAAATGGCGGCCCCGGGGTTTTGGGACGACCACGCCGCAGCGCAATCCGTAATTTCAGAACTCGCGCGGCTCAAAAACCTCGTAAACCCGCTGTCCGCGTTAAAAAAGCGCTCCGACGACCTCGCCGCGCTGTTCGAGCTCGCCGAGGAATCCGAGGACGACGCAGAGCTCGCCGCAGAGCTCGCCGCAGAAACGGCTTCCCTGAAAGAAGCCCTCGACACGGCCGAAATAGAATCTTTCCTGAGCGGCCCGCACGACGCCTGCAACGCGATAGTCACAATACACGCCGGCGCGGGCGGCACCGAGAGCTGCGACTGGGCGGAAATGCTGATGCGCATGTACATGCGCTGGGCGGAGCGCAGGGGCTACAAGGCCGAAATAGAGGATATCCAACCCGGAGAAGAGGCGGGCGTGTCGCGCGCGACTTTCCGGGTTATAGGCTCCAACGCCTACGGCTACTGCAAGGCCGAGCGCGGGGTGCACAGGCTCGTGCGCATAAGCCCGTTCGACGCGAACAAGCGCAGGCACACTTCCTTCGCGTCGGTCGACGTCATCGCCGAAATCGAGGACGACATCGACATGGACATCAAGGACGAGGAGCTCAAAATCGACACCTACCGTTCGAGCGGAAAGGGCGGGCAGCACGTCAACAAGACGGAGTCCGCCGTCAGGATAACGCACCTGCCAACCGGAATAGTCGTCGCCTGCCAAAACGAGAGGTCGCAGTTCAAGAACAAGGCCAGCGCAATGAAAATCCTGAAAAGCCGCATTTACGAAAAGCTGCTCGACCAAAAGCGCGCCGAAATGGACAGGTTTTACGGCGAAAAGGGCGAAATTTCGTGGGGCAACCAGATACGCAGCTACGTATTCCAACCCTACCAGCTCGTCAAAGACCTGCGCACGGGGGCGGAAACGGGCAATTTGCAGGCCGTCATGGACGGGGATCTGGACATGTTCGTAAACGCCTGGCTGCGCGCGGGAATGCCGACCGCCCGCAACAAGAATTACGCCGCGGACACGGAGGAATAGTCGGTGCTCGACTGGCAGATAAAACCCCTTTCCAAAAAGTCGGCCATCTCCGGACGCGACATCTCGGCCGGCGATTCCGTCGTATGCGCCGTGTTCGTGGACGGCCTCGGGAATCTCGACAGGCTCGACTGCCACGCCGACGAATTCGACCCCTCCAAAATAGAGGGCAAAATAATCGGGAGATGGGAGCGCACCGTCAGCGAAAATCCCGAAGAGGACGAGAGGGCGGCGCGCCGCATGGCGCTGTCATCTTCGGAGGACTTTTTCGTGTCGCTGTTCGACGGCTCGGGAGTGCGCGCGGACGAATCGGACGTAATCAAACAGATGCTCGCCCTGCTGCTCGAACGCAAGCGCATACTCCGCCCCGTCGGCAGGCCGTCGGGGGGAATCCAAAAGTACGTCCAGACGTCCACAAAGAGAGAATTTGACGTCCCGCAAAGAAACCTCGACGCGGAATTGATTGTAAAAATACAAACCCAACTCGGAAACATAATCATATAACCCATGAAAAAATTCCTGAAAATTTTTATGTTCGCGCTCGCGGGCGCGGCGCTCGCAGCATGCTCCGGCGACGACGAAAAGAAGAACACCAAGCTTCTCACATTCCATGTGGCAAACGACCGCACAATCTCGTCCGGACTGACGCGCGAAAACGTCACCATGCCTTTCAGCGGTTTCACCGTCCTCATGAACAAGGACCAGTTCATGTATACGGGCGACATCAGGAAAATCGACCTCGCCCAGGTGACGCTAATCGACGGCCCCATAACCGGATTCCTCTTCACTTGCAACGACAGGGGCCGGAGGAGGCTCATGCAGGCGACCGCCGCCAATATGGGCGGATACATCGTCGTTATGTACGGCGGCAAACCTATCGCCCTGCGAAAAATAGACTCGGCCATCTCCGACGGCGCGCTCTTCGCGCACATCGAGATACCGAAAGACAAGGACGTGGCTAAATTCTACGAAGAGCTCTCCAAATCCGTGGAAACCGTGGAGGAAATAAAGAGGGAAAGCGACGGCGGCTCGACCCTCTCGTGGTAGGGCGATGAACTGCATCCGCGCATTTGCACTGGCATTCGCGCTCGCGGCGGCGGCGCGCGCCGACCTTGTGTGGCCGACCGAATCCAAGGCTTTCGGCAACGGCGCGCCGTATGAGGAATTCATACAGCCAACGGCGAGCGGCCGCCCCGAAAGCGGGCTGTTCGGAGACACGCGCAACAACGGGTACAGGTTCCATGAGGGAATCGACATAAAACCCGTGCGCCGCGACAGAAAGGGCGAGGCGCTCGACGGCGTGTTCGCCGCCCTCCCCGGGAAGGTGGCCATGATAAACCGCGTGGCGGGCAACAGTTCCTACGGCAGGTACGTAGTCATGGAACACCCCGGGCTCGACGTCAACGTCTACACACTCTACGCGCATCTCGCGGAAATCGACCCGTCGATAAAGCCCGGCTCCGAACTGCCCGCGAAAGGGAGAATAGGACGGATGGGGCGCAGCAGCTCGACAATTCCCATAGCGCGGGCGCAGGCGCACCTGCACTTTGAAATCGGGCTGATGTACGGCAGCAAATTCCAGTCGTGGTACGCTGCGCAGAAGTTCAAGGAAAAGAATTTTTTCGGCAACTACAACGGAATGAATTTGCAGGGCTTCGACCCGCTCGAATTCTACAGGGCCGCAAGGGCCGGAAAAATCGGGAACGGGTTGGCCGGATACATACAAAGCCTTCCGACGGCGGTCGTCGTCCGCGTCTATACAAAGCATACCCCTGATTTCGCGCGCAACTACCCCGCCCTCGTCGACAGAAACGGCGAAGCCTGCGGCTGGGACATACACTTGACGTGGTACGGGCTCCCCAAAAAATTCGAGCGCATAAAAAATCCCCGCCCGGGAGCAAAGAGCGGCGAAGTCGAAATAGTATCCTACAATCCGGAGGAAATTTCGCGCAAATGCCGCCGTCTGCTGACAATCCGCGACGGGAAACCCCCGCAAATAACAAAGGGGCTGAAAAATATCCTCAACAAAATTTTCCCGTAGCGGCCAACCGGATTTGCGGCGGGGAACTGTATCGCGCCAAAAGGTTTGATATAGTTGCGCCATACGTTTGACTGTTTCCGGAAAATCAGGCTTTGCAAGGGTGTTGCAGGCCGTTTAAAACTCCGTTGCAATAGCGGCGGATTCGGGTTATTTGCAGTGGGATTTCTTAACCCTCAGCTCGTATATGCCATGGTCGGCGCCGTAGGCAACTTTCGGCTCCGAGTAGATGAACCACTCGCCCGTAGCCACTTTCGCCTTCCATTGGGCGGGTATTATTGCCGTTTCGCGGGATATGTCGTTATACTCCGTGCCGATTTCCTGCTGTGGGACGAAAATTTCACTGCTTGATATATCCTGAATGGACGTATGGAAAGTCACCTCTTCACGCGTTATCGACTCCCGCTTTTTCATTGTGCGCGTCGAATATGCGCGCAGCATATAGCCGGACGTCGGCTTTAAAGTCAACTCATAATCGGGGTGTAATCTGCCGCCATTGAGCACCTCAAAAAAACCGCGCGAAAAAAATGAACCGGCAACCCCGTTTCAATGCCCTTGCAAGTCCGTTGCAGGGGCTTTTTATTTTCCAATCCGCCCGCGGATGCGCGACAATTTTCATACTTCGCCAAGTCCGAAAAGTAGTCAAACGTTTGGCACACAGCCTATCTTTTTTTTTGGGGGGGGGGGCCGGAAGAAAAACCGTCATACCTGCGCTTTAATATTACTCGCCTTCCAACATTGATATTTAAAGTTAAGCCCATTTAAGACTATTTAAACCTCCCTCATACCTTTTATCTCATATCAGAACAGCGCGCAGGAGGGGGGGAAGGCGGAAATTTCCGGCAAAAACCGATTCCCTCTAACGGCTTTCCCAAATGTATTTCACTCCCGTTAGGATTGGATGCGGGAAGCTCGCCCCCGCAGTCCGGCCAAATTCACCCTTTTAAGCGGCGCCCGCCCGCGCCGCAATCCGCATGGAATTTTCACCGTCCGCAAAAGCCAACCGCCGGCGCGCAGCGGGAAAAATCAGCCGAAAAATCTCCGACCCAAAAACTCCACGAGCTTTTTTGCGAGGGAATATTTGTCGGCGGGCGCGAATCCGACGGTTTCGCCGGAGCGCATTATCAGCTCTATCTTATTTTTGTCGGACGCAAAGCCGTATTCCGCCGAAGCGACGCTGTTTGCCGCAATGCAGTCGAGATTTTTCTCTTCAAGCTTTTTCCTCGCGTATTCGGCCACGTCGTGGGTCTGCGCCGCGAACCCCACAAGAATCCTGCCGCCCTTTTTTTGCGATAGCGTTTTCAGTATGTCGGGAGTCCGTTCAAGGCGGGGATTCAGGTCTATCCGGGATTTGGACGCCTTGCGCGCCAGCCTCTCGGCAGGCCGAACGTCGCTCACCGCGGCGGACATTATAAGCATGTCGCACGCATCGAAAAGCCTTTCACATTCTTCGAGCATGTCGAGCGCGCTAACTACGCGGCTGACGCGCACTCCGTCCGGGTCGCCGAGCTGCGACGGCCCGAGCACGAGGGAGGTTTCCCAGCCCGCCTCCGCCGCCGCGCGCGCGATGTTCCAGCCCATTTTTCCGGTGGACGGATTGCTTATGAAGCGCACAGGGTCGAAATATTCGCGGGTAGGGCCCGCCGTGACAAGGCATTTTATTTTTCTCATTCTCCGGATTATCCCGCGCGCGCGGCGGGCGCGCAAATAAAATCCGATTTTTGCTTGTTAAAAGGCGGCCGAAAGGCAACTATTGAAAATCTATGGACACTTGCGGGCGGGAAAAATCGGGCGTGGCGTTCTGGTCGCTCTGCGCGGCGGTGATGCTCACCGCTTTCAAGGGCGCAGTCGGAATGGCTACGGGCAGTCTCGGCATACTTTCCGAGGCGCTGCATTCGGGGCTCGACTTCGTTGCGGCCGCGATAACGTGGGCGTGCGTGAAAGTGTCGGGCAAGCCGGCGGACCAGGAGCATAATTTCGGGCACGGGAAAATCGAAAACCTGTCGGCGCTCGCCGAGGCCGCCCTGTTGCTTATAACATGCGCGTGGATAATATGGGAAGCCTTCCAGAGGCTCTCCGCGGGGCATTCCGACGTGAGCGTCGGGTTTTGGAGCTTCGCCGTGGTTTTGACCTCCATCGCCGTGGACTTTACGCGCTCGCGCGCCCTCATGCGGGCCGCGAAAAAATACAGGAGCCAGGCGCTCGAAGCCGACGCCCTGCACTTTTCGACGGACATACTGAGTTCGTCGGTCGTCCTGCTCGGCCTCGTCTGCTCCGGATTCGGGTGGCCGGCGGCGGACTCGCTCGCCGCGCTCGGGGTGGCGGCCATAGTAATCCGCGTATCATGGAATCTGGCGCGCAGGGCTGTGGACGAACTGCTCGACAAGGCTCCGAGGGATGTAAGGGCCCAAATCCAGGAAATCATCGGGAAAATCGACGGCGTGGTGAAGTCGCACGACCTGCGCGTGCGCTCGTCCGGACCGGACTACGAAATAGACGTTAACATCCATGTGGACAGACACCTTTCCATCGTCGAGGCGCACGACATATCGGAGCGGGTGGAAAGCTCGATACGCGCCAGGTTCGGCGGCTGCACGATAAGCGTGCACGTAGAGCCGGATTAGGCGCGCGGGCGCCTATCAGCCGCCCAAAATTCCGCGCCTAACCAAAAATACGCGGATTTCCCCCCAAATTCTCCCGACATCCACCCTGCCCTTGAAGAGGTTGGCGTCGGCCACCGCGAGCATCCGCGCAAAGAACTCGCGGGTCGAATTGTAAATGCGGAAACTCGGCTGCTGCGGCGTCGGGGCCGCGAGCGCGGAGGCGTCCATGCCGAGGCTGTCGGCTATGTAGAGCGCGCGGCGGCAGTGGGAGTCCTGCGAGACTATAACCGGATTGGACACTCCGAAAACATCTCTGCACCGCGCTACGGAATCGTAGGTGCGCAATCCCAACGGATCCTCAACGACTGCGGATTCAGGAACGCCCGCGAGAGCGAGGTCGCGTTTCATTCGCGCAGGTTCGTTATAGTATTTGTCGCGGTTATCGCCGCTTGCGATGATTCTCGACACCGCCCCCGACTTGTACAGGCGCGCGGCGGAATCTATGCGCGCAATATAAAACGGGTTGGGCGCGCCTCCCGCAAGCCGGCTCGAAGTGCCCAGCAGCAGCGCGCACCCTCCGCGCGCGCCGATTTTCGAGACATCCTCGGTAGAATGGAAGGAATCCACCCGAACATAGCAATACGCCCCGAAGGCGGCAAAGCATATCGCGGCGAATGCGGCGGCGCAAATAGCGCGCTTTATGAACTTAAACATACCTGCTCCGAAAAGTGCGGCTCCGCCCCGCCGCGGCATGGGGGCAAATCACCGGTTGCGCTTGCGCTTTCTGGGGGACTGCTCTTCGAGCACGGGCTCCGTGCGGTAGGCGAATCCTTCGAGCCGGCGGCGCTCGATTTTATCGCCTATGAACGCCTCTATCCTCTTCAAAAATTCCGTCTCGTCGGAAGAGTAGAGGGTGATCGCCTTGCCCTCGCGGTTCGCCCTTCCCGTGCGGCCTATGCGGTGGACATAGTCCTCGGAATGCTCGGGGACATTGTAGTTTATGACATAGCCGACATTGGAGATGTCGAGCCCGCGGGAAGCGATGTCGGTGGCGACCAATATCTTCGTTTTGCCGTCCTTGAAGTCTTTCAGGGCTTTGTCGCGCTCCCGCTGCGTGCGGTCGGAGTGTAGAATCGACACGGCGTAGTCGTGGGCGATAAGCCATTCCCCAATCCTGTCGGCGTCAATCCTCGTGCGGGTAAATACGATGAGGCTTTCAAACGAAATGCTTTTGAGAACCTCCACGAGCATGTCGTACTTCTGGATTCCGTCAACGGGATAGATAAAGTGCTCTATGGTGTCGGCGGGCGAATGCACCACGCCGACGCCGACGATCTTCGGGTCTTTGAGCGCCCACTTGGAAAGGCGCAGAACGGCGTCCGGCATCGTGGCGGAAAAGAACAGCGTCTGCCGCTCCTTCGGGCAGTACCTGATAATGTTCGAAACGTCCTCGATGAACCCCATGTCGAACATCCTGTCAACCTCGTCGAGAACCAGCCAACGCACGCCTTTGAGCGAAATGTTGCGCTGGCGGATGTGGTCGAGGAGCCTGCCCGGGGTGGCGATTACAGCGTCGACGCCGGAACGCAGGGCGGCAGTCTGCCTGTCCATGTTTACCCCGCCCTGAACGAGCAGCGAGCGGAGCGATGTATATTTGGAAAAGCTTTCAAAGGCGTCCGCGCTCTGGGCGGCGAGTTCACGCGTGGGGCTCAAAACGAGAATCCGCGGGCCGGACGGCTCGTGGGAGCCGGCGAGCTTCACGACGGGCAGCGCGAACGCCGCCGTCTTTCCGGTGCCGGTTTGCGCCGTTCCTATTACGTCAGAACCTTCGAGAATGACGGGTATCGCCGCGCTCTGAATCGGAGTCGGAGAGGAATACCCCATATCCTTAACGGCGGACAAAACCTCCGCGCCGAGCTCAAACTTGGCAAACTCCGGAACCGCGCCCACCAACTCCTCCATGCCAAACGGCGCGGGAACTTCTTTCGAAAGGGGAGCCGGCATTTCGGGGGTTTCGCGGGAATCGGCGTTTTTCCGAGCGGAACTTCCGCCCCGACCCCTGTCGCGACTCTCCCCGCGCGAACCCCCTCCGCGCCGTTGCGTACGGCGCGAATTCGGGCGGCCGCCGTTCTGCGGTCCGCCGCGCCCGGAATCCGAAAGCTTCCTCCGGCTTCCCGAAGGCTTCGCGTCCCTGCCGTCGGGCGCCTTTTTTTCGGAGCGGGAAAAGATTTTCCCGATAGAGAGAATTTTCTTTAACAATTTCATCGAATAAAGCGATTCAAGCATACGCCGCAACGGCCTTCAAGCTAAATTTTGAAAGCCCTCTCCGGCGGCGGACGGGGCAAGAAATAGTTGACATGCCATCGGGCGGAACATACGATTTTTTCGTATATGAGAAAAATAACAGCTTTATTTATACTCGCTGGCCTTTCCGCAGTCCCCGTATTCTCCCAGGAAATGCCCGCAACCCTCAAATCCGAACTCGAAGCCAAGGCGGCGGAACTCCAACCGTCGAATAAATCCGCCGCAAAGACATGGCTCGTAAAACAGATGAACGCGTGGGAGTCGATACAGAACCTCTCGGTCGCAGCCGACGCCGACGACATCGAAATGATAAAGAAGCTCGCGGAAAAAAAATTCCCGCTCGACTACGTTTCCCAGGAGGTCTTCATAAACGAACAGGCCGTCGCCGCGGCGGGGCTTCCCGACCTCAAATCGCAGATCGGCAAGGCGTCCTACGACGCCATCAAGGCGAAATTCGACAAGGAGGGCAAAACCGACCTCAACGAATTCATCAACCTGCTCAACGCCCAGATAGCCGCGAAGTCGCAGCTCGAAATGCTAAAACCGCTCCCCTCTATCGACGAATCCACGTTCTCGATTACGAAAGAGGTTCTGAAAAAGAAATATCCCGACGATTTTCTCGCGCAGCTAAACGAGCTCAAAAAGCTGTCAAACGCCGTTGACGCTGCCGCCGACGCCTCGGCAAAAGCCGGCGGGACGCCCGCTCCGGCCGGAGCCGCGCCGGCGCAGGGGGCCGCAAACGCAGCAGCGTCCGCGACGGGGGGAGCGGGCGTCCCGCAGCAGCCGCTCACGCTCGCCGAACTCAATCTGAAAGCGCGCGAACAGTTCAACTCACACGCGCTGACGGTGGAGGGAGACTCCAAGGTCACCGGACTGCCCGTGGTCATGCACGACAGGCAGTTCATTCTCATACCTTTCAGCGCATTCTCGGGCGGCCCGAACGTCTCCATAATGAACAACCTCGGCGAACAGGTTGAATTCGACAAGGAAAACATCTTCGCTTCGAAAGACTATCCGTTCGTCATCGTGATGCCGAAGTCCATACCCTCCTCCACGACGAACGCGAAACTGGCCACCGACAAGGAATACCGCGAGATCGTGGGCAAGCCGATATTCTTCATAGGCTATACCACCACGAATATCCAGATATTCCCCGTAAAGCTCAATGCGGTTTCCGACCAGACGCTCGTGCTCTCCTCGCGGATACCCAACAACTTCATCGAGGGAACGACGCTGGTTAACCCCGAAGAAGATCTCACCCTGGGCTCAATGATCGCCTTCAAAAAGGAATTCCCGAAAGTCCAGTGGGGAACCCGCAACAGCGTAAACTTCTTGCGCCGCACAATAGAGACTAAAAATCCGTTCCTCACCTGCGTGCGCGTAGACCGCCTCGAACGCTGGGAAAAACTCGACTTTGAAAAGCTCGCCAAACAGCGCAAGAAGCTCGACTCCGTCAACAAGCTCCTTTGGGACTTCATACTGCTCAATACCTCCACGAGACTCGTCGACACCGAAAAGCTCGCAATCGTGGGGCAGACGGTATCAAAATACAAGGACGAGCTCAAAACGCGCATGGAAAAATCGCGCTTCGACAGGCTGTTCAGACAGTACCTTCAAGATTTGATAATGCTCATAAAGTCCGAACTGCGCGACGTAAATCCCGACGAATTTTACACGATATACCGCTACGACCTCAAACAGGCCGCAAACGCCCTCAGGAGCGTTTCCGCCTTCTACGACAACGCCATACGCACGAATTCTTTCAGCCCGCTCGTGCCCGACGACATAAAAAGGGCGCAGAACAGGTAGCCTCCGCACTTCGGCGGATTAAAAAAACCCGAGCCCTCCGGCCCGGGTTTTTTTGGCGTTCGGATTTCCGGCGCGAAAACGCCGGCCGGAAAAATCAGGCCATGTGGTCGAATCCGGAGCCGCGGAAAACCTCCCGCCCCCCTCCGGAACGCACAACTACGAGCCCGCCGGACTCTGAAACGCCCGCAGGCGCCGACAGCCTGCCAATCCGCGAGAGCGAGGTTCCGAGCGACTCCGCCCACGCGCGCTCGAATTCGCCGCAGTCGCCGCGATAGGCAAAGAGCAGCTCGTAGTCCTCGCCCCCGCACAGCGCCTCGTCCAAAGCGGCCGTTTTCCCTCCGAAGGAGCGCCGCGGAACGGAATCTTCGAATATCTCGGCGCACGCGCCGCGGGGAATTATGTTTTTGACGTCGGAGGCGAGCCCGTCGCTCAAATCTATGCACGCCCCGACGCCCCACGTCTGCGCGAGAAATTCGCCCTCGGCAATGCGGGGCTCAAAATCCAGATGCCTGCCGCTCTCGAAGGACAACCCGAGTTCGCCCGTGACATAGAGGGCGTCGCCTATCCGCGCGCCGGAGCGCAGGAGAGTCCGCTCAGGGGCGGTTCCCAGCAGCGACATGTGCATGGAAAAGAAGCGCCCTTCGGCCCGCGCAACGTCTCCGCCCACGATTTTTATGCCGAGCTTCTCCGCGGCCTCCGAGACGCCCGCGCAAAATTCGTCGAGCCACCCCAGCGACAGATCTCCCGATACGATTCCGCTCGCGAGGGCGAACGCCGGACTGCCGCCCATTGCTGCGATGTCGCTTGCGTTGCGGTTTACGAGCTTTCTCCCCGCGAGGCGCGGGTCGGTCGAAGCGTCGAAATGCCGCCCGAGTATCACGGCGTCGGAAGTGGCAAGCATGTCGCCCCCGCCGAGCTCTTCGGCGCGGATTAGGGCGCAATCGTCGCCCGGGCCGAACGGCGCCTTGGGCGCGGACGCCCCGAAAGCCGCGCAAATACGCGCTATAAGCGCCTTTTCACCTACCATAGAGAGGGGGTCTTTTTCAGAAAACGGATTCATTTTGCAATCCAAATTATCCCGAGATTGAGCGCGTTAAACAGCGCGTGGACGAGAATCGGCGAAAGTATTGAGCCGCTCTTTTCGTAAGACAGGCAGAGCAAAACGCCCATGAGCGCCAGCGGAAGAAACACGAAGGCGTCGGCGTGAATCAGGGAGAAAAGCGCGCCCGACAAGGCCGCTGAAACAAAGGCGCCGCAGTTAAGCGAAGAAAAAAATCCTTTGAAAATCCTGTACAGCAACCCCCGAAAAAACATCTCCTCGGCGACCGGCGCGAATACGACGACCGACACGGCGGCCGCCGCCGCTCCAACCCCCTCCGGCATGGACGAAAATATGTCAACTATCTCCTGCTTGGGCGGATATTCCCCCGAAACCGCAAAATATGCGCACGCGACAAGGGCGTTTGCCGCAAACACCGCCGGCGCCGAAAACATGAAAAACGCGCCGGCCGAACGGAGCGCGCCGAGCGAAAACCCGAATCCGATGGAAAAATCCGCGTCCGACAATTTCCGGAAAATCAAAACCGCGGCAATCGCGGAAAGCTGCAAGACAATGGTCGGCAAAAATACAGACAGCGGATTATCATCTCCGAGCGATTCCGCAAAAGCCCCCGACGCCGACACTCCCGCGAACGCGGCGGACGCGGAGAGAAACGCGAGCAAAAGAAAGTCCGCCGGCCACCGCATCGGAATCGCCGAAACCCCGCGCGGGCTCCGGCGCGCAAAAGCCGAAGCCGCGCGGAAAATCCCCGCCGCGACCGCGAACGAAACGGCGGCCGCCGCAGCCGATGAAACCCATGGCGGCATTATTCGCCGAAAACGCTTTCTCCGCCCACGAAAGTCTTGACGACTTTTCCGCGCAGCGTTTTTCCGAACCATGGAGAATTGGACGAGCGCGACATGGAAGAATCATAGACCCACTCGGCGCTTTCGTCCACGAGCGCAAAATCGGCCGGGCTTCCGGAGCGCAGCGTGCCGGCGTCGATGCCCAGTATCCTCGCGGGGTTTGTCGACATGAGCTCCACGAGCTTCGTCAGGCTTATTCTACCGGAGCGCACGAGCGCCCCGTGGCAGACGGAAAACGCCGTTTCAAAACCCGTTATCCCAAACGGCGCGGCGTCGAAAGCCATGTCTTTTTCCGTGTCCGTGTGCGGAGCGTGGTCGGTGGCTATGACCTCTATCGTGCCGTCGGAAACCCCTTCGATTAGAGCCTCGACATCCTGCTTGGAGCGCAGCGGCGGGCACATCTTGTAATTGGTGTCGTATCCGGCGAGGCATTCGTCCGAAAGCGAAAGATGGTGGGGCGTCGCCTCCGCCGAAACGCTCGTGCCGCGCTTTTTCGCCTCGCGGATAATGTCCACCGACAGCGCGCTCGATATGTGCTGCAAATGTATGTGGCACTTCGCGTAATGCGCCAAAATAACGTCGCGCGACACTATTATGTCCTCAGCCGCCGCGGGCCAGCCGCCGAGCCCGAGTTTCACAGACCACTCGCCCTCGTGCATCTGCCCGGCGCGCGTGAGCGTGTACTCCTGGCAGTGGTCCATCACGAACAGTCCGAACATCTTGGCGTATACCATGGCGTTGCGCATGAGCTCCGCGCTCTGCACGCACGAACCGTCGTCGGTGATGGCCTTCACCCCGAGCTTCGCCAGCGACCCTATCGGCGCGAGCTTCTCGCCCCTCCTGCCCTCGGTAATGCACCCGCTCTGGTAGACGCGGACTTTCGCGGACTCGGCGATGATGTCGTTTATCAGCCGGACGGTCGCGGGGGAGTCCGCCGCCGGAACCGTGTTGGGCATCGCCATCACGGAGGTAAAACCGCCCGCCGCGGCCGCGGCGGTGGCGGTGGCGACGCACTCCTTAGATGTCTGCCCGGGCTCGCGCAAATGCGCGTGCATGTCCACAAACCCCGGGACGAGCGCGAGCCCCTTTGCGTCGATTTCAACCGCGGAGTCCGGGGCGGAATCTGCAAACACCCCGCCGCAAACGAACACGTCCCGTACGCAGTCAAGGTTTTGGGACGGGTCCACAACCCGCGCGTTTTTGATTTTAAGCCCGCTCATTTCACGCGCCTCCCGAGCATCGCGCCCATGCAAAGTTTCATCACTGCCATTCTGACGGCAACCCCGTTGGTCACCTGGTTCAATATAACCGACCTGCCCGAATCGGCGAGGAAGGAATCAAGCTCCACGCCCCTGTTTATCGGCCCCGGATGCATTATTATAGCCCCGGGTTTGAGAAGGTGCGCCCTCCTCTTGTCCAGCCCGAAAATGTTGGCGTACTCGGAAATCGACGGGAAATGCGCCGAGCTCTGCCGCTCGTGCTGTATCCTGAGCAGCATCACGACGTCCGCGTCCGAAACGGCTTTCGCCAAATCGCAGGACACCGCAACCCCCATCTTTTCAAATTCCGGCGGCACGAGCGTCGACGGCCCCGCCAAAGTAACTTCGGCTCCGAGCTTGTTCAACAGATAGATGTTGGAGCGCGCCACGCGGCTGAACAGTATGTCGCCCAAAATCGTCACCTTGCGCCCCCTGAAATCCGGCCCGAGCCTCTCGCGCATCGTGAAGGCGTCCAGCAGCGCCTGCGTCGGGTGCGCGTGGGCGCCGTCGCCCGCATTTATAACCGGTATGCCAACCCTGTCCGCAAGATACTTGGCGGCCCCCGAGGAGCTGTGGCGGACTATTATCATGTCCGCCATGAGAGCCTCTATGTTTTTTGCGGTGTCTTTGAGGGTCTCGCCCTTTACCGAGGACGATATGCTCGACGAAAAGCTTATCACGTCCGCCCCGAGCTTGTGGGCGGCCATTTCAAATGCCGTGCGCGTTCTGGTGCTCGGCTCGAAGAACAGGTTTACCACGGTCTTTCCGCACAGATACGGAAGCTTTGTCCTGTCCTTTTTAACTTCCGCCTTGAATATGTCCGCAAGCGAAAAAATCTCGTCTATTTCCCGCAGGGAAAGATCTTCCGTGCAGGTCAAATCCTTGCGGGACCATGAAACGCCGCCTGAAAATTCCTTAGCTGTCATGCCCATTTGAAAATTCAAGCTAACAAATCGCCCGCGGTAGTCAACAAAACAAAGGCGCAAAAAATCCGCGCCGGCGAAAACGCGCGGCGCGGAAAAATCGGCCGGCCCAACGGGCGCGCTACCGGAAAAACAGCGGCTATTCCGCGGGCTTCGTCTTGGGCAGCCCCGTGACGCGCGTGACGGTCTTTATGGCGCCGCGCTTGCGCAAGAGGTCTATGCGCTCGAAACGCTTCAATACGCTGCGCTTTTTGGACGATGCGGAACCTCCGCTCTTAAAACTGCTATGCTGGGACATAAATTTCTCCTTTTTATAAAATCAATAAAAGGCTTCATTAAACGCCGCATTTCCGGAAATGCAACATTTTTTTTATCCCGCGACAAGCCGTTCCGCAAAAAGAAAAGATTGACCGCGACCGCGTTTGCGATAGGAGTTTCCTCCATGAAAAAGTTTATGCTTTGTCTTCTGACCTCGTTTCTAACGCTCGCCGGCTTCGCGCAAAAAGACCCGTTTGTTGGCTTCTACCAGGGCGAAATCGCCGGCGCCAAGGGCTATCCGCTCGGCAACTTCCCCGACCTTTTCGCCGAAGTCTACAAAGGCCCCAACGGATACAGGCTGAAACTGATTTCGCAGATAATGGCGCGCGCCGAGCCCCACACGACAGTGGACGCCCTCTCCGCGGAAAACGGCGAAATCGCCCTCAAAGACGCCGGCAATTTCAAGCTCAACGGCAAAATAACCCCGCAGAAAATCGAGGCGGACCTCACATACAACGGCAAACCCGCCAAAATCTCCCTCAAAAGGATGAACATCGTCCCCCCGACCCTCGGCAAAAAGCCCCCGATCGGCGCGATAGTCCTCTTCGACGGGAAAGACCTGTCGGCGTTCGAACGCGTGCAAGGCGAAGGCCCCGCACACTGGGAAATCAAGGACGGCGCGATGGTCGTCACCGGCGGCGGCAAGGACAAAAACGGCAAAAACCTCAACGGGACGCTGCGCACCAAACAGGCTTTCGACGCGGTAAGGCTGCACCTCGAATTTAAAATCCCCGCCGAATACGACGTGGCGCGCACGCAGGGCAGAGGCAACTCCGGAGTGATTTTCGGGCCCTACGAAGTGCAGGTTCTCGACTCGTTCGGCGCCCCCGGGAACTGGGACGAATGCGGCTCGATTTACCGCATGCACCCCCCGTACGTAAACGCGTCGCTCGAACCCGAAGCGTGGCAGACCTACGACATCGAATACCACCCCGCAAAGTTCGACGGCGACACGCTCGTGGAATTCCCGCGCTTTACGGTATACTTAAACGGGGTGCTGGTGCAGAAGGACACTCCGGCGTATTCCTGCACGAGCATAGGGCCGCGCAACTTTGCAAAATTCAAGCATCCGCGCAACGGAGTGCAGCTGAATCTGCAAGACCACACGAACAAAGTTGCATACAGAAACATCTGGGTACAGCCCCTCTGATTTGGCGACGGGCGCGCAAAACTACCGCTGAGGCTCCGTTGGAAAAGAGTCTGCCGATTGCCGCTCCGGCCGGCAGATTCTTTCTTTTAAACATTCGCCCAATAGGCAGTTTGAAGCGTCCCAAAGCAAAAAACGTCGCTTCGGAACAAGCCGCATCCTCGCATACATCAAGTATGTTTAGGGCGCGGCTTTTCATTTATATTTATAAAGGGATAATCGCGAAACGATAGGCGCAAGGGCGCAATCTTTCTATGGAAGCGGTGCCGCCGCACATTTGCTTTCGATTTGTCTTATTATTGCATATAAACGAAGCGGGCGGCAATAGGAATTGCCGCCCGCTTTGCAGTTAAGAGGTTAAAGCGGTGTGCTTATTTTTTTCTGCGGTACGCCGCGAGCGCGAGAGCGATTGCGCCGATTACGGCCGCCGCAGTTGCGGGTTCGGGGACGGTGAAAGTGACGGATAGCGAAGTATCGCCGAATACCGCTTCCCACTGTATTCCGTTCGTATTTCCCTCAAACACCGTGCCTGCCATGGTGCTGCCGGTTTCGTAGGTTATGACGTCTTCAAGGATAAATTCGCCCCCGCCGGCGGAGATGAAGTCCCTCATTGCGTATTCGTCGAAAGTGAACTCAAAGCCCATGTCGCGGTCGCTGCCGGTTTTGTCGAACCTGCCGTTGAAGACTATCTTGTCGTAGGCGAGTTCGCCCTCAATGTCCACGGCGATTTTGCCGGCGTACCATTCGCCCTCGTTGAATATGACCGTCCCGATGTCTCCGCTGTTTCTTGATGTCGCGCTGAATACGGCTTACGTTCCGACCAGTGAGAGCCTGTTACCCGTCATGCCGGTGCGCATTCCGATGTCGAGGCGTCCGGGATCCACTATGACGTCGTTTATATTGGCGTCCGTTCCCTCCCATGTTCCGACATTGAATCTTATGATCTGACGCCCCGATTCGGAGCCTTTCATTGAAATGTCGAGTTTTGAATCTTCGGTAGTCGCCCCGAATGTAAGCGAGGTTTCCTGGACAGTCGAATTTGTCAAATTTATGGAGGTGTAGCTGGCGTCGTAATTGACTATCATTCCGTTTCCCGACATTCCGCCGAGCGTATGGTACAGCTCGGAGTTTGTGCCATTTTGCCATACGAAGTTTTCCATGCGCATTATCCCGTCAACTATAATGTTTGCTTTTGTGTAAAAACGCAGCGCGGTGGTATTTGCTCCGAGGTTTACCGAGAAGTCGCCGCCTACATGAAGCCGGTTTCCGGTTTCGGAGACGATGCCGAAAATGCAGTATGAGCTTACCCCGCTTTCCCTTGAATAATTTACAACCATATTTCCGCCGACATCTATATTGGAATAGAGGGTTATGTCTTGTCTTATACCCCAAGTTCCACTGGTCAGGTTTATGTTGAAAACCAGATTTTCCGCGAGCGTTATGGCCCCGCCTGCAGCCAACATAAAGTTGTCTCCCGCGGAGATGTTTTCGCGGACGATTGTAAGGGAGTTCAGATTCAAAGCCGATCCGCCCGCAACCGATGAGTCTGTCATGCCTGTGACGATACCGTTATACTCGGAACCGAGGGTTCCCTCAAACCGTTGCGTTCTGCCCTCGTCGGTAAACCAATTTGAGCTATCGTTCAGATACCTGTTAAAATCAGGGGAGTCCGCCGTATTGAAGTACAAATCCTGTGCCGCGAATGCGGAATTCCAGAAAAACGCCGACGCCGACAAAACGGCGGCAAATTGCAATAACTTATTGCAATTCAGTATATTGCGGGGAGGGTGAATTTCATAATCATTGGTTTCATAACAAACCCCATATATAAATATTTCGTGTTTTGGCGAAAGGAGAAAATCGAAATTTTTTAGTTTACTGTAAACTAAGGCTGCGTATTTGCCGGAGGCTGCGCAGTTTTCAGCGGTTTACAGAGCGCCCGCATTTTTTTTTGCGGAAGATTTTTTCGGGATTGCGCGCCCCGTGGGTGGCAGTGTCGGGCGGCGTCTGGAAGTTTAATGCAATGCGGAATGCGGTGCGGTATATGAAAAAGCGCGAGGCCATGACGCGCGGGGAAGCGGCCTTTCCGACTTCCTTTCCGGAGCCCTCCAACAGCGGAATATTCCTTTCGCAGCAACAGATGTGTGCGGAATGCAATGTCCCGCGGCGGAGCTGCAATCGCGCCCGCGCAATGGAAAGCGAAAACTGCGGCGGGTTCGTATGCTCCGGGTTGAAAGTTTCCCGCGGCGCCGGCCGCGGCATTTGCGGGCTGCGCGTCAAGAAAACGCCCTGCAAATAAAATCAACTCCGCCGCCGCTGCAACGGGGTTTAAACGGACTTGTAAATCCCCTTGCAGCCTCCCCGAATGCCCCTTGCGCTCCTCTTCCGAAAACCGCAGAAATATGGGTGGGGTTAACTTCAAACGCTCGATTCCGCTCCCCAAAACTTGCAATGCAATGCAACCGGCGGGCGAGGAATCTTGCCGCCATGCGCCTATTCTTCGTCGAATTTGCGGTTGAAAAGGTTTTCGATTTCATCGAGCATTGCGGCTGCGTCTTCGCCCTGCGCAATGAATTTCAATTCGGAACCTTTGCCCGCCGCGAGCATCATGAGGCTCATTATGCTTTTGCCGTTGACTTCCTCGCCGTCCTTTTCCACCCAGAGTTCGGTGGACGGATATTTGTTGGAAATGCGCACAATCATAGCCGCCGGACGGGCGTGTATACCCATCTTGTTCTGAACTGATAATAATCTGATTGTTTCGGTCTCCGGCATGATGTCGCCCCTTTTAAAAAATTAAAAAAACGTATTTTGCGCGCTTGTCATTATCTGTCAAGGATTTTTTGATAAACGGCCCGAAACCCTTCCCGTATGGCCGGCGGAGTTCCCCGCGCGGAAGGCGGAAAGCAAGTCTGCGGGCGCAATTCCCCGACGGCTCCGGCAGGGTTTCCCCGAACCTGCTGTTGCGGGCATAAAAAAGCCGCGCCCGTTCAAACGCGGCGCGGCGGATGTTCGGAATTGCCCGTTTTAGAAGGAAATCCCGGCTTGAAGCGAAACGACCTGCGCGTGCCCCGTATAGTTGCCAATCGTGCGGAAAGCGCCGTTGGAGGTGCTGTGGTCTATGCCGGAATCGTTGTAAAAGAATATGTACATGTAAGAGACATTGAAATTCATGTTCTTGTATCTGTACCCGAGTCCGCCGGAAAGCCAGGCCCTGTCCGAGCACGGTATCCTCGCGGTTCTGTTTTTGGGGCCGGGGACTGGCGATTCGTCCCATGTAGCGCCGAGGCGGACTACGAGGTTTTCGTCAAATTCCGGATAGTAGTGGAACCCGACCGAAATTCGGGAGACATTCTTCCAGTTTTCATGGACGGCTTCGCCGCCGACGGTCTGCCCGTTGTTGGAATTTTTTATGTCGAGCTCGTCGAAAGCGTTCCAGCAGGTGAAGGAATAGTCCGCCATGACGGCGAACCTGTCGAGCGCGCCCCACAGCCGCTGGTAGATGCCTACGTTGAAAGTCTGCGGCAGGGTGAGGTCCGCCTCGATTGGATTCATAATGGTGTCGGTTATGCCCATCTCGAGGTGCTGGTTGCCTTTCAGGTTTTGCGCGACTTCGCTCCTCCAATTAAAGCCTATGCGCCCGCCCTCGTCGTATTGAACCGTGAAGCCGAAGTTGCCTCCCACGCCCCAGCTCTGCCCGCGCAGGCCGACGGTAGCGTCCATTCCGGGGGCGATAGGCGTTGCCTGTGTAAGCTCGGCGTGCATGTATTGCAGCGAAACCCCGCCGCCGACCGACAGCCAGTCGTTGACCTTGTATGCGACGCTCGGATTTATATCCACGGTTATCAGGTCGCTGTTGAGAGCCTGGTAGCGTCCGACCCAGTCGCCGTCGTAATCGGTTTCGAGCCCGTAGGGGGAAGTTATCGAAAGCGTTCCGGCGAGTTTTTCGGTAAACTGGTGGACGAGGTAGAAATTGGGGACATAGGATATTTCCCCCGCATTTCCGCCGTTGGAGCCCGAAACTTCACGCCCCATTGCGTAGCTTTTACCGGTAAACGAAAACGACGGAATTACGAAATTCATGCCGCTGTCGATGACGGTGTCGCCCTCGCGCAGATCCATTGAGAAAGAGGCGGAGGGGTTCCAGAATGCGGACGAGGCGTCCGAATTCGCGTTTACGGTTGAACCGGCCAAAGCCGTGCCGAGGTTTGATGCGCCCTGTTCCAAAACCTGGAAACCTGCACCAAAACTCGCGCATGCGCCAAACAGTGCGCATAATGCGGAGGTTTGCTTTATCATGGCAATAATATGATTCGTTAAAGGCGTTTCTATAAAAAAAGAAACACAAATGCGCATTATACGATGCAATGCAAATTTGTGAAGCATAAAATCGCCTTCGGGAAATTTTCGGCGGCCGGCGAAAGTTATATGGATTCTGCGCCGGTGCGGGTATTTGCGGCGGAGAGGAGGGCGGGGGATTTGTCCGCCGGCCATGCGGCATTAAATGTTGCTGAAAGGGTAGAAAACGAAGCGGGCGGCAATAGGAATTGCCGCCCGCTTTGCAGTTAAGAGGTTAAA
>ERZ827168.1822-NODE-1822-length-27449-cov-8.239286_pt1 | contig 27449 bp, 30 predicted proteins | sample MGYA00519868_ERZ827168 | MGnify/ENA primary metagenome ERZ827168 (study PRJEB31778, sample SAMEA3449271) | human gut metagenome | biome: human gut; feature: human-associated habitat; material: faeces | place: United Kingdom | collected 2010/2012 ...
CAAGCCTTACAATTATAGACAGTTATAAAGCGTCCAAATAATAGGGTTCACTACAATAATGGCTATGGTTTATTTATGAATATGTTAGAGTACAAACTTAAAAATAGAGGTAAATACTTTATCAAAATTGATAAGTGGTATCCTTCAAGTCAAGTTTGTAGCTGCTGTAACTCGTCACATCCTGAAATGAAAGATCTATCAATAAGAACTATGAAATGTAGTTGTGGTTTTGTCATTGATCGTGATTACAATGCAGCAATCAACATTAAAAACGAAGGTCTTAGATTATTAAATTCATCTAAACCTTTATAGTAGGGCAGGAACTGTCCAAATTTACGCTTGTGGACACCGTGTAAGACCAAGTTATACATTTATCTGTGTAGTTGGCTGTGGTGGTAGAAGCAAGAAGCTCCCACTTCTATAAGTGGTGAGTAGTTCACTTTAAAATGTATGTGAGGTTATATTTATGGAAAAAATTATAGAAGTATGTTGTGGAAGTTATGATGATGCCTTAGCTAGTTATAGGGGTGGCGCAAAGCGTATTGAACTTAATAGTGCCTTATATTTGGGTGGCTTGACTCCTTCTTTAGCTTCTTTAATATTGACTAAAAAGAATACAGATTTAAAGGTTATCACGATGGTAAGGCCTAGGGCTGCAGGTTTTTGTTACACAAATGAAGAGTTCGAGACTATGAAGCTTGATGTAACTTTGATGTTAGAGAATGGTGCTGATGGTATTGCGTTTGGTTGTTTAACAAGTGAGAGTGAGATTGATGTTAAACAAACTAAAGAAATTGTTGATATTATTAAGTCTTTTAATAAAGAGGTTGTTTTCCATCGTGCTTTTGATTGTGTAAGGGATGTAGATAAGGCCATGAATATATTGATTGAATTAGGTGTTGATCGTGTATTAACTAGTGGTTTAAAGCCTAAGGCAATGGATGGCATTGAGATGATTAAGTACTTACAGGATAAGTATGGAGATAGAATAGAGATTCTTGCGGGTAGTGGTATGAATGCTTCTAATGCGAAAGAGATAATGGAAAAAACTGGAATTAGCCAAGTTCATTCTTCTTGTAAGGGTTGGAGAAATGATTCAACAACTAGTGGTAAGTTTGTGAATTATTGTTATGCAGGTGAGCCTCACCAAAATGATTATGATGTGGTTGATGAAGAATTGGTTAGAAAGATAGTTAATAGTATATGAATTTAAAAGAGCTTAATAGTCATAAAACGTTTAGAAATTTAGTTACTTTTGTGGCGGTTGTAGTGGCTGCGTTTATGCAAGCGTCAATTATTCAAATTTTTATGAGACCTTTGAATCTGTTGAGTTCAGGTTTTACTGGCGTTGCGATTTTAATTGAGAAGATTACAAGCACTTTCTTTGGTTTTACCTTTTCTACATCTCTTGGTATGTTGGTTTTAAATATTCCAGTTGCGATATTTTGTAGCAAGAGCATCAGCAAGCGTTTTACTTTCTTCTCATTATTAGAAGTAATTTTAGCTTCCTTCTTTCTTAAAGTATTACGCTTTGGTATGGTCTTTGATGATAAGTTGTTGAATATTATCTTTGGTGGAGCTTTGTATGGAATCATGACAACCATTGCTTTAAAGGCTAATGCGTCTACTGGTGGTACTGACTTTATTGCGTTGTATGTAAGTAATAAGAAGAATAAATCAATTTTTAATTATGTGTTTGTGTTTAATGCCACTATGCTTGTTATCTTTGGCGCTATGTTTGGTTGGGAGAATGCTGGTTATTCAATCTTGTTTCAATTCATTTCGACAAAGACAATAGAGACTTTCTATCATCGTTATGCACGCGTTACTTTGCAGATCACTACTTCTCATCCTGATGAAGTAATTAAGTGTTTAATGGATAATTATCGTCATGGTTTGAGTAGAGTAGATGGTGTTGGTGGTTATTCTGGTAGAAATATTTCTTTACTTCATACGGTGGTAAGTGGTTATGAAGTGGATGAGATGGTTAATTTGATGAGGCAAAAGGATCCTCATGTTATTGTGGATGTGTTGAAGACTGAAGATTTCTATGGTGGTTTCTATTTGAAACCCATTGAGTAATTTTTAAAGGCAGTTTATAACTGCCTTTAAAATTGTCTCCAACATTTTTCTTTTAAGAATATTTTAATAGATTCTTCATCTTTTCCTTCATAGTAAGCTATTAGAAGTCTCTTGAATTCGCTTACGATGTTTTCAGGGACAACTAATAGTCCAAGTCCTTTTGAAATCATGAAGTGGTTCGCAAAGATGATGGCTGCTCTTTTGTTGCCATCGATAAAGATTTGGGTTTTCATAGAGTATAGTGTTAGTTCTATAGCTTTGTCAATGTCTTCTATGTCTGAATGGATAATGTTGTCTATATATTCTTTTACACTTAATTCTAGTGGGATTGGTGGTATATAGGTAGAACCGCCAATGCTTACAGGAACATTACGAATTGAGCCTCCATTTTGGTAGAAACCTTCGTTTACTAGTCTTGCGATATTACTTAGTAAGTAATAGTTGGATGGTGATGCGACAACATCAGGATCAACTATAAATTCCCAAGCATGTTTAAGGTTTAAAATCTTTAAAACATCACTTGCCTTAACGCCGTTCACAATGCCGTTTTCTAGTATTGTTTCAGTTTGAGGGAATGTGGTAGAAACACCTTCTAGTACAGCTTGGTCATATATTAGTGTTTTTACATTAGCACGAGCGAAGTCAATGTTTAATTGTACTCTTGGACTTAGTTCTATTTCACTGTATCCAAGTTTAGCTAATTCTTTTTCTATTTGTCTTAATCTTTTCTTTAGGGTACGTATTTCTAAAGATTGATTAACTGCCACGGCATATAATTCATCACTATATTTATCAATGTAGTTAGACTTATGTTTGCCACCTTCCATTTTTCTTACATAAATATATTTTTCATTATTTAATGATTTTACTTCAATACTCCCATCAAAATTAGACACTTTGATTCTTGATTGAATGTCAGCTTTTTCGTTTAGTAGTGTTTGTATATTGTCTTTTTCGCTCATAAGTATCTCCTTTTAGGGTAAATTATTACTCTAATATTAGCACATATTTACCCTAAAACAATAATTTAGGGTAAAATTTTATAAAAATCATATATTAATTTACCCTAAAAAGCACCTTCATACAATAACGATAAAGGTGCTTATGAAACTAGTATGTTTCTAAGTTGAAGGCAAATGTTGTTTTTCGTCCTTCTTTTTTTCTTATTATTAATTCTTTTTCTTCTAAGATTCCTAAACGTTTAGATACTGTTGATTTTGATAATTTAGTAACATCTACTAATGTAGCCAAGTCAACGTCTTTTAGATAGAATAATGTGTAATCTATGATTATGTTTAAGATTGATTTATCTGATTTATCTATGTCAATTTCTAATACTTTATTATGATAATAATTGTATCTATCGATTTTATCTGTTAAATCATCTAAATATTCTTCTAGTCCATCTTTAAAGATATCTAAGAATAGCAATACAAAGTAAGTTATGTCTCCAAGGTTTCTAGTGTCGTTAGTAATCTTGAATGCTTCGTAATAATCTTTTTGTCTGTTTTTACAGGCGATAGATAATCTTAAGGCAACAATAGGATCTAGTGTTTGAGATAGATAGTAGCTAGATATGTAACGAGATATACGTCCATTGCCATCATAGAAAGGGTGAATGTATCCAAGGAAATAATGGAAGATGGCTACTCTTAGGATACAAGGTAATTTATTGTCATTAAGAATTTTTAGGGCTGAGTCTACAGCTTCAATTACTTTACTTTCAGGATAAATTCCTTTATGAATTGTTTTTGTTGAAGAAACAATATTTACTATGTCTCTTCTAAAGATTAGACCGTCTGGAATGTTATTTGGATCATTCTTCTCGATGTCTTGGATTAGGATATCGTTATAGACTTCTCTTAATTTAGAAGAATCGGTAATTGGAACAAATTCTTTTGATTTTAATAAGATGTCTCTATATTTATTAACTAGACCATATAGTCTTTTGTATTCTTTTGGTTTCTTAATTTCTAGAAGCTCAGTGATTTCTTTTCTAGTACTAGCGATACCTTCTATTTCATTGGTAATCATTATTTCTCTAGTAAGAGAATGATACAGTTCCCATGCGTCAATTAAATCGGTGGAAGCTTCAAATCTTTTTTTGATAATTCTTGTGTTTAATATTTGTATTTGTTCTAGCAATGATAGTAATTCGCTATTTAAGTATAGAAAAGATGATTTTTCATTAACTTCTATTGGAAAATGAATTGTATTAGGTGCATTAAAACGTTTATTATATAGTTCTTTTTCGTTAATATCATTTATAAAACCAGCTTTGTATAGTGATAAATATTCCATTGAATTACTCCTTACACTGTATATTTTACACTATTGCGAGTAAAATCGTACTAAATTTACTCGCTAACTGTCATTTTATGGCTAATTGCGAGTAAAAATAGCCTATTTTTACTTCATAAAAGGTATTTTTGCTATGATTGCGAGTAAAAAATGAGTAAATTAACGTCTAATTAAGGACAATAGTTGATGAATTGCTTAAATCGTTGAATATTTGCCTTCTTTCATCATATTTTTATTATTATTTCATTTCGCATTTTTGAATTAATTTCATTTTTGCGAAATGATATAACCATTGTGAGGATATGAGTTATGAAACTTATAAAAGGAAGCTACCATTTAAACAAGGTTCAATTAGTTAAGGATATTCGTATTATTAAAGTTATTGCAGGATTAAGAAGGTCAGGAAAATCTATATTATTAGATGTTTATACTTCTTTTTTAAAGTTATTATTTTGAGTAAAATATTATTACTAATAGGAGCTATTTGTATGACTGAAAACAATCAAAAATTTTCTAAAGTTTCTGAAATTACTAGTGTAGAAGATTCTACTGTTGATAATCAAGAATTTGAAATTGCTGATAACGAAGAAGTTGAGACAATTTCCAAAAAATTGATAGAACAAAATCTGGAAGCATATAAAAAGTTAGGGGAATAACTATGGCGCTTGAAAATAAATTAGGACTAACAAATCCCGCAGATCTTGCTAGGGAAGAAGAGCGTATCAGTAAAAAGAAGGCTCTTGAACTTTTTGAAAGTGGTATTCTTGATACTTTACCAGCTGGAAAGTTTTCTACATTACAAAAAATTCATGAATACTTATTTAGCGATATTTATGATTTTGCTGGTAAGGTGCGTTCAGTAAATATCGCAAAAGGAAATTTTCGTTTTGCGCCATTAATGTATTTGGAGGCTTCGTTATCTAATATTGATAATATGCCTCAATCAACTTTTGATGAAATAATAGAAAAATATGTAGAAATGAATGTGGCTCATCCTTTTAGAGAGGGCAATGGCAGAAGTGCTCGTATTTGGCTTGATCATATATTAAAAACAGAAATTAATCAGGTTGTAGATTGGAGCAAGGTGGATAAAGAAGACTATTTACTTGCAATGGAACGCAGTCCGATTAAGGATGTAGAAATTAAAGTGTTACTAAAGAACGCTTTGACAAATGAGATTAATAGCCGAGAAAACTTTATGAAAGGTATTGATCATAGTTATTACTATGAAGGCTACAACAATTTTAAGACTGAAGAATTATAATCTTTATACTCTTAGCTTCACTTCATGCTGAGGGTTTTTTAAAAGGGTGTGTAATCGGTTATTATATTGGTAAGAGGATAAAAATATGCCGTTTCAGATAATAAGAGAAGATATTACAAGAGTAAAAGTAGATGCCATTGTGAATCCAACAGATGATGCATATACACATTTGGGTGGTACTGATATGAGGGTTCATGATGCTGCTGGTGATGAATTGTATAAAGAGTGTAAGAGACATGGTTCTTTAAATGTGGGTGATGTTTGTATTACTTCATCTTTTAATATGAAGAATTGTAAGTATATTATTCATACCTTTGGTCCTATATATGTTGATGGTAAGCATAATGAAGAAGAATTACTTATAGGGTGTTATGAGAATGTTCTAAGGTGTGCAGTCGATAATAATATAGAGAGTATTGCGATTCCTTTAATATCAACTGGTTCTTTTAATTATCCTAAGAAGGATGCTTTAAGAGTAGCAACTAATGTGATTACTAACTTTATTTATGAACATGAGTTAGATGTATATTTGTTAGTTTATGATAAGGAAGCTTTTGATATTTCTAATAGTTTATATAGGGATATCCATAATTACTTAGAGGATAATGGCATTTATGATGAGGTTAGATCTCATCGTTCAAGAGTTACTTCAAAAGCTTTTGGCTTCATGAGTATGCAAGCAGGAAGTTCACTATCAGAACATGAAGTTTTAGATAAAGAGTTTAGTTTTGTGGATTTTGTAGAGGATGAGTCTTTTAATGATTGTTTAAGAAGGTTAATAAGAGAGAAGAATCTAATAGAGTCTGATGTGTATAAAAGGGCTAATTTAACTAAACAAGCTTTTAATGGTATCTACAATGAAGGTAAGGTTCCTAAGAAGAATAATGTGTTGGCTTTGTGTATTGGACTTAGGTTGAATATTGATGAGGCTGATGATTTTATAGAGAAGGCTGGCTATTCTTTTTCTAGGGGTAATAAGCATGATTATATCGTTAGGTATTTCATAGAGAATGAAATTTATGATGTTTATAAGATTAATGAGATATTGATTAATGAGGATTTGCCATATCTTGGTTCTAAGTATGATTAATGTAAACTCGTGGTTTACCTTTTAACTTCTTATAAAACTTATTATTTAGGTGTAGATAAGTTAAAGGAGGGAAACAAATGATCGAGTTAGTATTTATCTTAGATGAGAGTGGTTCTATGCGTGGGTTAGAGAAGGATACGATAGGTGGTTTTAATTCTACTATTGATAAACAAAAGAAAGAGAATGGAGAGTGTTTAGTTTCTACTGTATGTTTCTCTAATAGTCAAAGAGTAATTCACGATAGAGTTAATTTAAGGGATGTTAAGGAATTGACTGAAAAGGATTATGTACCATATGGTTCTACAGCTCTAATTGATACAGTGGCTTCTAGTATTAAGCATATTAAGATGGTGCATAGATATATAAGAAAAGAAGATAGACCTGATAAGGTAATGTTTATTATCACTACTGATGGTATGGAGAATGCATCTCATAAGTATTCTTTAACTGAAACAAAGAAGATGATTGAAGAGTGTAAGGAGAATGGCTGGGAGTTTATCTTCTTAGCAGCTAATATTGATGCTTATGAAACAGCAAGAGATTATGGTTTTGATGAAGAGTCTACTGTTAATTATGTAAATGATGATGTAGGCACTGATATTAAGTTCTGCTGTGTTGGTAAAGCTATTTCATCTATTAGATCTTCTGGTGTATTAGATAGAGAATGGAATAATGAAGCTAAGGAAGACTTTAATAGAAGGGGTAAGAAATAAACTTACCCCTAATAGGTGGTAATAAAGATAATAATATTATTAGATAATATGATATGGCTAAACTAATATGTTATTTATTCTTATTACCGTTTATTGTTGTGTTTAAGATTGTTGCAACAATCATTAAGCTATTCTTTTGGACATTGTTGATGATGGCTATGTAAATAGAGGTTGTTCATGATTTTAATGCCTTATTCTTGATGAATAAAATCGCTATAATATACTGCGATTAGGACTAAAACACGATGAACAGCAACACGTCCTTTGATAAAATGATAATAGAACAATTGTCGGAGGTTTTTATGGATAATAAGAAGAAAAATGAAAAGAAAAGAGCTCCAAAATACGAACAAATAATCGCTATGGATGATGATAAAATCAACGTATTGATTTTGGGTACTTCTGGTTGTGGAAAATCAACACTAATCAATTCTATTTTAGAAGTAAATGAGGCACCTACTGGAGTTGGAGAAGCGGTTACTAAAGAAATTGCGATTTATCAAAACGATGAATTGCCATTTAGAATGATTGATTCGGTTGGGTATGAGTATGGTCTTTTTAAGCAGACACGCATAAAAAGAGATATAGCTAAGTTTTGCAAAGAAGGTGTGAAATCATCAGACATAGAAAAATTAATTCATATGATTTGGTTCTGTATTGACGGAACAACAAAGCGAATTGATCAAGAAGTACTTGGCTATATTAAAAGCGTAACTAATGACTGGAAAAATGTACCGGTAATTGTTGTATTTACAAAGTCATATTCAAAAATGGAAATCGATGAGAATATTTCTATGGCGAATGCGGCAATGGAAAAATACAACACGGATCATAAAAAGAAACCTCTTAATGTTAAGGATATTATTCCTGTAGTAGCTAAGGAGTATCAGATAAACGAAACTATTACCGTGTCTCCAATGGGACTTGATGATTTAGTTTCAAAGACGATTAAATTAGCTCCCGAAGCGAAAACTATAAGTGAATCAGCAATCAAAGAAATTGATATCAAAATTAAAAACACTATGGCAAACGCGTTGATTGGTGGAGCAACTACTGGAGCAACTGCTGTTGGTGCAATACCTTTGCCAATGCCTGACGCAACAATTCTCGTTCCTATACAGTCCGTGATGCTAACAGGAATTTCAAAAATATATGGAATTCAAGATAAAGAAACTTCTAATGAGATTATAGATACTATCTTAAAAGTCGGAGTAACAACAATGGTGGGAAAATCATTGCTTAATGCGTTAAAAGCTATTCCGGGTATAAATGTTGCTGCTGCGGTGTTAAACGCTGCTGTGGCTGGTTCAATTACTTTAGCTGCTGGTGAAATATGTAATATCCTTTTCCAAAAAGTTTATAATAACGAGATTGAACTAAGAACAGTTAACTGGAATAAAGAAATAACCAAAATGTTCAATGACTATTTACCAAATATTATAGAAGCACTTAAAAAACTCGATTCAGATAACGATGGAAAGATTGATATAAAAGATATAGGCGAAGCTCTTGCTTCAATAGCAAGAACGTTTTCAAAAGAAAAAAAGAAATGAAAACAATAGATTTGATAATTAAGTCTGCGACAAGTTATTACAACGAATTGCGAGAAAACGAAAATGGAAGATATCGTTCATGGGAACATTGTTATACTTGCTTTTGCGATGCTAGAAAAATGGAAAAACCTGACTATGATTATTTAAGTCTAATGTTGGCTTTTTATTTAGCGAGTTGGGGAATGTATAGAGGCTCATCGTTTCTTCTTCAAAAAGACTATAAAGTTCATATACCGGTGGTAGAGGAAATAATGAAAACCAAATACGATTGTCTTGTTGGGATTAAATGCACTGAGTTTGGAAATACAGAAGTTCAAGATCTGGTTTTCAAAGACCTTCATAATTTCATGAAGGAACATTACAAAGAAGTTAGGGCATCAGTTGTGGATAAAGAACCAAAACAAGAAATATCAGATGTTTTAATCACCAAAATACTGATGGGTACACTTGCTTGTGTTCCTGCTTATGATAGGTATTTTGTTGCAGGCATTAAAAAAGAACAAGTAAGCACAGGCAACTATAACAAAGATTCAATTATTAAACTTGTAGATTTCTATGAGAAAAATTATAAAGAACTTGAAACAGTGAGAAAAGGATTAAGGGTTGGTAAGAGAGAATATCCTCAGATGAAGATGATTGATATGGGCTTTTGGCAGATTGGTTTTGATTTAAATATGAACAAAGGGATACAAAAAGTTCAAAAAGAATCAAACACAAATATAATCACCTAGAGAAGATATAAAAATAAAAGAAGCTATCCAAGATGAATTATTTATTCATGGACAGCCTCTTTTTAAATTGTTTAATTATTCGTCCCTATAGTTAACCATTATCTCTTTGAATAGTTCTTGAGTAGTAGGTGGAGTATAGGTTACTGCATTAGCTCCAGCTTCTATAACAGCCCTACAAGTTTCATTAGTTTTACCGCCTGTGGCAATGATAGGTACAGTAGGGAATTGTTGTCTAATCTTTCTTACTACATCAGGAGTTCTTTGAGCACAGGCTACGTTTAAGATCATAGCACCTGCATCAAGTCTTGCTTGGATGTCGGTGTCTTCTTTTGTTACTGTAATAATTACAGGAATGTCTACCGCTTTAGCAACAGCTAAAAGGTTAAGGTCTGATATAGGTGCGTTTAATACAACGCCCATTGCACCTTGACATTCAACATCTTTGGCAAGGGATACAGTTCTAAGGCCTTTGGTAGTACCACCACCTACTCCACAGAATACAGGAATATATGATGCCTTAATTATGGCATCAGAAATTGACTGTTGAGGGGTAAATGGGTATACCGCAAATACAGCGTCAGCGTCACAGTTTCTGATAATAGCTAAGTCTGTTGTAAAGACAAAGCTTCTAATTTTACGACCATTAATAATAATGCCACTGGCACTAGATATAGATTCAGGCAGTCTTAGGATGTTCTTACTGCGTAGTTTACTTCCAATTTGAGGAGTTGTGTTAATAATTTCAGTCATGATTGGTCCTCCTTTATTTTTTATCATTCTATCATGTTGAAAATCATGATAAAAATGGTTAAATTTTGTAAAATATGCAAAAGAAACTAAAAGTAGCGCAATAGTTGGTAGAGCAACCATCATAAGAAAGCTAACATTAAGACATGGAGCTAAAAGTATGGGATATATTGTGTTTGGAATTGTATTGTTACTTGGCATAAGTGTTCTTGTGGCTTTCTTATTGTTGATTAGAGCTTTGATTAAATTTATTAATTCTAAAAGTATTAGAGAAGAGAAGAATACTTATAAGAAAAGTCTAGGTGAGAATATTAAGGCTTGTAGAGAAGAGTGCAAGATGACACAAGAGTTTGTGGCAGAGGTCATTGGCGTTAGTAGACAGGCTGTTTCTAAGTGGAAAATGGAAGTTCTGATCCAAGTACTTCTAATTTAATTGCCTTGGCAAAGTTGTTTAATGTATCGCCTTAAGATTTGATTAGATGAAAAAGATAATTTTATTTATAATGGCTTTTTAGTCATGGTTTATTGTTACTTTGGTGGCTTTACTACTGGGAATTATGTTGATGGTGTTGAGTTTAAAGATGAGATTGTAATACTTGCTGATAAGAGGATTATAGCTTTGGACGAGGCAACTCATGGTAATAAAGAGTTTCAGGAACTTAAACTGAGTATATTTAAGAAGTTAGTAGAAGAAAATGGTGTAAGAGCTTTTGCGATAGAGGGTGACTTTGGTGGTTGCCTAGAGGTTAATGATTATATTCATGGTGGTAGTGGGAGTACTTTAGAGGCTGTTAAGAAGATTGGCTTTAAGATTTATCAGACTAAGGAAATGATGAATCTTATTGATTATATGCGTGATTATAATCTGAGTCATTTAGATGATGATATTAATTTCTATGGTTTTGATATGCAAAGAACTGAATATTTGGATAAGGAGTATTCAGATGAAGATATTAACTTATATCTAAAGGAAATTAAAAGACAAAACAAGGAAGTAGATAATAGTCTATTAAGAGATAAGTATATGGCTCAAAATATTGAGTGGATATTAGAAAGAGAAGATAAGGTCTTTGTATGTGCTCATAATGAGCATGTTGCTAAGTGGGGTTCATATGATTCTATGGGTAAGCTGTTGTCTTTAAAGGAAGAGAATGGCTATTATGCCATTGGTACTGATTTTTATAAGTCTGGATGTAATTTACCTTCTGAGGGTAAAAGAATTGTTAGGACTTTCTATTCTCATGATCCTTTAACTAAATCATTAAAAATGAGTGGTAAGAATGTAGGAATTATTGATACATCAAAATTAGATGTTGATTATTTCTATATGGGAAGTTTAGGAGAAGGCTTCTATTTGATTCCTCAAAGCTATAGAATCTTTCAGCCTCCTAAGACAATGTATGATGCAATGGTTTTGTTTGTGAATGTTAATCCTACTGATATAATTGAATAAGTATGAAAATCTTAGTTAGTGCTTGTTTAATGGGTGAAAATTGTAAATATAATGGTGGAAACAATTATAGTGAGAAGCTACATGAATTTATTAAGGGTCATGAGGTAATAATGGTATGTCCTGAGGTTATGGGAGGGCTACCTACACCTAGGTTACCTTCAGAGATTGTTGGTGATAGGGTTGTTAATAGTGGTGGAGTTGATGTTACCTTAGAATTTATAATGGGTGCTAAGAAAGCATTGGAATATTCATCTGATGTTGATGTGGCTATATTACAATCAAGGAGCCCAAGTTGTGGTACTAATGAAATATATGATGGTACTTTCTCTGGCAATAAGATAAAGGGAGATGGAATCTTTGTTAGGATGTTAAAAGAAAAGGGTATCAAGGTAGCTGATATAAAGGATTTATAAAAAATACCAACTTATGTTGGTATTTTTACTCATCTTGTTTATCGAATAAAAGCTTAGTGGTATTTATATCATCAAAAATTAAATTAGCATCTTTTTGACTGAAACTAAAAGGCGTTTTTCTAGCGATAACAAACATATTAGCGCGTTTTCCTGCTTCAATGCCAAAAACAGAATCTTCAACAACTAGACATTCTTCTGGGTTTAAGCCGAATAAATTCATGCAGTATAAATATATTTCAGGTGAAGGCTTGCTTTCTATAAAATCATCGCCTGTACAAATAAGATCAAAGTATTTTAGGATATGACATTTTGATAGTGCATTTTTAATGTAGTCGATATTTGAACTAGAAGCGCACGCTATTTTAATATTTCGTTTTTTAAGAAAATTTAAATATTCAACAATATCTGGAAATAAGATTTTATTATAATCAAATACATTTCTTTTTGAAGACTTGTAAGCACGTAATCCGTTTTTGAATGTTTCTTCATCTATGATTTTATCTTCATAGCCTTTGATTAGCTGTGCCCAAACATTTTGTTTTTTGTGTGTTCCTATAAGCATTTCAAATCTTTCGATAGGTATAGCGATATTGTTGCTATCGAGGTATTCTTTGGTCCAAGAATGTTCTTGAACTTCACTGTTGATTATTACCCCATCTAAGTCAAAAAATACTGCTTTAATCATAGAGTTTTACACCCACTGTTCAAAATGTTTTTGATTTTGTTTTTTGATTTTATATTAGAAGTGTTATTCATTGCTTCTTTTAATAAAATTTTACATTCATCAATATTGTTATTGAGTTTATATAGGTATGCCAATCTGTATTGATATATAGATTTTGCTTCATTATCAAGATCTTCTTCAAGTATCTTTTCTATAGTTGGAATTAAATCTGTATCTTGATTGATATAAATTTTGCAAGCCATATCGCAGTCATTAATTAATAGCTCTTGTTTTGGATCACTGACTGATTTGCAATTACTTTTAAGCTCTTCTAAATATTCTAGAGCCTTGGCATCTTTTTTGTCAGCAAAATATCCAATTATTAAGCTGTAGAACGAAATTGTATTGTTTGTGTTCATTTTGTGTTTTTTTAACTGATCTGCAATTTTTTCAATATTTTCTTTATTGTCTTTATATATCCAATAGTTTAATTCCATCATTTTTCTTGATGTATTAGACATTAACATTTGTGCTTGCAAAGAAGATAGTTGTAATAGAAAGCCATCTTCGTCCTTATCTACGTAGGCAAGTTTATACAATTCTTTTAGTAGTTTGTTTAGGCTGTGGTTTTTGTAAATGTATGTCGCAAGAATCATTACGACTACTAATAATATTTTTATTTTCATAATAGTAAAGCAAAGTGAGTGTCTCCACTCACTTTAATTATTACATTACTCCTAATAATGTTAATAGAATTCCTAAGCCTAACAAACTAAAGATAATAGTGTTCGGTTTAACACCTTTCATTATGAATTTATAAACACCTAATGATAATAATAAAGGAAGCAAGTTTGGCATAATGCCTTCTAATACATCGGCTAGTACGAATTCACCACCTCCCATTGATAATGTTAGAGCAATAGGGAATTTAACAATTTGAGGAATCATACCACCAATTACGATCATAGCTAATACCTTTGCAGCTTCAGTTAATTTAGCCAAGGTACCATCTGCTTGAATTTTAGAAAGGAATTGACGTCCTCCAGAGTAACCTAGTTTAAATCCATACCATCTTGTTAGTGTTGATGGGATTAGGTTCAATAGTAGATATAAGATAACACCAATAACATTTCCTTCAGCAGCCATTGGAGCACCAACACCGCAAGCAATCATTCTAAATGTTCCCCAGAAGAAGCTATCACCAATACCTGCAAGAGGACCCATTAAAGCAATTTTAACAGCTCCAATACTTTCTTGATCCATTTGCCCAGATTCGTCGTTAGCGTATTCTTCTTCCATTGCACATGATATGCCTAAACAGAATGGCACAAATGCACAAGTAGTATTAAACATTGTGTTGTGTCTTTTCATAGCTTCTACCAAATCATCATGATCTGGATAAAGCTTTTCTAAAGCTGGAATCATTGCTCTTAAATAAGCAATACCTTGTTGTTTATCATATGTGTAACAGCCTAATGCTTGATATGAACGTAAGAATACAGAATTCAACTCTTTCTTTGTTAGAGTTAACTTATTTTCAGCCATTTAGTCATCCTCCACTTCGTTTGGTTTTAAGAAGAAATAAATTAGAGCGCAAGCGAATCCAGCTAGAGCGACTGCAACGCTATTGAAACCTAAGTATGTTGGTAAAATGAAACCAAGAATGAAGAAACCAACATATTTAATATCGAATGCAAACTGCATAAGGATACCTATACCAACAGCTGGCAAGATCTTACTTGCGTTTGCTAAGCCATCACGAACGACTTGAGGAATTGAATTAATAATAGCGTTAACAGCTTCCGAACCTGCTACTACTGCTAAGAATACTGCAATAGCATACATTAACGCTTGTGTAGCACATCCTGCAAGCCCAATCCACCAAATACTCTTTGTATCACCTTTTTCTGTGGCTTTATTAGCTAGAGGTGACCATACAGTAACCGAAATTGTGTTGTTAATTTGACCAATTAAAGTAGCTAATAAGCCGATAGGGATAGCAATCGTAACAGCTTCAGCTACAGATAAATTACTTAATATTGCAAGTCCACATGCAACTGTAGAACCTGTTACCACTTCCGTTGGCACTGCACCTACTTGTACAACACCAGCCCAAATTAATTCAAGTGACCCACCAATGATGATTCCTTGTTTAACATCACCTAATAATAGACCAACTAAAGTACATAACCATATAGGTCTAGCAATCATTTGTTGACCTAACCAGCCCTGTTCAATACGACCATAGGCAGCAACTAAAGCAACTAATAATGCTTTTAAAATCATTCTCTTTCTCCTTTTAAAAATTATTATTCTTTAAATTTTTGTGAGATTTCGTTCCATTCAACTTTTGGCATAGCAGTAGTTATTTGAGCAAAAACTTCTCTTCCTTCGTTATGCAATTCTTCCAACAATCTATATTTTTCCTCGTTGATATAAACACCATCACTAATTTCTTTTTTACCAGTAGTTACTCTACCTTTTGTTCCATCAACTTCAGGGCCAATATTAATATGTTGAATTTTTGGACAAGCTTTTGATAACTTATAAGCATCTTCTACTGTAGCTACAGATATAAATACCTTATCTTTATCGTATTTAGTGCCATTTAATCTTTCGATAGCCTTATTCATGTCCCACACTAGACATTTATCAACACCAGCTGGTTTTGCAAGTTTAAGAGTCGTTTTGTGTAGTTCGTTTCCTGCAGCTTCGTCATTTACTACGATCAATACTGAAGGCTTGTATACACCGCACCAAGTAACTGCTACCATTCCGTGTATTAATCTGCCATCAACTCTTACTAATTGAATCATAAATTATCTCCTCCTTTTTTAATCATCATCATCGTCAGAAGCTATATTAACAAGATCGTTCATATAGCAAAATTGATTCTTTGACATTTCAATAGCGTTCCTAATAAACTCCTCATCAATTTCAACACTTGCTAGAACACATTCAAGAATTACTGCCAAATTCATACCTGTGACTAAATGGAAATTAAAGTCATTAAGATTCTTGAAAAAGCATTGATTAACAGAACCTCCATATAAATCTGTAAAGACAACACAGTTGTCATCCTTATATTTTGTTAAGATTTCAATAACTCTATTTTCAAATCCTGTGTCTGTTAATGTTTGTTCCACATACTCTACTCCGCTTCCTCCGAAGAATTCAACAGTATTTTTCATTCCTAGTGCCAATTCCCCATGAGATGCAATTATTATTTTGTTCATAATCCACCTTCCCATTAATTAAATGTTTTCAAATCTGTTTGAGCTATTAGAATGATTTCAGTATATTTCCAAATATATATTATGTAAATACCAAATATATACTTTTGTAATTTTTTTATCGAAATTATGAAAAATATTTCATTTTTAAGTATAGAAAATATATATTTATTGATTTTTTCTGCAAAATAATATATATTTTAGTTGAGCTATTAGAACACGGAGGAATTATTAATATGGATAATAAAGAAAAATTATCAATGATTGGACATGTTATCGATACACCAAGAGTAATTAAGAATGCATATAATAATAGAAATGAATATATGCACGATGTAGTTGATGCCTTTGTAAACAATGATTTCAAAAAGGTTTATTTCTTAGGATCTGGCACATCTCATCATGTGTCTTGGGTTATTAAAAATATTTTTGTTGATTTACTAGGTATAGAAGGTGTGGCATGTGAGCCAACCATCTTTACACATCATGAGGCAGATAAGCAACCAGCATTTATCGATAAAAAAGATATATGTGTAGTAGCTTTTTCACAACATGGAGATAGTATTTCTACTTGTGAAGCTGCAAAAAAAGCTAAAGATTTAGGTTTCTATACTGTTGGTGTAACTGAAGCATTAGATAGTGTATTAGAAGAAATGGTTGATTCATATTGTCATCTAGTATGTGAAGAAGAAGAGATCGGCCCAGAAACAAGAGGTTATACAGAAACAATTTTCCAATTTTACATTCTAGCTATAGAAATTGCTAAACAAAAGGGTCTAATTTCCGAAGAAGAATATACAAAGTTAGATAATGACGCGTTAGAATTAGCTAATAATTTATCAAGTGTTATTGATGAATCTATCGAATGGTACAAACGTAATAAAGAAGAATTCTTAAAGATGACTAAATCATCAATCGCTGGTTACGGAAACAATTATCCAACAGCAATGGAAGCACGTTTAAAATTTTTTGAAACTTATTCAAGACCATGTACAGGTTATGAAATGGAAGAACAAATGCATGGCCCAATGAGAGCTTACAATTCTGAAAATTATATTTTCTTAATTGCTTCAGAAGGTGATGCGGAACTAAAACGTTTGTGTGAATTAGTTCCATATTATAAAGATGCATTTACAGAACATGTGTTTGTTGTTACGTCTGAAGAAGGAATCGAAATTACTGATCGAGATTTGAAATTCTCTTATAGAACAACAGATATTCTATCTCCAGCTTTGTATATAATTCCATTCCAAGTGTTGTCTGCATTGATTTGTGAAGATGTAGGAATCGATACTAAAGTGAGTCCTATTAAGAAGAGATATGTGTCATCGCATTATCCTTCTGCAAGACATGGAAATTTAAACAAAAAATAACAAAAGACATGGATGGGACCGAATTATATCGGTCCCATCCTACTGATAATGACTAAATAGTGTTAAACTATATTAAAAATATAGCAAATATATTATTATTGAAGTGGAGAGTGTATATTAATATATGGCAAAGAATCCTAAGTATATAGAAATAGCAAACTATTTTATAGAAAAAATAAGGAATCAAGAATTTAAAGTGAATGATCCTTTAGAATCGGAAGAAAAATTATGTTCACAATTTAATGTTAGCCACATGACTATGGCTAAGGCTATGAATGAACTGAGTATTAATGGTTATATAAAGAGAATTCCTGGAAAAGGAACTTTTATTTCAGATAATTATAAGACTTCGATTAAAAAACCTTTTTCATCAAGAATAAGCATAACTAAACAAATCGAAGATGCTGGTCTTGTTCCAAGGACTGTATTATATAAGTATTCAATAATTAGAGGTAAAGATAAAAGCGATGTTGCCTCGATATTAAACGTTGAAGAAAATGAATTTTTACATCTATTTGTCAGGATTAGATATGCTGGCGAAAAATTGATGGCGATTTCGTATACTTATATAGTTCAAAAAATTATGCCCTCAATAGATATTGGACGTCTTGAAGGTTCGTTCAATAAGTATGTTGAAGAACAAGGGTTAGTTAGATCCGATGGCGTTACAGAATTTACTGCTGTTATGCCTGATAAAGAAAATGCAAAAATATTAGGCACTGATCGTATTCCATTGTTAAAACAAACTGTAAAATGGAATGTTGATGATAAACCATTTGAGTTAACTGAACATTATTTTGTTGGCTCTAGTTATTCCATCACTTCCGATATGCATATTATCCATAATCCTGATAACGGTGAAGATTATTTAATCAAAGAATAGAGTTATTTGATATAAAAGGCAAGTGTTTAGCTTGCCTTTAGTTCATTATAGAAACAATCAAGTTGACCTAGATAATTATCTTTCCAAGGTTTATTACGACCACAATAGTGAATAATAACAGTGTTTTTTCTTATTGAGTCAAGAGTTAGTTTATTCTTAGGGTTGCGCATATTATAGAAGTTAATCATACGATCACTAAGATTATATTTAGTGTAGTCAAGAAGTAGTGTTTTCTTACCATATAGGGCAGTTAGGATGTCCTGGTCAAATAGTACTAACTGTTTCTTGTGTTTGTTCGCATAGTCTAGAATTTGTTGCTTAGATAGACTGTTACGTAGTTCATCTAAGTTCATTAGTAGCACACCTGTATTGATATAAGGAGTGTCTAAATCAATATTTAATCTAATACAGTTCATAGTAGTCATCGCATCACTTATGTGAGTGCAGGCTGCATATGAATAGTTTTCTAGTGCTGTGTTATATAGTTCTTTAAGACTATTGATAACAACAATATCAACATCTAGATATAGAATTCTATCTAGGCTGTTTGGAAGTAGTAATGGCGCAAACAATCTGTAATAGATTTCTAGTGGATATCTAGATGATATTGGGAAGTCTTTGAATTCATTTTCGTCTATTTCAATGAAGTGAAATGTTTGAGACTTGAATGAATTAATAAGATTATTCTTATCATCATTAGATAGATCATGATGAAGGATGTAGAAGTCGATATCTTGATCGTATCTAATGATTGATTTAATACAGTTTTTAGTTAGTTCAATAAATTTTGAGTTAATAGAAAATAAGATGTTCATGAAATGATATTAACACTTTTTAAGTTTATTGATAAGAAGACTTAGTACAAGAAGTACTAGGTCTACTGATAACCAGGCAAAGTCTGGATTATAAAGTGGTAATAGCTTTGTTAAGTTTGTAAGAAGTGGAATGTTAATTTTGATTCCTTCTAGTGCATGGATAACAGCTACTACAGTAACACCACCGACTACTAGTGGATAAACATACTTGTTGTTTTTCCATAGCTTATCAGTAAGGCCTAAGATGATTAGGACAATTGATTCTGGGTAGATGGCATTTAGTACAGGTACTGAGATGCTTAGAATCATGTTTAGTCCTAAATTACAGATTAAGAATGAGAAGACTGTTATTAGAATTGCCCAAGTCTTGTATGATAGTTTCTTGAATTGAATTTCAAAGAATTGTGAGATTGAGTTGATTAATCCGACACAGGTTGTTAGGCATGCTAATGTGAAGATTAATGCTAGTATGAAGGCACCAAATTCACCAAATACTTCTTGCACAATGCATCTAAGTGTCCAGGCACCATTATCAAGTAGGGCATAGACGCCTGAGCTACACATGCCCATGTAAGATAACATCATATAAACTAAAGCAAGAATTGTTCCTGCGAATAAACAGGCAAGATAAGTGTAGTGCATACGGTCTTTCTTTTCCTTTAGTCCAAACGATTTTAGAGTTGTTGCGATAACTAGTCCAAAGTTAAGGGCTGCAATAGCGTCCATAGTGTTGTAGCCTTCGGTAAAGCCTTTTAAGAAGGCATTTGATGCGTATGCTTCAACTGGGTTGGCGATGTTGACTTCACCTCTAAATAAGAAGTTTATAAATAATAATACTAATAGTGTTAATAGAGTTGGTGTTAATACTTTGCCAATTCTGTCTACTAGTTTCTTTGGGTTTAAGCATAGCCATAGTGCTGTTGTAAAGAATAAAAGAGAATAGATTAACATAGCTACATTTAAGTTATAGCTTTCTGGTAAGTATGGGGCAATGGCCATTTCAAAAGGAACTGAGGCAGCTCTAGGAATACCAAGGCCAGGTCCAATTGATAAGTAGATTAGTAGTGTGATTATTACTGAAAATCTTTTGCCTACTTTGGCGCCTAGTTTGTCTAGTCCTTCAAATTTAGCTACAACGATAATGCCTAGTACTGGAAGTATTACGGCAGTGATGATAAAACCACACATGGATATCATTGTGGTGTTTCCTGCACTTTGTCCTAAGAATGGTGGAAAGATTAGGTTCCCTGCTCCAAAGAACAGTGAGAATAGCATGAAGCTTATTAGCATGATTTGTCTTTTTTCTAATTTCATAATGTCCCCCTATAAACAAAAAAGCTCATCTCAATTTAATGAGACGAGCTTATAAATTACCCGCGGTACCACTCAAATTGCATATGTTTTAAGTATGCCTCTTACTAGACTCTATCAAGCCTTAAACATGTAACGTCGTTTCTCACGTATATGCTTACTATTTTCAGCATATAAGCTCGGAAGTGATTTACTTGTCTAATGTCCATTATCTACTTTCACCATATGTAGACTCTCTTTGAATTTCTTTTAGATAAGCGCTCTTCGTCAAAGCTTTTCAACATTCTTAAGATAATATATTCGTGAAGTATTTGTCAATCATTATTTTAATAAGTCTTTGCCTTCTTTTAGATCTTTAAATAATAAGAAAGCCTGATAGAAAGGAACGGTAATCAACTTATTTTCTTTGTTTATGCCGAATTTATTTTCTGATATTTTTATAGCGTATTCTAAGTGGTTATGTTCTTTAAATTTGTTTAGGGAATTTAGTTGTCCTCTAGATTTCTTAACATCAATTGGAATGATATTGTTACCTACTTGTACCATGAATTCTAATTCTGAATTTTGTTTACCTTTCCAATAGAATAAAGGAATATCATTGGCTACCATTTCACAAGCGACATAGTTTTCAAAGAAGATTCCTGATAACTGGTTTCTTGCATTTTTATCAATGAATGTTGTGGCATTGATTCCTGATTGGTATGAGAACATGCCTATGTCTGATAGGTATAGTCTATAGCTTTCAGCTTCATCTTCAATCATGGGGATGCTTACTTTTTCTTTTAATAGGGAACATTTGTTGACTATATGAGCTAGTGTTAACCAATCTAGTGGTGTTCTAATATCTCTTGTACGTAACTTCTTATCAACACAAGAGGGGCTAAAGTTTTTATTTTCTTTGTTTAACTGACTAAAGATATTATTAAAGATGATTCTAGATCTAATAATAGATTCTTGACTAGCTTGATAAAGTTCCATGTCAGCTAAATAGTTGTCATAAAGTTCTTTGAGTGTAATTCTAGCTTTTTGGAAACTTCCTGTTTCTAGATATTCATTGACTACTTCAGGCATGCCACCAATCAAAAGATAATTATAAAACTCATTCATCGCTAGTTCGTGAATCGCATCATCTAATGGTAAGGATTTATAGTAGGTGTTTACAATCTTCTTATATAGCATTTCGTTTTTATTTAGTAGATATTCTTCAAAAGAAAGAGGGTTGATAGTAATTTGGTTAATCTTTCCTACAGGGAACATAAAATCGTTTTTAGCTACGCCTGGCTTATGGGCATCTCTTTTAATTTTTACACGAACCATGGAACCAGTTGCGATAACTGGTATTTCTCTATGGTCTTGGCAAAAGTATTTAAGCATGGTGATTATTGGCAGGCATTCTTGGACTTCATCAAAGATTAAAAGTGTATCCTTGTCGATTACCATATTATTCGATAGTTCTAGATAAGTGATAATGTCATCTACGTTGGAATGTTGGAAACAATAATTAGTAAAGGCATCATCTTTTAGACAATCAATATAAATATATTTATTTGAATAATATTCTTTGGCAAATAGTTCTTTGATTAGGTATGTTTTACCAACCTGTCTTGCACCCCAAACAATTAAAGGTTTTCTATTTGGACTATTATTCCAGTTTGTTAAATCTTCTATATATTTTCTTTTCATATTGCTGTCCTTTCTAATAATTACACCATTCAGGTAGTAAAATTATACCATTATTTACACCTATTAGGGTATTTCTATATGGTAATAATTACACCAAATAGGGGATATTTAGAGGCTATTATTTACACCTGTGTATAAATACATAGAAAAAAGGTATATTTAATTGAATAAACGGCAAATGTAGTCTTATTTAAAGTAATTGGGGATATAATAATCACATGATTTTACGTAAGAAGAGTGGTCTAATGACCGAGGGAAATATATTTGAGAAGATTTTATTGTTTTCAATACCGTTGTTGTTGGGCAATTTCTTTCAATTAATGTACAACGCTATCGACTCTTTTGTGGTTGGCAACTTTGTTGGTAAGCATGCTTTGGCAGCCGTTGGAACATCTACGCCAATTATTAATTTGATGATTGCGTTTTTCCAGGGTTTGGCAACAGGTGCTGGTGTTATTGTTTCTAAGTATTATGGGGCAAGGGATAAGGAGAATGTTTCTAAGGCAGTTCATACTTTTGTGATGTTCTCGTTATTGTTTGGAATTTTCTTATCTGTTTTTGGCTATTTAATTTCACCTAAGCTATTAGAGATGATGAATACGCCTAGTGATAGTTTTGATAGCGCTAATGCTTACTTGAAGACTTATTTCTTGGGTAATGTGTTTGTGACTTTGTATAATGCAGGAACTGGTATTTTACAATCAGTTGGTAATGCGAAAGCGCCTTTGTTTATTCTTATTGTTTCTTCAATAATTAATGTATTCTTAGATTTATTGTTTGTAAGAGTTATTAAGTTGGGGGTAGTTGGTGCCGCATTAGCAACTATTATTTGTCAGGCTTTTGCGATGGTTCTTGTTTTGTATATCTTGTGTAAGAATAAGAGCGAGTATCAATTGATTTTTAAAAAATTAAAGATTCATTTAAGTATTTTAAAAGAAATAGTCTTTGTGGGTGTTCCAGCTGGTTTACAGGGTATGGTAGTGTCTGTTTCTAATGTCATGGTTATGTATTATATCAATGGCTTTGGTAGTGCTGCTGTGGCTGGTTTTTCAAGCGCTAATAAGTTTGATAATTTCTTGGGTTTGCCTGTTAATAGTTTTATGTTGGCAATTACAACGTTTGTGTCACAGAACTTGGGTGCTAAGAAGTATGATCGTGTAAAACAAGGTATTAGGGCTACTTTGATTATGTCTTTGGCTACGGTTATTGTCTTGGGCGTAATTGTTATGACTTTTGCGGATTCTTGTATTGGAATCTTTAATAGTGATAGAGATGTTATTGAGGCTGGTGCTACTTTTATTAGAATTATGTGTCCTTTCTATTTTGCCTTATGTTTCCATCAAGTATATTCTGGTGCTCTAAGGGCGAGTGGTAGAAGTTTTGTGCCTATGTTTACATCTATTATGGCGTTTGTAGTTATTAGACAGGTTTATTTGGCTATTGTGCTAAAGACTACAAGGGATATTAGTATGATTGGTTGGAGTTATAGTTTAACTTGGATTTTGGCTGCGGTGTTTACAGGTTGTTACTATCACTTTAGTGGTTGGCTACAAAAGGAGATGGCTAAGTAATGAGGAAGTTTGTTACTGTTGTTTTACTGTTGTTTATATTGTGCGGTTGTACTGCTGTTAAAAAGGATAACAGTAATGGTGAGATTGTCGTTGGTAGCTATCAATTTGAACCTTTTTCATATATTGATAATGGTGAGATGAAGGGTATTGATGTTGATATCGCTAAGGAAGCTCTTAGTAGAATGGGTTATACTCCTGTTTTTAAACAAATTGAGTGGCAAAAGAAGGATGAGTATCTAAAAGTGGCGAGATTGATTGTCTTTGGGGCGGTTTTTCTATGAATGATAGAGAAGATCTTTATGCCTGGGTTGGTCCTTATCTTTTTAGTAATCAATATGTCATGGTTAAAGAGGATAGTGATATTTATTCTTTAGCTGATTTAAAGAATGAGATTGTGGGGGTGCAGGCTACTAGTAAGGCTGAGTGGGCTTTTGAGAATAATGAGGAATTGAGTGATATTCGTTATTTATATACTTTTTCAACTATCAATGAAGTGTTTATTAGTCTTCAAAGAGCTTATGTTGATGCGATTGCTGGTCATGAGTTAGTTTTAAAAGCTTTAATCAGGGGTAGCGATGATTATCGTTTCTTGGATGAGAATGTTTTGACTTCTAAATTGGGTGTTGCGTTTAAGAAAGATTATGATCAAAGTTTTTTAACTTTGTTGGCTAATACTTTGCATGAGATGAGAAATGATGGAACTATTAAAGAAATTGTTGATAGTTATACAAGTAATGTGATGATGGAGGATGGCAATGAATAAGAGAAAAGTTTATTTGCCATTGTCTATTGGTTTAATGATTTGTTTGCTTACTTTTTTTATAAGTAATACCATTGCGATGTCTAATATATTAAAGTCAGCTAATGATACTATTGATTATGCCAAGAAACAAGTTACTTCGTATGAGGATTATTTGAATGTTAATAATACTAAGAGTGAGACTCGTTTGATTGGTATATCAATTGAGTTTGTGGATAGATATCATAGTAGTAGCGATTTATCTTGGATTGAGGATTATTTAAGCGTTCAACATATTACTGGTATTTCTATTGTGGATAGAGACTATAATGTGCTGGTTCAATATGGTAAAGAATTACCTGATGGTACCATTTCTTTAAATAATAATATTGATGCGATTTTTGATTATCCCACTAAGGTCTTTGCGTCTAATTATAAAAAAGACGGGATGGTTTATGATGTGGTAGCTTTGTCTTTTGAAGAAGATAAGCTTGCGATTGTGAATTATTGTAAGGATGTTATGTATTCTGATGATAATTTATCTTATCTGTTTGATGGTTTCAATTTTAATTATGATGGTATTTTGGCTATCGCAAAAGATTCAACAGTAATCGCAACCAGTGGCGTTGGTGATTATTCGCCTTTGGTTTTTAAGTTTAATTCTTATGAGAATCTTGATTTGATTGTCAATGACCATGATTTTATCTATCTAAGAATGGATGGTAATTCTTGGTATGGCATTTGTAATAGAACGTCCACATATGATTATTATGTTTTCTATCCTAGCAAAACAGTTAATTTGGCACGTTTTACCGCTCCTTTTATTTTTAGCTTGTTGTTGTTTGTGGTGTATTTTTTGATTACTTTGTCTAAACATAAGGAAGAGCTTTTGAGTTTAGAAAAAGAGCGTAAACAAATGAGTATTATCGAGTCGATAAGCAGTATTTATTATTGCGCTATTTTTATTGATGTGAATAAAAATACTTATGAGTTTGTGAATGATAAGGGTAATATTGCAGGTTTTTATAAAGGTATTAAGGATGCCGATGTGATGCTTAATAAGATGTTGGATTCTTTCTATGCAGGCAAGAGAACTGATGAATATCATGAATTTATAGATTTTAGACATTGCGAGAAGTTTTTAAGGAATCAACCTTATATGACTAAGACCTTTAAGCATGAGGTTCATTGGTTTGATGTTACTTGCTTCCCACTTAGAAATGATAACGGGGCTATAGATAAGGTTATTTATTTGTGGCTTGATAAGACAAGTGAGAAGGAGAAGGAAATGGATTATAACAAGCGTTTGGTTAATGCGCTTGATCAAGAAAAGAGGGCTAATGCCTCTAAGACTTCTTTCTTGAGAAGAATGTCTCATGATATTAGAACTCCTATCAATGGTATTAGGGGGCTTGTGAAGATAGCTAAAGATAATGAAGATGATAGGGAAAAGATAGATGACTGTCTTAATAAGATTTTTGAAAGTTCTGGTTTCTTGTTGAATCTTGTTAATGATGTCTTAGATATGAATAAGCTAGAGTCTGGTGAAATAACTTTGGATCATAATCCGTTTAAGTTAGATAAGGTTATTAATAGTGCGATTGATATTACAAAGGTTAGGGCGAATGAAAGAGATATTACGATTACTAGTGATATTAAGATTGAATATAATGACTTAGTTGGTTCGCCTCTACATTTGACTCAAATTTTCCAGAATATTATTAATAATGCGGTTAAGTATAATCATAAAGAAGGTTCAATTAATATCACTTTAACTGAAGAACTTTGTCCTGGAAATAAGGTATTGTTGAAGTTTGTGTGTGCAGATACTGGTATTGGTATGTCTAAGGATTTCCAAGAGGATGTATTTAAACCTTTTTCCCAAGAGGGGAATACCGCTAGGGGCACTTATGAGGGTACAGGTTTAGGTATGGCTATTACTAAAGAACTAGTTGATAAGATGGGTGGTTCTATTGGTTTTAGCAGTGTTGTTGACAAGGGTACAACTTTCGTAGTAGAGCTTCCTTTTGACTTAGGCGAGAGTGTTAAAGAAGAAGCTGAAGAAGAAAATTATGATGTTGGTGGTTTACATGTTTTGATTGTCGAAGATAATGAAATAAACAGGGAAATTGCAACGTTTATGTTAGAAAGTGTAGGTATAGTGCCAACTTGTGTAAATAATGGTAAAGAGGCCTTAGATAAGCTAAAAGAAGGAACTTACGATTGTATCTTGATGGACGTTATGATGCCTGTCATGGGAGGTCTTGAGGCTACAAGACAATTAAGGGCAATGGGCATAGGTACACCTATCATTGCGATGAGTGCTAATGCGTTTAAGGATGATGTTGAAAGAAGCTTGAAGGCAGGCATGAATGCCCATTTGTCTAAACCTATTGATGAGAAGCTGTTGGTTAAGACTATCTATAAGTTTTGTAAGAAATAGTTGTTGATGAAAAATCTAATTATCCTTTCGTATTTGTTTTTTCCTACCAGTTAAATATATGTGAAGGGATTTTTATTTTAATGCTATAATGCGAAAGCGTCTATGGGTGATTATCTAGTTGTTTCCAACCTGATAATCGCTTTTTAAATTTTCTATTCTTTTGTTGAAGCTTGTTATAATGATGAAGTATTAAAGGAGCATTTTAGATGAATAAGAAATTATTATGCGTTTGTGCATTATCGCTGTTATTAACGGGTTGTGGTAATTTAGCTACTAGTAATGTAGCCGATGGTGAAACCGTTACAATCGATGCTACTGAAAAGTTAGATCCTACTGTTTATTTAAAAGATTTAGATAAAAACGCCACTGTTGATTATGAAATTAAAG
>ERZ827168.1825-NODE-1825-length-27417-cov-6.863131_pt1 | contig 27417 bp, 20 predicted proteins | sample MGYA00519868_ERZ827168 | MGnify/ENA primary metagenome ERZ827168 (study PRJEB31778, sample SAMEA3449271) | human gut metagenome | biome: human gut; feature: human-associated habitat; material: faeces | place: United Kingdom | collected 2010/2012 ...
CATAACAATAACAACACCGATTCGGATTCTTCGGAATCTAATGACTAAGGCATAATAGGTAAGGAGTCATTCACCCGTATTTAGGTGAATGGCTCCTTTTTTGATGATAAAACACAAGACCAAGGCGAGCTGGGGAATCCTAAGCCAGATGTAACAGCAACACCGAAACCAACGAAATCTCCAAAACCTACAGCACCAACTAATACAGCCACACATGCGCCATCAGCACTAAATTCGCAACAAACAAAAGAAAATCCAAATGAACAAAATATTGAAACAGGAACGATGGTAACAACTACATCTAAAGAGATATTGCCTTATAATACAAATTCTGTTATTCCACGTACAGGAACCAACGTAAATGGAACAGGCTCGGAAGTAGCAAAAGGTGATAAAGAAAGTGCATCTGCCAATAAAGATTCCGCAGTATATGTTTCAAGAAATAGTAGCAAGTATTTCTCCTCATTCATGTGGGGGAGAAATTGCCACACCTTGCTAAGTGTTGCAAAGTTTGTATGCTAATAATAAAGGTGGTGACAAGCAGTGCCGACTGTAAAGCAAAATCGCGCAATAAAATATAAAGCGTATCCTACCGAAGAGCAGGAAGTGCTGCTTGCCAAAACTTTTGGCCGTGTTCGCTTTGTATGGAGCCATATGCTTATAATAGAATGACAATATATGTTCTATTTGCAGATTTTTTAAATTATAAACAACGAAATAACGTATATTAGAAATAAGATGAAGAAAATATAGAACATTTATTGAAGATGAGGTGGAGACCCATACCAGCAAAATGATATGATGTATACATCAACAAGAGCTCAATCCGCACATACAAAAACAAAGATTGAAGCTATTGCTGAAACAAATATTTAATTTTCCGAGAGAAAAGAAAGGGACTAATCAATGAAAAAGAAAAACAACGTAAAGAAGAGTGCGCTTGCTCTTGCAGTATGCGCAACGGTGGCCTTGAGTGCAACGGCTTGTGGCGCAAAGACCGATGCAACTGTGCAGGATACTAAAACCAGCCAGTCCGAAACCAAAGAGGAAGCCAAAGAGGAAACCAAAACCACGGATAAGAACTCCGATGGAAACAAGGCAGAGACGAATGCTTCCGATACCGAGAAGAACACTGCCGACAAGGATGCAGTATCCAACGGAAGTGAATCTGCCGACAGCAAGGAAGATGGCGTAAATTCCAAGCAGTCGAACAAACCTGTAACGCTTTCCGCAACTTCCACCAAACCTGTGGTTACGACTCCGGCAACTGCGCCTCAGAATCAGAACGTCCAGTCTGTTCAGGCAACGGACACCTCTAAGACTGAACAGGAAAACAAAAAGCTCACTTTTGTTGTTCGCAACCATCCTGCTTCTTGCACCACGAACGGCTGGGTGGAGCACATTTGCAACGAGGACCCGTCCAAAAACTACAACGATGGTTATACGGCGGCAACTGGTCATGATTGGGACGAGGGTGTTGTGACGAAACAGCCTACCTATTTCGAGACTGGCATTCGTACGTTCAAGTGCAAGACCTGTGGTGAGATTCGGAATGATGAAATTCCGATGCTCGACAAGACTTATCATGTGAAGGAAGTTGTTCCGGCAACTTGCACCTCTCAGGGCTACACCATTTATGAGTGCGACCAAGTTGATGGTCTTACCTACAAGGCAGACTATACCGCCATGATTCCTCATAGCTGGGATGATGGTAAAGTCACTAAGCCCGCTACGATTTACGAGACGGGTGTAAAAACATTTACCTGCTCTGTTTGTGGAGAAACCAAGACAGAAACCATTCCGATGGTTGAAAAGACTTGGCATACCGGCAAGACGGTTGCTCCGACCTGTACGGAAAAGGGCTACACCGTTTACATCTGCGACCAAGACGAGAATCTGACCGAGAATCGTGATTTCGTGGATGCTCTTGGTCATGATTGGAATGAGGGCGTTGTTACCAAAGAGCCCACCTGTGAGCATGCTGGCGTTCGTACTTATACCTGTTCTCGTGATGGCGCAACGAAGACGGAGGTCATTCCTGCGCTGGGTCATGATTGGGGCGAGGGTGTCGTAACCAAACCTGCAACTTGTGACGAGGATGGTATCCGCACTTATACCTGCTCTCGCGACGGTGAAACGAAGACGGAAGTCATTCCTGCACTGGGTCATGATTGGGGCGAGGGTGTTGTAACCAAACCCGCAACCTGCGAGGAAGATGGTGTCCGTACGTTCACTTGCTCGCATGACGCGTCTCACCAGAAGACAGAGACGATTGCGGCTCTTGGACACAGCTACGATAACGGTGTTGTCACTATTGAGCCTACCTACGAAAACGATGGTGTTCGTACATTTACCTGTGCGACTTGCGGAAAGACTTACACTGAGGCTATCCCTGCTAAGAAGTACACGTTTACCGAAACTGTCGTTGCTCCGACTTGTACGGAAAAGGGCTACACGCTTCATACCTGCAATGAAAACGCAGAGAAGTCCTATAAGGACAATTGGACTGAGCCTACTGGTCACAAGTGGGAAGAGCACACGAAGGATGCTACTTGCGCGAGTTCTGGTAGCGTAGACCGTGTTTGCACTGCTTGTGGTGCTACCGAGCATGTTTGCGATATCCCCGTAAATGAGAACCATACGTGGGATGGTGGTACGGTTATCAAAGCTGCTACCTGTACGGAAGCAGGGGAGATGACCTACACCTGCACCACTTGCGGAAAGACCAAGACCGAAACCGTTCCTGCAACTGGGCACGATTTCCACGGTGGTAACTGCAACAATTGTGGAGTAAGCGAAAACTACAACGACGCTCATTTCCGCCAGACTATTTTTGACCAGACAAATACCTTCCGTGCAGAAAATGGTCGCGGAGCGCTTACTTATCTGTCTCAGTATCAGTCTGTTGCTGACTTGCGTGCTAAGGAACAGGCAAAAGCATATGGTCACACTCGTCCCAATGGTGAACCGTATTATACCGCATTTGAGGAACTTGGATACGGCGACCGTCTTGCCGCTGGACTCGGTGGTGAAAATGCTGGACGTATGCAGGGCACGTGGTTCTTTGAAGATTGGGCTGTAAATGGTTGGAGCGTTAGCCCCGGTCATCGTCAGGCAATGCTCGCGGATGGTGCAGATGGCATCATCGTTGGTACTTACTATGACCCGGAGACGCGGTACTACTACGCAATTCAGATGTTCTTCAGTTCTGAACTGGCAAACCAGTATAAGAATAGCCCTTCGAGTCAGTCCGCTGATGTGATGGAAGCACCTCTCGCACTCGATGAAGACGAAGAAACGGAGAGCAATACTACTACGCCTGATACTGCCACTGCTGAGGATACGTCGACTGATACCAGCGATGTAACTGATGTTGATGAAGCAGATGCAACTGATGAGTCTAAGTCAGATGAAGCTATTGCAGACACCGATACGACTGGAGCAGAAACCGAAGTTGACGATTCTGATGCAGACGAGAGTGCTGTTGATGTTGTTGACGAAGGTGAAGTGCCCGATAGCAGTGAAAATGGTGCTACCGAAGATTCTGTCGATAAAGACGACGATGCACATGTAAGTGAAGATGACATCTATTTCACTGATGATACCATCGGTGAAGAGGACGAGCAGGGGACTGTGTTGCTTCCCGCCGATGTTGTTGACGATGTGTACGAAGTTCCGGCAGAGCCAATCGTTGAAGAAACCGTTGATGATGATGTTCAGATTCTGGACGAAGCCGATGTTGTCCCTGACAGCGTCATTATCGAGGATGCAGGAAATTCGGACGTGCCCGAAACTTCCGATGAAGCCGTCGAACCTATTGAGGCGACTGCCGAAGTTGGCGTAAGCGAAACTGTTAGCGAATAATTCTTATAAAGAGGCTCTGGCGAAAGCCATCCTCTTTTTTATGGGAGCTTGAAAATCGTCAGATGCGCTAACCTGAGTAGGTGTGATTCCTGCAGCTCTCTTTCTGTCCATTCCTTTCTTTTCCTTTCTTTCAAAAGGCGACCAATTTACCATACGGTCATACGGTAGTTGGTCGCCTTTTGGTTTTGTATATGTGCAAAGTTAGTATACTGATTATGTAAAATGAAAAAAGCAAGGTGAAACACCACCATTTTGGGGTACGTTATCCCAATAAACTCAGAAATGAGAGTGAAATTGAAGTAAACCTAAGAAGAACCGCTATGTGTTGTGGAGAAAACTCTACGCATGTGGCGGTTTTTCTTCTTTTTCGAAGAAAGGAGAAAAAAGGAAAATGTTTTACACAATATTGTGGGAAACACCAAAGGGAAAACACTGGGACAGAATATACTGCGCTCAGAGAAAAGATGTGACAGAATATATAAAAAGTCACAGACTCCCTATTGAAAGCACTGTAATATATATGCCAGAAGCGGATGATTTCGTCCCTTTGGTAAGTACGGTGCGAGAAAAAACTCGGCATGAAGCAGCAGACGACGATGAAAAGATGGTTGTTTGTTGGTCGGGAAATAAAGGAAACACGCAGTGGAGAAAAACGGGAACGGTTTCTTCCACCAAAAAGTTCCTTATTGAGCACAAACTCACGGATGATGACGATGTGCTTATTTTCCCGGCAAAATCAGCCGAATACATCGTGCATGCATATGACTTTATCGCACGACAGAAACAAATTGAAGCTGCAACACTTCACTAAGCAGCACCCGCCTGTATAAAAGTACAGGTGGGTGCTTTTTTGTTTGTCAAGAAAAAAATACAAGAAATTTTAAAATAGAGGGGGGATGAGGTAGAGAACCGATTTTTGACGTGATATAATTTAATCATAAGATATCGATATGGTATCCAAATCAAAGAAAGGAAGCAAAATATGAGTAATATTATGCGAAAATTGCTGGCATTGACCAGCGCATTTATGCTTACAATGAGCTTGGTAGGTTGTGGCGTAAATGTGACAGGCGTATCTCTTGACCTGCCAAGCACGATTGAACGTGGTGATTCAATTGTTGCAACCCCGGAATATGCTTTTGATGGAGAAACTCCTGAAACAGCAGAGTACGAAAAGAAAATCGATGCTCTTGGAATGGAATATACATCAAGCAATCCGGATGTTATTTCTGTTGACGAAAACGGAAATATCACTGCTTTGAGCATTGGTACTTCCGAAGTCGCAATGAAGAGCTCCGATGGGAAGATTTCTGCGGTTAAAACAATGGAAGTCGTTGTTACTCCAACGGACATCAAGATGGTGGAGAATATCACACTGACGGAAAGTAACAATCAGGCAAAATTGGATGTTGTAGTTACTCCGAGTGATGCAACCCATGTGAAGATTGATTTTACTTCGTCTGATGAAAATGTTGCTTCCATTACCGACGATGGCAATGTAGAAGCAAAAGCAATCGGTGAAGCTACAATTACTGCCTCTGTTGAAGGAACGGATTTGAAAGCTGAATGCTATATTACCGTATTGCCGGATGTGAGTGAAATTGAATTAAGTGACACTTCGTTGAACCTGACAAAGGGCACGAATGGAAGCATCAGCTATACAGTAAAGCCAGAAAATGCAATTGATTCTGGCGCAAGTTTTCAGTCCAGTGATGAATCGGTTGCCACAGTTGATAGTGAAGGTAATGTTACCGCAGTATCTGATGGAACAGCAACAATTACAGTGACCGTCGCTGACATTTCTGCAGAATGTAAAGTTACAGTTTATACTCCAACGCAGAAAATTCCGAGGGCAGGAGATTCCGCTCAGAATAATGGAAATGGTAACACTTCAAACGGCACAGCGAATTCGTCTCAGGGAAGTTCGGCAGTAACATCCTCCAGCTTTGAATATGGTGCGATTCCATTTAGCAATGCAAATGATGGGAATTGGTGGTTTATTGACCAAGCAGATTCTCCTTATTGGGCTGTATTAAACAATATCAATTCAATGCGTGCTGCGGGAGGATTATCAGCCTTATCCGCAAATAGTGGACTTGACAGTATCGCATATAGTAGATGTGATTATCAGCTAAAAAACAATACATTGTCTCATGACGGAGCACAAACGCCTGAAATTCTTGCGCAGAGCCAGCAAAGTGCATCGGCAGTTTGCAGTGGTTGGCAAAACAGTCCAAGCCACTATGCAGTCATCATGAATCCGAATTTCACTCAAATTGGTATTTGCTGTTTTTACACAGGCGATGGAAAAACTATTTGGTGTTGCACCTTTGGTTAATCTTTAAAGTATATCCAAAATAAACTTCCTCAATATAAAAACAGAGAAAGCGCATTCTTATCGAGTGCGCTTTCTCTGTTTTTTTTGCTATAAATCAAAAATTTATCCAAATTAGTATAGTTAAAAATAGATACCGATATGAGGTTATAAACAATTTGGCGTCTAATCAGTTCTGTTACAAATGGCAATAGCAAAAAATTCTAAATGCCATTTGGAATATAGTTCAACCATTATTGAAAGGAGTTTTACAAACGATGAAGAAGCAAAAAGTCAAAAATCGTATTGCAAGTGGTGTGCTTGCTTTCATGATGGGACTTTCTTCGTTCAGTGGTGCATCAGTTACAGCTTATGCCAATGAATTCGATAACGAATCCAATGGTGTAACGCTTAGCGATGTTGACTTTGACGAAGATGCCCAAGAAAGTACAACTCAGCAACCCACTTCTGATACGACAACTGACGGTGAAACTGTAGAAAAAACTGACGATGCTTCTCTGTCCGAAGATAATACTAATACTGAATCTTCGGATGAAACACAAGATGTAACCACAAATGATGTTGCAGAAAGTGATGAAGCAGCAGAGGTGGATTCGGAAACATCCGAAAACAGTTCTGAAACCGTTAGCGAAAATGTAAAGGCTTTTCTGGATGCTGTGGCATCACTTGACTTTGATGGAGCCGTTCAAAAGTCAAATGACTATGCTTTGGCGCAAAACAAACAGATGGCCGATTGGTATAACGATGAACTTGTAGCAGCAACGGAAAAAGCCTATGAAGAAATGATTGCTGTTACTAATCCCATTGATGATGCCAATGACATGTGGTACGAATTAACGGAAGAAGAACAGTCTATTCCAGAAGTCATCGAAGCGCATTCCAAAATAGACGATTGCTATCGCCGAATGGATTATGCAATGCAGCATCCAACTGGTAGCAGCGATGAAAAAAATATTTCTGACGTTGGAATCGATGACCTGTATACTTATGTTTATTATGAATTACCTGATAAGCCAACGGGATTTTATATCGATAATGATGGAATGCCAGTTGCCACAGGTAATACAAAATTGAGTATTTCTCGCTTTAAGGACGGTGGAGATAGTGAAGGCTATCGTTTGGAAAGTGCTCCGTTAAATACAGATAACATCACAGAGACAGTATCTACCATTGAAGGCGAAAATTATGCTCTAATTCCAATTCTTGGACAAGTTGAATATCCAGAAGATGGCTCAAAGTTTGTGATTTCTTTTAGTGGGGATGCAAAAGTTCTGGATTATGTTACAACTGGTAAAAATTTAGCAGAAGCGTCTGATTTAGTTAAAACCGATTTGACGACTGCATCTTTTGAAGGTTGTTCTGCCTATACAACCTATTTTTGGGTTATGGCAACAGAAGACTTTGATGCAACTATTACCTATACCAATGGTGATAATGTTGAATCAAAGACAATGCACGTTGTAATTGATGATAGTAACCCTATCGATATAAAGGAATTGCAAAATGCAGGAATCAGCGTTGATACGACAGCAATTTCTGCAGCTTCTGAAAATGATGGAATCGCAACCACTGCAAATGGCGAACGTCCGCAACCGTCTCAGAAAACCTTAACCAGTGCTAATGTTGCTCAAATTGGTGGTATCTGGATGCAGACACTTGGCGGACAAACTGCCTATTGCTGCAACCCTGACCGAACCATGAGAAACGGTTTGACGTTTACCTACCAGTACACTTCAATTATTGAAGGTAGCCAATGGGTTGATGGAGACGTTCCCGGTAACCAGCGCCGTATTTGGGGCGGATTGGCTCAGGCATCACTTGGACAGTTAGCTGTACAGCACGATGTGTCTAATTATGAGACATCAACGGTTGCAGAGTTTGCTAAGAATTATGAGGAAGGAACTCTTTCAGAGGCGGTTGCGCTTTCTATGGAAGATACTTCTTATAACGAAGATGCTTTTAAAACTGCTTATGAAATTTACAGTGATAATCAGCTTTGGCTAATCGAGCATTTCCCCGGAAGTGCGCTTGCTAAGGTTTATCTTGGTGATGCAGAAAAAATTTCTGACGTTGGCTATACTGCAAATGAAAACGGCTTGATTGCATTAGCGGACGATGGAATTAGTCTTCTTGGAGGAAATACGGGGTCAAGCCAAGACCGCTGGAGTTACATTTATGCTAATGGGGCCGGAAACATCCAAATGTTGGCTTTGGATGGTGGTCCTATTGGTAAAGATGTTGAAGTGACTCCGGGTGAGGGAGATAAGCCAAAACCTCAGTTCTTCGCTGATTGGAGTCCTGCGCCTCAGTCTGCGCAAGGTTCTGCAGAATTCAAATACGACTTCCGTGCAAATAAAATCGAAACTGAAACTGTTGAAAAGGTTGATGGAGCAGTAATTGATATTGAACCTCTTGAAAAGGGTGGAACAATTGATGGTGGAAATTGGAATATTGCCCCAGCCACCAAGCAAACAATTACAACTTCCGGACACACAAACGATAACAACTACCAAAACAATGGCGGCGCAGGTGAAGTTACTTGGAAAGTTTCGTATACTGTTACTAAGACTGTGACAGGTGAAGGTGGACAGGTTGGACCATTCGCAAGTCAAGCTGAAGCTAGCCAAGCCGCTGCTGCTGCAAAGTCTGGTAAGGAAGCAGAAATGCTTGCGGATGCTCAGAATCAAGTAAACAATGCAGTTGCAGCAGCAAAAGCAAAACTTCAGAGCCTTAAATTCTCTTACATTGAAACTTCTGTCCCTTATGGATATGAAAAAGATACGGGAGCAAAGGGAAGCAATCAGACTGTTGATGTTCCAGCAAATACGCCTACTACGTATGATATGAATAACCGCGAATGGTCTTTGCAGGTCAAACTGAACAAGGTTGACAGCGAAACTGGAAATCAGATTACAAATGATTCCAAATTCGAGGTTTATGAATGGGATACGGTTACGCAAAAGTACATTCCATTCGGTGACTATAATAAGTATAGTGTTGCTCGTGATGCAAACGGTACTTATTATGTGAAGAATGATTCTTCGTATGTGAATGGTGATAATACAAAAGCTCAAACTATGTATTACACTCAGCGTAACGAAGGAAAATTCATTATCGTAGAGACTCAAGCTCCAAATGGCTATTTTGGCGATTGGACCGACCCGCTAAATCCCGGTGTAGCAAACACTCCGCTTGGAAAACGTGCATACTATATTGAGATTACAAAGGCTAATGATGGTTCCGTTATCAATCTTGATAACAAAGACTACAGTGCTGATATTGCAACCTCTTATACTGGTGGCACAAAGCTCGTAACATCTGGTGGTGTCGAAACGACAGTTACCATTTACAAGGATGGCGACCAGCCTGCTGCTACTATCAACTACAAGAACCCTGCTCGTAGCTATGATACTGATAACTCGAAGAAGGGCGCAAACGAAGACGAATATCATACCGCAAACGATAAGGATAACGTCTTCCAGAATGACCGTGTGCTTGGAGAAATTTCTCTAAGCAAGGTAGACCTTGATGCAGTTCGTTATGTTGATGGTCGTACAGCAGATGGCTCTCAGATTAAATCTGGTGAAAGCCATAGTGATGCTGTAATCGACGGAGCAATCTACGACCTGTATGCAGCAGAAGACATTCATCATCCTGATGGAAAATCCGGTATTGTCGATTATTCCAAGATTACTTATGCCGATGGTACTCCAATTTGGCACACAACAATTCGCGAAAACAGTGGTCACTGGAATACAGAATACCTCCCGATTCTGAAAAAAGACAACCTTGTTGCTTCCGCAGAAATCAAAGATGGTTGGCTGAGCTTCTCTAACCTGTACTTGGGCAAGTACTACATTGTAGAACGCGGTACAGGTGTTATCATTCCTGTTGATGCAAATGCTTACCACATCAGTGGAACTTATCCGAATGTCGATGCAAAGACAAAGGAAATTTCCGGTGGTGAAACGGCTCTGGCAAAGAACGCAAGCGGTGAATATACTGATTACGTTTATAAGAACCAGTTCAGCTATGTTGAGGCAGGCAAAGGCAACCAAGATGACTTCCATAGCAACAAGACTTACGAAGGTGTTTACGTTTCTTATTCCAAAGGCTATTACTGTGATGAACATAACTATTATGTGAATCCGGTATACAGCTCTGAGGGAAGCTACGTTGAGAAGATTACTTTCGAAGATAATCGTCAAAACGCAGACGAGAAACTTGATACTACCACCTACAACAAGTACTACCACATTCAGAAGAATAATGACTTGACTGAGTCTCAGGAACAGGTTCAAAAGACCGATATCCAGATTCAGAAAAAGTCTTCTACGAATGGTAACTCCTCTATGGATTGGTTGGAGGGTGCAGGCTTTACGCTGTATCTGATTTCTGACCTTTCTAAAGCTGACCAAATTGCACAGGCTCGTAACGGTTCCTACATTTACAGCAGTTTGTGGGATACCTACATCAATGAGAACTACGACAACGAACATCCCAAGTGGGACTTTAGCGGAGAAACTCAGGCAATTGCAAAAATGTATGAGTCCGACCCTGCCGAAGTTGCTTTATACAATAACTCTCTGACAGCCGCCGAAGATTATGTCAACGGTAAAGGTGCTGGATGGGTTGCTACTGGCAATCCCAATGAGTATCAGTTGTCTGAACTGTTCTCTAACGATACTGGTAATCTCCGCATCTTTGGTCTTCCTTATGGTCAGTATGTCTTGATTGAGACTACTGTTCCCGAAGACCGTATGCAGGCAGACCCCGTTATCTTTGATGTTACCGCTGATGGAGGATTGATTCCTGTATCTCGTTTCAGTGATATCAAGGGTTCTTCTACAACTCCTGTGGGTGGCTATATGAATTATAGCTACGTCATTGACAATGAAATTATGGATGCCTATCTGCGTATCTATAAGAAGGATGTCGAGACTGGCAAGGATGTTCTGCGTGAGGGTACTGCATTCCAGTTGTACTGGATGGACGACAACGGAAACTATATCTTGGATAAGAAGGGCAACCCGCGCTTGGTCACTATGACCGCGACTTTGGACGGCTCTGCTATCAAGAAAGTTGACACATTCTATACCAATGCAGAAGGCAGCATCGTTCTGCCTGAGAAGCTTGAAGTTGGTAACTATCGTATCGTCGAGGTACAGGGACCGGAAGGCTTCTACAACGAATGGGCAGACACAGCACAGTACGGTGAGAACGGAATTCTGCTTGACAAGGATAAAAACGGTGTTTACAGCACTGGTAACTACTACGTTGACTTCAAGGTTACAACCAATCGCATTTGGAATGCGACCGGAGATTTGAATGAAGACGACGCAGACAACCTTGTTATCGAAGAAAAGTACTGGAACAACGAAACCATTGGCCGCATCAATATCAAGAAAACTGGTGAAGTCTTAACTGGTTTTGATGGCGCTACTGGTAAGTTCACTTACGAAGAACGCCCATTGGCGGGTGCTGAATTCCAGATTATCGCTGCTGAGGACATTGTCACTCAGGATAATCAAAAGGATGCAAACGGCAACCGTACTTTGTGGTACGCAAAGGGCGATGTTGTTGCTACCGTTGTAACTGGTGACGGAATGGCAGACACTGTTGTGTTCGCACCGACTCGTACACCTGCAACTTACGATTTCCTTTCTGTCATTCATGATGGTGCTGTTGGTGAAGTCGGAATCACTCTTCCTCTTGGCAAATATACCGTTCTTGAAACGAAAGCTCCTTATGGTTATGTCCTAAACGATACTCGTTACGACGTTGAGCTGACTTGGAGTAACCAGATTCAAGATGTGAACTTCGCATCTGAAATCACTCAGACTGTAACATTGGAATCCGACAACCTCTTTGAGGTTCCGGGTTACACCTACATTCCTGTTTGGATTGAAGATGAAGCTCCTGTTGATGATGGTGATGGTACTGGTACTACCATTGTTCGCGTTGACGAAAACGGAAACGAAATTTCTGAGGACGAAATTGCTACTGACGTTGGTGTTGGTGGTGATGAACTCGACCCGGATATTGCGGTGGATGATGGCATCGATGTTGGCTATGGACACATTGAGCAGATTGCAATCGGCGATGTGAACATGGACGGCAAGATTGACATGGCTGACTACGAACTGCTGATTGGTTATCTCGATGTTCGCAGCGGTAAGAAAGTTGTAGAAGGGGAGAACCCCTACGCACTGACCGCAAGCCAGCTTGAAATCGCAAACGTAACCAATAACCTCATTCGTTTTGACCGTGATGACCAGAGCGATTCTGCTAATGATAACTTTGTGGCAACTGACCCGATTGACCCGACTTGGGAATATGATGGCTTTGATGCTCGTGAAGTTACCTACGCAGATGCAGAGACTTTGCTCCGCTTCATCAATGGTGAAATCGACCGTCTGCCTTACACTTTGGACCATCCGAAGACTGAGCACAACTCCACAACGGATAACTACGATGTCACTCGCGTAAAAGATGCAGATGAAGAGCTTGTTGACTCTCAGAAGCTCCTGTTCGTCAATGACCGCGAAAAAGCTCGTGTTGGCGTGTTCAAGTTTGATATTAAGACTAACAAGTTCGTCTCTGGTGCAATCTTTGAACTGTACACGAAGGATGATATCTATGATGCCGATGGCAACAAGATTTTCTCCGCTGGCGATTTGATTGCAACTTCTCCGGAAACGCGTGATGACGGTTACACGTACTTTGATGTCGATGTTCCTGTTCGCGGTGAAAACTACAATAACAAGAACTACACAGAAAAGGATGCAACCACCAACAGTGGTAACTACACGGTACTTGAGAAACAAGCTCCAGACGGTTACTATCTGGATAAGACTCCGAAGGATGTATCCTTTACCTATGATGGCGAAGCACTGCAGGTTCTCGATAGTGAGTGCTTGAATGTTCCTTCTACCATTTACGTAAGCAAGCGCGACCTTACCAATGATGATGAGCTGCCCGGTGCAACTCTGCAAATCAAGGACAAGGATGGTAACGTTATTCGTGAGTGGGTTTCCACCGACAAGAAGACGGAAATCAATGCACTGTCCTTTGCAGATGGAAACCAGTACACGCTGACTGAAATTCGTGAGGCTTCCGGTTACGCTCTTGCAAGTGACATCACCTTCAAGTTGGAACAGCAGAAGGATGAAAACGGAGAACTTCTTGATGAAGTAAATGTCTATTATAAGGACGGCAAGAAATGGAAGTTGCTTGATAACCAGACCGTCATCATGAAGGACGATATTATCAAGGTTGAGATTTCCAAGAAAGACATTACGAACAACAACGAGTTGCCGGGTGCAAAGCTTGAAATCAAAGACAAAGATGGAAATACCATCCACGAATGGGTTTCCAGCGATACCCCGCACTACATTGAGAAGCTTCCTGCTGGTGAGTATACATTAGTTGAGACAACAGCTCCTAATGGTTATTTGAAGGCAGAAGACGTTCCCTTCACTATTTACCCCACTGGTGAAATCCAGCACGTAACGATGTTCGATAAGCCTGATGATTACGGCATCTTGATTCACAAGGTTGATAAGGATACGAAGCAGCCTGTTCATGGTATCGCATTCCAGATTATCGATGCAAAGACCGGAAAAGTGGCTACTTATGAAAAGGATGGCAAGACCTACGATTGCTACAACATTACAAATGATGCAGGTAATATCTGGTTTGGCCTTCCGACAGGCAGCTACTACTATCAGGAAATCAAAGTTACTCCTGATTACCTGTGCGATAGCACGTTGTATCCGTTTACTATCAGCGAAGAGACTCGTCAAGTAGAGATTACTTTCGAGAATACTCGTAGTCCTCTTTACGGCGTGATTGATTTCTTCAATAAACTGACTGGTAAAGGACGCATTCCTCGTACTGGCACAACGCCTAATGGTGTTGGCACAGAAGAGACTGCAACAGCCGAGACAGCCGAAACTGCAATCGCAGAAAATGGTGTTTCTAACAGCATCATGATTGGTGGAGCAGTAATTATCGTTGCTGTTCTTGCTGGTGGCATTTACCTCGTAGCATGCCGCAAGAAAAAGTCGAACAAATCTGATGATGACGTTGAGGATGAAAATTCCAAAGACGATACGAATTCTGACGAAGAAAACGACGAATAAACTACGGCGGCTCTAATCCGCCAGCGTAAAGGTCCGATGGGGAGCTGGGGATAATTTCTCCAGCTCCCTTTTTATTTATTTGATTTGTGTTTGATTGTCGAAAGGAGACAATGGTATGCGAAACCGTACGATGTGGCGCGTTTTGTGCGCTATTTTCGGAATTGTAACGATTTTGGCGCTCATTGCGCAGTTCCTCCTTGCACCTAATATCGCTAAGACTGATATTACTCGTGCATACACCTATAAAGCAAAAAGTGCAACAGCACTTCCTGCATCAGAAGAGGTTCCTGATACAGTAGAGGAAAACGGAAATACTTACACACGCGTCAAGGACACCGAAGTGGCTCCTAAAATTGATGTTGTGAGCAAAGTTCCTTATTACACAGAAACCACAACGATTGAAGGGCTTACTTATCAACAGGCTCCCGAAACTAAGGATTGTGAGGTTGGTGGAAAAACTGTAACACTGACTTTGAAGAGTGCAGATTATACTCCAGTTGAAAAGAACTACTCTGCTGATGGCACAGTTGATTATCCGAATCAGACCTCTCGGCCAGATGTTCCTGATACCGCAGATGTAACCTATGAGAATGACAAGGGAGAAAAAGTTACTGTTCCCGGAACGCTCGTTGACGTGATTTCCAAGAGTGGCGATGGAACAACTACTTCCAATGTCTATTCTACAATTTCACTTCCCGCAGGAAGCAATATCTTTGTTCTTGATGGCAAATATATTGCTTATGACCCTGCAACTCCTTGTTGGGATGGCTACCAGACTGACGTAGCTCGTGCTGCTGGTTTGCGGAATGGTGCAGTTATCACTGGTGGAGATTGGGCAAGTGACCCGTATGTTGAGGATGGCATGACTAAACGTGATATTGTTTGGTATGTCCAGAATCCAAGCACGGATTGGGTCGCTACCTATCATGCAGAAGGAACACTTACGACTTATACTGCTGTTGCAACTTATAGTAGTGATATTGCAGCACTTGGCTTAGATGAATCTTTGTCTAATGATACGGAATATGATTTGTCTGCTTCTATTACGTATCGGTTGAACGAAATCAAGAGCAGCAACCCCATTGTGAAACTCATGTCTTCCAATGCATTGATTGTTCCTGTTGTAGCAGTAGTTGCTGGTGTGCTGTTCCTTATCAGTCTTTTTGGACTGATTTTCCTCAGCAAAACAAAGACTTCTAAATTTGCACAGGAATCTGTAATTGAATCCGATGATTACGAAGAAACCGATGAAAATGATAATGATTACGACTATGACTATCGTCGCAATGATTATCGCGGTAATAGTCAATAACCCACGACTAAAGTCGCGGGTCTCCTTGCCCTAATTTATGAATGGGTATTTGCGAAAATGGGTGATTTATACAAAACCTCCAAATTCGCAAGTATCACAGGCAGATGGACGATTTGCCAATCAGGATAGCAGTTGCACTTGTGGGTTTCCCCAGCTTGCAACACTGCTGAGCTGCTACCCAGCCAAGGGGAACACTACCTCTTACATTCTGTAAGAGTGACTTACCGTAAGGCAACAAACATAAAAAATTGTTGCCTCATTTTAAGGCTTGATTTAGGTGACCACCTACTTTCAAATAGAAAATCACCTGATTTTGCAAATATCCTGAATGAATAAGGAAGCATAATAAAAAGCATGGATGAAATCTTCATCCATGCTATGCAATACAAGACAGTAGCCTCCACGCGGCGTATTGCGGGCAACGGATATTTACTATCCGGCTAATACTGATAAATAGGAGTATAGGATGCGTGAATTAAAAGTATTTATTAAAACACTTATACTATCATTTCTACTATTTTTAGCATTGTTTGGAATTGTACTTGTTATTCAGGGCGCAAATGAGTTAAGGGTAAAAAAAGAAGAAGAACATAGTATAGTATCAAATGTAGAGTCAGAGCCATCAAAAACAGTACATGTCGAATATGATTTGACAGGGCACAACGATAACGGCACAAGCAAACTTTTGGAGCATTATATGGAATCGTGTGAAGATGTTGTTGCACGACTTTATATAGAAGACACAAAAATGGAGACTCCATTAGTTAATAGCGATTATTATTTCCGTAGGAATTTAGCCGGAGAATACGCCACAGAAGGAACTCCATATATTCAAACGATGGATTGCTTTATGAAAAACAACCATAATGCAGTGATTTATGGACATCGACTGGATAATGGAGAAGACTTTGGAATGCTGGAACAATATCTGGACCAGTCTTTCTTAGACGCTCATCAAAATATCATGATTGAAACATCAGCAGGAACAACCTCATGGAGTATTATATCGGTATTCCCAATAGATGTAGCTAAAGAATCATTTGACTATTCGAAGTGCGAGGACTTCAATGATGTATCAGTCCGGAATTACTTTATGAGTGAAATAAAGAAGCGAAATGTAATGCTTACAGACGATTATACCTATCAAGAAAACGCACAGTTTATTACTTTATCAACATGCTATTATCCAACAGACCCTGTAAATGGAAGATTGGTCATTGTTGCTGTTCGAAAATAAAACACTGGTGTTGCGCCAAATTTATTTCAAAAGATATTGACATTAGCAGGGGGATTGTGTTGCAATATGACTTATAAAATAGTATTATATATATGTCGTTAGAAATAACGACAGGGTCAAGAAAGACGTGTCTGTGCTTTGCTTTACATGAACGGCACGTCGTTAACTGGCTACATACAGGGGCACCTCCGAATCTATACCACGAAGAAAAACACCAGCGTCCCGACTGTCCATGCAGTGCTTACGAAAAGCAACCTTTTGCTGTTGGTCATTAAATTGCTGATGTTTTTCAAGCCGTAAAAAAAACATGAGCCGAGTGGCGAAAACGGCTGCGGCTCACATAACACCATTTAAGTTAGCGGGAAAACACCGTTTATGCGGAACACAGGTTCGAACCCTGTAATGGTGAGAAATTACATAAAAAAGGACTGAATAAAATGGGATTGCCGAATTGTTTTGCTTGTACAAACAGAAGTTATGATGATTCTAAGAAGTGCGAGTACCTTTCTGAATGTGTCGCCAATGGCGGTAAGTTTTTCAAGGCAAAGCCCCGCACGATTACCAGAGGCGAAAAAATCCGACTGATGGATACAAACCATCTTGCAGAATTTCTTGCAAGTTTGCGTCCAGATATGAAGGATGCGAACCTTAAGAATCATATTCTCACATGGCTTAATGAGCCTTGTGACGGTGAAGTGTCAACTATTTGGTTCATGAAGTAATAGATGAATTTGAAAGTGTATGGTATATGCTTGTATGTCCGAGAGGTCGAAGGAGACTGCCTTGAAAACAGTAGATGAGAAATCATCCGGGGGTTCGAATCCCTCTACAAGCGCCATAGGAGTTGATGGCTCCAAGTTTCATACACTTTCATAATGTTCTCCTTTACAATGCCGGAGTAAAATCCGGCAAACGTGCTTGCCTAGCTCAACTGGAAGAGCAGATGAATCGTAATCATCAGGTTGTGCGTTCAAATCGCACGGTAAGCCCCAAAGCCGACCTCCTTTCTAACCATTCCACGACAACCATTTTCGTCGCGTCGGCTTATTATCATTTTGTTCATTAACAGAGAGCGCATAAAGAACTGTATCCTTTGAGTGCATGTTAATCAGACGGAAATGAAAAGCCTAATTGCGACGTGTGGCGAAGAAGGCTGCGTCGCCCTTTTATAAGGGCCATTAGTTCAGCGGTAGAACTCTCGGCTCATAGCCGAGTTATCGCAGGTTCGAATCCTGCATGGCCCACCAACGGAGTATGAGAAAAAATGTCGCCCATAAATTTCACTCATACCCTTTTGCAGGGAAACCTGCAAATATGCGGTAGTCGTACAATGGTTAGTATTCCAGTCTTCCAAACTGGTGACACGGGTTCGAATCCCGCTTACCGCTCCATTGGGTAGAGTAATAAATACAATGCCCACAAAGATGATATGGGGTATTTGCGAAAATGGGTGGTTTATACAAAACCTCCAAGTTCGCAAGTATCACAGGCAGATGGACGATTTGCCCATTAGGATAGCAGTTGCACTTGTGGGTTTCCCCAGCTTGCAACACTGCTGAGCTGCTACCCAGCCAAGGGGAACACTACCTCTTACATTCTGTAAGAGTGACTTACCGTAAGGCAACAAACATAAAAAATTGTTGCCTCATTTTAAGGCTTGATTTAGGTGACCACCTATTTTCGAATAGAAAATCACCTGATTTTGCAAATATCCATATGTAGAAAGGTGGGGATAAACATGGCAACGAAAAAGACTGCTGAGATTCTGCTCCAGTTTGGCAAGGTTGAAGTTAACGTGTCTGACTTGCAGAAGAAGGTAAAGGCTGTAGCTGGATGCGCAAAAGCGTACGTGAATGCTCGTGAGGGTAAGGTTTACTGCGTTGATGCCAACGGTGAGCCAATTAGCACCATTGACCTCTGCGCAGAGGCTTAATTCCGGGAGGCGAAAAGCCTCCAATATGTGCTTGTAGCTTTGATGGTAAAGCGAGCATCTTAAAATGCTTTACAAGAGTTCGAATCTCTTCAAGTGCAACATGATTTTCATAGAAAGGACGCTAAACAGATGAATGCCTCGATGGTTCTATATAGTGAATCAATTCCTGCCGATATTGCTTTTGTGGTACAGATTGATAAAAACTGGAACTTTATTGGTAATTCCGAGCAGGTCATTGAAGTAGCTAAAGGATTCAATCGGGATAGACATATGTTTGGTATGCCCTCCAAATACGACATCTTTTTCTGTAATGAAAATGGATTGATGCGCGTTGACGGTATGTGTAATGAGTTTGTAAATGGGTATGAGCTATTCGACATTTACAAGTTTGTGATACCGATTGGAACAGACAAGTTCGTTGAAACTTGGAACAACGCATTCAACATCCGATACAGTATGCCTTTCATTCGTGTGCCAAAAGAGTATATCAATGAAAAGGTTTTTGGATGTAAAACGCTTCTCCTTACAGGACGTGAACTTCGAAAGAAAGGAACGTCTTTGCATGGCGGATTTGTTTCCATTCGAAGAATCAGTGGACTTCAAAATGAATGTGTCTCCCATTGCGTGGAAAATAAGAGAAAAGCAATCAAGAAGTTTTTACTCAAAACATTTGAGGATGACACAGATAATGCACTGTTCTTTGTCTCGCATTTCATTGATTGGAAGTCAAAGTGGGTTGTGAATGTATTCAATGGTGAAATCTGCGTGGTTTTGCCAGCATCTAACAACCAAACCTATACGCCTAATCGTAAAAAAATAAAAGAAATTATAGCAGCAATCAGTAGTTGCAATGACAAAGCATTGCCGTTTTCGCTCACATTCGGAGTTACATATGATGAATCTACCGGAATGAGTGAAACTTATTTAATGGAAGCAGCTCCTATCAATATGGATTTGCTTCACAACAGATATTTCGCGGCTCTTCCCGATATTGTTGTTGCAAATTATGTGATGGCAGTAAAAAATGGCACAATGTATCGTGCAGGATAAGGTATAAATTGGGGTAACTCCTGATTTTACATATACGATTTCAATTAACAAACCAAACAAAGGAGAAAAAAAATGGGCTTTTTCAACTCAAGTAGCAAAGATGACCGTGTACGTCAGGCTTATAATGGTGACGACCGTGTAAATGACACTGCCACCGATGATGCACTCCGTAGCAGCTACAGCGCCAAGAATCATTCTGCACCTGTCGTTGATGTGGAGTTTCACGAGACTTCAACTGAGCCTGCGCCGTCTTTCACGACTCCGGCACAGAAACGGGCAGAAGCTGCTCCTGCGCAGCAGCCTACCAACGGAAAGGTAGGAGAAACGTTCTTTGCAAAGGACGTTGTCATTTCCGGTACTCTGAATTGTTCCACCGATGTTGTTATCGAAGGCACATTTGAGGGTCCGATTCATACCGCTGGCGATGTTCGCGTTCGCAATGGCGGTATCGTTAAGGGTGATATCTCTGCGAATAGTGTTGCTCTTAATAACGCAACCATCGAGGGTAATATCGAGGCAACAACTGCAACCATTAACGGTAAGCTGAAAGGCAACCTAATGGTGAATGGTGTTACCTTCGACGAAAAGGCAGAGTTTGACGGTGATGTGTCTACTCAGGGTCTGGAAGTTCGTAACGGTGCAACTGTTCACGGCAAGATTGATGTTCGCGGTGATGATAAACCGTCTCAGAACGTCGTTCGTGAACCGCAGAACAAGAACAGCGGCAACACGAACCAGAATAATGGTGGTCAGAAACAGCGTGATGTTTCGATGAAGAACCCTAATCAGAAGAACTGATAGAGTAAATCACTGCCATAATAAACATCGACATTCTCAATATACCTCTTTCAATAGTGAAAACCCGCTGTGTGCCCATAAAGCATGTAGCGGGTTTTCCATTATATATGTTTACAAATATGGAAACAGGAATTTCAAATTTTGGGTATAGTAATAAAGACCGTGAAAAAAGCAAAATAGGGGAGAGGAGGCACTTATGACATTCTTTCTCGCAATGGTTATGCCACTTGTTGACTTGGCATTAGCTAATAAGTGGACCATTTTATGTTTCTTTGGCTTATATCTAATTTTGTCGTTTATCTTTCGTCGAGCACGAGCAGCGGTTACAATCATTTTTGGAGTTGTAGCATTACTCTTTATTCTTTCAAATGTAGGAACGATTTGGGATTTGACAAAAGAAACTCTTACGCAAGTTCAAAAAAATGCAGAAGTTGTAAGTTCTGAATATGCAGATTACGTAAATGATAACATTATTTCAAATAACTCGTTACCGCTTGACCAGAAAATAAACCAAATGATTGAATTTGGCGTTCTTGGACGTAGAGATGAAAATGAAGTAAATGCACCCAATGAAGATTCATCTCAACTGCCGGAAACTATCCAGAAAATAGTAGATACGAAATAAAGGAGAATCCATAATGCAAAATCAAAATTTCAAAAAAATTGGATGTGCTGTACTTGCAGCTATCTCAATTGCAGCATTTTGTACAGGATGCCAAGACGATAAAAAGTATGAGCCTGTTGCCACAGCAACACCTGAACCGACACCGGACCCCATGTATGTTCTTCCGGAAGACTGCACATTAACGGAAGAAGCAATGCAAGAAACGCTTGATAACTATGCATCTTATATGGCAGATGCTATCAATGAAGAGAACATGACATTTACCTGTCGCGTAGATGATGATGGCACAGTTCATTATGATGCTGTTGCAGAAAAAGGAAGAAACCTTGATACGATTTCTGATGTTAAAGAATTCGATTCTGTAACGGATGCATTTGCTTACCTTTACAACAATGGGCAGATTGATATTGATGGCAATATACTGGTTCGAGCAGTCGAAGATGTGAAAACAGAAATGAATGATGTTGGAGAAAGCGCAGAAAGTGAAGCTACATCATACATTGAACAAGCCGAATCAAATGCTAATGCAGAGTAAAAGGTTGTAACATTATGCTGACTAATTCTTATGAAGGCGAGCTTTCTCGTCGTTTTGAAGAACTTGATGCAAAAAAAATACAAATTGCAAATGAAGAAAGTAAGCAATATCAAGCTAAAGAGCAGGAAAAAATAGAAGAGACAAAGAAGCGAATCCGAAAACTGACAGGTAAAAATAATGAACCAGAAGAACATCATGAATTTACAGAAGAAGAACTTGCACTAATGACATCTGATAACCCAGATGATTCTCTTGCTGTTGATGATAACGGAAACGTTCTTCGATTAGTTGGTGACGTTCGCATTGTTCCGCAAAAAGAAGTTAAATTTGAAGACGGAACGGTAATCCCGGATGATATTCGAGAAAAAATGGAAGCTGAATTTAGAGCACAAGCTCTTGCTGCAGCATTGCATCCAGAGGAAAATGTTTCGAACGACCAAGCAGACGATAAGAATGCAGAAGAAGAACTTCCAGAAATTGACGTAGGAGAATTTTCTATTGAAGAAGTGTTAGATGATGGAAAAAGTGATGAAGATGATTCTAATGGAAAAGGCAATGATATTCCTACGTTAGATGACAGTATAGAAATTGACGATATTTCGCTATTGTAAATACAAATCAGTTGTTATTTACAACACATTTCTTGATTTTATTAGGAGGATATTAAATTGGCGAATACAGATAAGGTCGTATGCATTGCAGTAGACCAAGGCAACTACAACATTAAGTCTTATGGTCCGAGCCGTGAAACAAAGCCATTTCCAACGGGTGTAAATCATCACGGAGAAGTTCCGCCCCCGATGCTTAACGGAGCATTGAAATTCCGGGGTAAGTATTACAGCATTTGTGAAAGCCGTTTACAAGCACGACGGAATAAAACAAATGATGAAGACTATATGGTTTTGACTTTGGCAGCTATTGCTCGTGAACTTCGCGCAGAGTGGCCTGACAGAGAAAAACATGAATGCAGAGTTGGACTTGCATTGGGTCTTCCTGTTGAGCATTTAAGCCTTAAAGTTGGCGGAGTTCTTTTAAAGGACCGCTACAAAGAATATTTCGGAAACAATGGCTTGCCTTTGGAGTTTGAATATGAAGGCGAACAGTATCGCATTCAAATCGTTGATGTCAGCGTTTTCCCTCAGACTATCAGTGCTGCAGCTTCCGATGCGTCCGTTTGGCGTAAAGTTGTTGGAAGCCCTCGCTCTTACATTGTAGATATTGGCGGTGGTACGACCAATGTAATTGGAATCATCAATGGAGAACCACAGAACCCCGGTATTACACTTGAAAATGCAGGCGTATTGCAACTCTTTAAGGAAGTAGAACGCCATGTAATGGAAGATTGCGGTGTTGCATTAGATGATTTTATGGTTGATTCAGTACTTCGCGGTATTCAGCCATGTCCTGATGATATTCGAGAGTCTATTTGCAATGCATCAACGGAATTTGTAAAAAAGCGTATCAATGACTTGCAAGATGGTCGTGGAGTTGATATGCGAATGGGACAACTTTGTTTTGTCGGTGGCGGCTCAGTTCTGTTGTTTGAACTCTTTCAAACCCTTCTGAAACGTAGTGATTTGATTTTAATTCCTGATGTTCGTGCAAATGCAAAAGGCTATTACTATCAAGAAACTACGAAACTAAGACGAAACGGATATTTGGTGTATTCAAATGCCTAAGAAGAAAAAGAAAACTGAATATCAACGAATCAATTTGTCTTTTAGTATGGACAATCCAAGAGATATGATGGTTTTTTCTATACTAAAGAAGATGGCAACGGATGGAAAGGCAACAAAATATATTGTTGACTTAGTGGTAGAAAATACATTAGGAAACAATAATGTTGCCAAACAAACACTACCACAGTCGGATGATAATAGAAGCATCGATGTGCCGCATATTTCCAAAGAAACCGTGCCACAAAGCATTACAAATTCATCGTCAGCTTTTCTTACTAAAAAACCAGAACAGCAGTCCCATAGTGTATATAACAAGAAAAAAGAGAATTTAGCATCTAAAGCTACACCGTTTAATACAGAAGAAAAACGTGGCTTGGAAGAAGACACTGTTGATATGGGTGCAATAGAAGGTATTCTGGATTTCTACGGCGATTAAACATTGCTTTGCTCTTGCAGCTTTTTGTTTGCCTTTTTTCTTACTGTGCTGTATTGATTTATTGCATCAACGAACGAATAGTACTGCCATTTCGTTAATTCGTTATTTGAGAATGCATCTTCCGCAATGTGTAGAAGAAACTTATCACTTAGGCTTTCAACAAATGCGGAAACTTTAACAGATGAGATATCTTTATCACGGTATACCTTTGATAAAGCAAAGATAGATTGTAGGTCATATCCAAAAACATAGCAAAAACGTATAAGGGCAGAAGCTTTAATATCCGCATTTCCTGCAAGAGCACGTCTGTAAGTTGCATCAGAAAATTCCAAAATATCTGAAAATTCAAGAAGAGTAAGACCGTTTTGCAAGCGAACAGCTTCCATTACTTTTAGAATGTCAGGAAGCAAATCGGAAGAAATAGATTCACTAATTATTTGCGAACGGTTTTTTAATGACTTTAAAAGAGCTTCTTTATTGATAGAAGAATTGCTATTAGTACCCATAAAAATCACCTTGAATTAGTTGGATTTTTAAGTTGGAACGAATTATTTGAAATTATAATAACACAAAACGCTGGAACTGACAACAATTTATGTTGGTAGTTTTCCGAAAAAACTAGAAGGGGAAAGTCGTGTTAATATATCTCAATGCCTTTCGAACAGAAGTAAATGGAAAGAAAGGAAAATATAAAGCGTGGGTAAGCAGAGCAATTGCGTATGATTCCAATGAGAAACAATACGAGAGCATTATTCATGCAGCAGTCAAACATCCGAACATTGCTAAATTGCGAGCATTAAAAGCACTTCTGCCACTTTTAAAAGTTAAACAAGGCGAAAAAGTCCATGTTTATTGTGGTTCAAAAGCACTTGTCAATGACTTTCAAGAAGTGAAAAACAATGGTATCCCGGAGAATGTTTCACTTGGCATTTGGAATACAGTTCTGTTCCTTTTACAGAAGCAGGGGATACTGATAGATAGAATAGATTTTGTGGCGCGTGGCATTATGTCAAGCACAGAAACCAATTTTGCTAAGGAGCGTATAATCGAAAATGGCTACAACATCATTGACGAACCATACGGTAGAAAATACATTCACGATAAGCAAAATACTGACAAAAAGTGAAAATTCAATAAGAGCGAAGAACGCTCTAAATAAAATTCTTAATCAAAATCCGACATTCCAACATACGGTACTTGCGATTGTATTGTACCCTGCTTTGAAGTGGTCACTTTATGGGGAAAATATTGGTGACTTGATTCAAAATGCAAATCTGGAGTCAGACGAGTTCTTGTATGAAACGCAAATGATGCTTCGGTCTGTATTTGGAGTTGGCAAAAAAATTGAATTAACTAAGCGTACAGAGTATTTTGAAGCAGCAAGGAATGTTGTAGATGCACTTAATGAATCTGTCACAAAAATGAAATCAGCAATGGTACATGGAAATCAAATGGCAGCAACACTTCAATTGGTTATGAATGTTCCTTTTGAAAATGTATCAGATACACCAAGCCGTTTTGAGATAAGTAAATATCTGCCAAAAGCCGTAGAGAACATTCATTTGATGTGTGGAAAGATACTAAAGCAAAACATGGAACCTATCCTCAATCCATCAAATCCAAATTTTGATGCGGAAGACGATGAATACATGTATGCGTATCACAATGTGCGGCTACTACTTCGAGAATATTCACGTCTTTGCTTCTCTTGTGATAATGATGATATAACCGCACAGATTCTTCATGCAAAAACACCGGAAGATGTATTGGCAGTAACCAAAAAGGAACAAGCAATGTACAGTGCTGATGCAGTTGCTCAATTCCTCCTTTTGGTATCAGGTGCAATAGCGTTAGTTGAGTATTACCCAAATGAAGGAACAAAATACTCAAAAGTACTTACAACGCTTGTGTCAAACCGTCATATTAAAAGAACAGATGGAACCGAAGCAATACTACAAGAAAAAGAATTGGCTATTCTTCTTGGATATTCGAGTGCTTTATTTTCCAATATTAAAAATGAAGCGTTTACATTGTTGAGTTTATTGCTTTGGGGTTACGATGGAAAAGCTATCACGAAACTACTTGGAACCTCAGACACTATGGAAATTCAGACTGACGAATGAGAAAATTATTTTAGTGACCGCTTTTGTGAAAAAAAGGTATAGTATATATGTATGTCAAAGTAGTGTATCAAAAAACAATTTCAATTTTTTAGTAGTCAGCAATGAAAGAAAAAGTATATGTTTCTGGTCCAATGAACTTCACACGTACAGCACTTGAAAACCTTACGAAGCCACTTGCTGTTTTGCTTCTTTTTCTTGGTCTTTTAAATATTTTTATCGGAATGATGGAAAATACTGATCCTTCTAATAATAATGGCTGGGTAGACAAAGGATATGTCATTACCAATGCATCTGATAAAGGTCTAAATTTTCATGTTGCACCAAATGATTGGGCAAACTGCTATTACAAATGGAATGCCATTGACCCCAGCTATATCATAGCTGAAGATGGAAAACATTATTTGATTTACGGTTCATGGAACAGTGGTATCGCTTTAGTCGAGCTGGATGCAGAAACTGGAAAAGTCAAGGCTGAATTACCCAACCCATGGGGAACCAATGAAGATATTGCTGCATATGGTCAACTGATAGCAACCCGAGAAATGGGTAATCGCTGGCAAGCAAGCGAAGGTCCTGAAATTGTATACAACCCCAATACCGGGTATTATTATCTGTTTGTAGCCTATGATGCATTGGATGTTCCTTATAACACCCGAGTTGCACGTTCCAAAAACATTACCGGCCCCTATTTAGGTATTGATGGTGCTAACGTCACTGAAGGAGCAGATATGCTACCTGTAGTTACCCACCCCTATAAATTTGCCAATAGCGATGGTTGGGTCGGCCTCTCTCATTGCGCAATCTTTAACGATGGCAATGGCAACTGGTACTATTCTTCGCAAGGACGTTTACCTGCAAATATAGATAACGCAGTCATGTTAGGACATGTCCGCAGCATCTTATGGACCAAAGACGGATGGCCTTTAGTAATGCCCGAGCGCTATGGTGCCGTTCCACAAGTGACTATCAAAGAAGAAGAGTTAATTGGAAAATGGGAACATATCGATCTTTCTTATAGCTATGGTGAACAGAAATCTGCAGCAACAATGACATTAGCCGCCGACCATACTATTACAGAAGGAACTTGGAAAGGTGGTACATGGAGTTACGATGCAGAGAAACAGATTTTAACGGCTAATGGAATCGAGCTTTATTTAAAACGTGAGACAGACTGGGAATCAACTCCCAGAACACACACCATCGTTTACGCCGGTTACGGAGATAATTTTAAAACTTATTGGGGTAAGAAGAATAAATAATCGCTCATTTATATAAGGAGAATTGCCTGGATGTCTTGACTGCTCCAGGCAATTTTTTCACATTATATGTTACATAACATACAGAAG
>ERZ827168.1826-NODE-1826-length-27416-cov-3.847995_pt1 | contig 27416 bp, 35 predicted proteins | sample MGYA00519868_ERZ827168 | MGnify/ENA primary metagenome ERZ827168 (study PRJEB31778, sample SAMEA3449271) | human gut metagenome | biome: human gut; feature: human-associated habitat; material: faeces | place: United Kingdom | collected 2010/2012 ...
CACTCGGTATTCCCCTCCGACGGATAAGGGCCCGGATTTCATCCCGAACCTCTTCAGGCACCTTGAAGGAGATGCAGACCCCGGCCCGGTCGCCTATCGGTTTACGACCGCCGCCGGGGCGGCGTACTCGTTTCTTTACTTGCTCCATGAGTTACGAAAACCAATAAAAATCCGTTTCATCCAATGTCTCCATATCCTCGACATAGCCGTCTTCTTCATCCACCGTAATGCGGCAGAGTTCGACGCAGTACACTTGCGGCCATGCCGTGTCATTGTCCATCCATCCCGAAATGTCTACTGGTTCATTGGCCGACAACTTCTTTTTTTCGTCCTCGAAAAAGGCCCGTGCCTCCTGTTCGTTTTCGGAAGCGAAAATCTCATTGCTTTCAACTGTCGGCCTTGTGTAGCGTACTGAAAAAATCTGTTTCATAATTTTCCCGTTTCAAGCCCGGCGGCCTTGTTTAAAGGATTATTGTTTTTGATTACACTGCAAATATAGCGCTTTTTTCTTATTCGGTAAACTTTATAAGAGAAAAAATACAAAAAATTGCAATTAATTTTTCTATCACTGAAATACAGTCACTTACAAAAGCAAAAAAGGCGGCAAAAAATGCCGCCTTTTCCGTCATTCCCCGTTTTCTTGCTCCTCCTGCGGCTGTCGCTGCCTGTGGTATCGGTCGAGCAGGTCGCAGTCCTCCTCGCTGGGCAGGAGTTCGGATATTATCGATGCGATGCAGAACAGAGTATACGAGGAGGGCGGCGTCTCCTCGTTCCAACTTTGCAGGGCATCCAGCAGTGCCCCGACATACGCGCGGGCCTCCGCGTAACCTTCGAGCCGGATGCAGGCCCGCCGGTTGCTTCTGTTACTTACCGCTTCCATACTCGAATCCTCCCATAATTTTATTAGAAATACGCTCGCGCAGCACCTTGTCCTCGATAAGGCACACGTCGGCCAGCAGGTCGATAATGCGGGCAGGCGTCAGGCGGTTGATACGATGCCCGGAGGGGACAGGCTGTGCCGCCGGCTTGTCCACGACGGCCAGCACCAAGTCCTCGGCCCAGTCCCGGAACTGCCGCGCGCGTTCCGACCGCATCGTAAATCCTAAGCGTATGATGCCGCGTTTCGTCCACAATAACGCATTGACAGGAAGGTTGTCGGGCCTGCCGTTACCAATGGTAACGGCGGAAATAAAGTGCTTTCCTTCCTGCAATTCGTCACCTAATGACATCTTGTTTTTGCGTATGGCGTATTCCGTTACGCCATATCCGGCGGCCACATCGCGGGTGGTCATCAGAAACTCGTGCTGCTTGTTGGGCAGGATGTGCACCGTAACGCCCTCCGTTACGGTCATCGGCAGTAAAGTGTCAGCTTTCTTTTGAGTCAGCATATCAAAAGAGGATATAAAAAAGAGTCCGCGCGCTGCTGACTCATATTGTAGGGACAATACTAATGCCGCTCCAAACGGCTCACGCGGACTCAACTCTATTAAAGTAGCCCCTGTTAATCAATATAAATCAGCAAGGGCAAATATAGCGATTATTTCAATTCATCGAACAAATCGAGCTGTTTATGCGTCGGCGCGGCCACCTCCTGCGGCAATTCGGCCTTGACGTATTTCATATAAGTATTGTAGCACATCCCGAAAGTGTCCCGGATATGTTTTCGCCAAATCGCCGCATAACATCTGTCCTGCCGCTCCGGCTCGTAGTGTTTCCGGGTGATTTCCTGAATAATACGCGCTCTCTTATAATATCCCTTCCTATTGTAGGCCATTTCCCCGGATTTTTGATTATCTTTGCAAAGAGTGCCACCTCCTCGCCTCGGATAATCGTGTCCGGGGCTTTTTTTATGCGTCAATTCACCGGGCCGGAAGCAGTCGGGCTGACGACCAGCACGACCGGTCGGGAAGTCTCGCGGGCGGGGGCTGCCGGTGCTTCGCGACGATACACGTAGCCCTTGTTGTGCATCGAGCGCAGAAGTCGCTCGACCCGGCCCAGTTCTTCAATGGTCATTTCATATAATACCTTGCCGGCGATGCGGGGCGAGGAGAGGAACCGGTTCACCCGGCTCCAGCACGCCTCCTTCGGCTCGCCCGGCTCGACATAATACACGCTCATGTCGGTAAGCAGACGGAGTATCCGGCTGCGGCGACGGCGCACGATGTCTGCCTCGCGGGCCTCGCGCTCGGCCGTCTGGCGACGCTTCTCATCTTCGAGGGTATTGATAAGCCCCTGCAGCTGGCCGTCCGTCAGTTCCGCCGTGCTCTCCACGCCGTAGCCGGAAAGGATATCCGCCTTGCGGTCGCGGATACCGAGCTCGCCCAGCAGTGCGTGGAAATATTTGTATGCCTTGTTTCTGTCCATAATTGCTATTCTTTAGGTAAACACTTGTCTATCTGCATCCCTGCACGCCGTAAAATACGCGCGTGGTTATGGTTTCCGGCCCGGTCGGCCTCCTCGGCCATCTGGAGAACGGCCATCATCACCAGTCCCGCCTCCTCGGCCGCCATACCGCACAAATCAATGGCTGTTTCTGTCCGTTTTGCTGTCATTTCCGTATTTTTCATAGTCATTTATCGTATTAAAAATCCTGCAAACCACCTGCGGCACTATAGCGTTTCCGTAGGCTTTGATAGACTGCCGGCACCATGCCGGAAAGGTAATTCCGTCCAGTTCGGCGGAAACCCCATCATTTCCGCGACAAACCGGGGATTGAGTCGGAAACCCGCCCCATCCCGGTATTCGCCGCTCCGCATCGCCACCTTGACCAGTCCGCTCTTGCGGTCGGCCTGGCTGGCCGCAAGACTGGCATTCGCCGCATCGTTCACCGTCGGAGTCGGGAGGAGTTCGATTTTCGCAGCCATTGCCAGCGTCGGACGTTCCGACGCATTCGGGGACAGACTTTTGTTTATCCGTCCGCTTCCCGCATCTATTGCTGTCGGTGTCGGTAGCAACTCCAGCGGCATGAACTCCATCCTGCCTTTCGCATTGCAGACTTTCAGTCCCTGCGTCTGTACGGTGGGCAATAATCCACACCCTGTCCCGCCGGTGCGGGGCATCGACGGCACAAGCCGGAAGAATATACGGTTGTACTTCGTAGCCTTCATTTTCCAAGTCAGCGCACACATACTCGAAAACCAGTCCGTTCGACCAACTAACAATTCCGTAAACGTTTTCCCCCACGACCCAGCGGGGACGAATCTCACGTATTGCTCTGAGCATCTCCGGCCAGAGGTAGCGGTCATCCTCCGTGCCTCTTCGTTTGCCAGCGAGCGAGAACGGCTGGCAGGGGAATCCTCCGGTGAGGACGTCGATACGTCCCCGCCAAACTGTAAAGTCTGTTGTACGTATGTCTGCATACTGTCGTGCGTTAGGGAAATGGTATTGCAGCACTCGGCGGCAAAATCCGTCTATTTCGCAGTTAAACATGTTCGTCCAGCCCGCCCACTCGGCCGCAAGGTCGAAGCCGCCTATTCCGGAAAACAAAGACGCATGTGTCATAACTTGTTTCAATTTGCTCCCGGCGGGGGAATCGAACCCCCGCCTAAGCCACCCGGCGGGAAAAAGGATTAGATAACCGCGAATTTGTCCTCGCGAACGATTTCGATGCCGCGGGATTTCAGAATCTGCCTGACGACCTTATCCTGGCTATCATACAGGACGCCGAAGTCGCACGCTACCTTGACATACGCGGGCGGGAGCGCCGCCGCCAGTTCCGAACGGGCCGCGGTCGAAAGCGGCTTCCCCTCCTTGACCGGCTTTGCGGCACCGGCCTTGATGGCGATAATGCCCGCTTCGAGGGCCAGCCGGCCGTCCGAAAAATCGGCCATGTGGTCGAGACCGTAAGTCTCGACGACCGCTTCCGCGTCCTTCAGACGTCCGTTCAGTTCTGCGGCCTTGATTTTCAATTCCTTGACGGTGCGAACCGCTTCTTCTACCTGTTCTTTCGATACTTTTTCCATGGTTTATGTATGTTAATTGTAAGTGATTGTTATTTGTATTACGTTTGGCTCGAGCAACTTCCGCAGTTCTCGCCGCTTCTCCTCGCAGCCCCGGCACAGGTCGTAAAGGCGTTTTTTAACACCCACGACCAAATCTTCCGCGGGCCTACCAGCATTCATACGGAGGTATCGCTCGGTCCGGCGGATTTCCTCCTCAATAGCCGCTATTTCGGCTTCCAGACGCGCGAGAACCGCGTCCTCTCTCTTCATTCCGTCCATGTCATGCAGTTTTAATGTTATACATCTCCTTGAACAGCTCGACCGTCAGCGGCTCGCCCTGTTCGTCCGCCTCACGCATAGCCCGCTCCAGATAGTCGTGCAGTTCGCCGTAATTGTCGGCAATTCGGGAAAGCAGCTGCCGCAGTTCCTCGTCCTTTATCTGCTCCATAAAATCGAGATAGCGGCGGTCGATGGGGGCGAGCGCCGTCTGTCCTGCCTTGAACCGGCGGATAAATTGCGCCATGCCCTTTACCCCCTTGTTTTTCAGATTTTGCAGCGCCACGGCAAATTCCGGTGTGCCGACCAGCACGACCGGGACGACATACCGCACGCCGTCGTAAACGGCCTTGATGGCCTTGATACCCGTCCTTTTGAGGTTCTCGACCTCGTCGAAAATCAGGATAGGACGCTCACCCCGCATGGCACGTTCGCGCAGCGTCTCGCAGATAACACGAAGGAGAGAGCCGTTCTTCGCCTTCGTGTCGATTCGGAGCAGTTTGACGAGCTCGGCCAACACGTCGCGAAGCGTATCGCAGTCGTTCACCGTGATACGGTACACCCCGACGGGATTCGCCCCGCAAAACCGGTCGATTGCATAGGTTTTGCCGCAGCCCGTTTCGCCGAGAACCATGCGAGCCTCGCAGCGCTCGCGAGCCTCGTCGAGCGTATTGACGATTTGCACGTACTGCGTCGTATCCGCGTGCTGCCAGTACGAAGTCTCCAGCCGCATGCCGATGGCCGACGCCAGTTTCCGGAAAAACACGTCCTTTATCTCGGTATCCTGATACGTATATTTCCCTTTCGCGGCTACGCTGTAATAACTGGCGCTGACCCCCGCACGGCGGCAAAGCTCCGCGGCCGTCAGCCCGTTCATGCGCAGATAATCGTCCGCGGCGGACATGATGCGGTCTTTGATGCTGTTTTCCATTTATTTATTGTTTAATTGATTGTCTTTCTTTAAATTTTCTCATCTCACGGGCGAGATAGCGGGCCTCGATGGAGGCAGCCTCCTCTGCCTGCTGCCGGTCCGCCTCGCGGGCGTCGCGCCTCTCCAGACTTCTCCGCCGGCGGTCAGCCCTTTTCTTGTCGTCGGCCGTGATGGAGATACTCTGCTCGTATGCCTCGTTGATATCGCTTTTGCGCATTCCCAGCTGTACGGCCTCGTCGTAACCGTACCCCTGCATGTATTCGGAAGTCCGCAACAGCTCGTCCAGGGCCGTGTGCGGTACTTGGCGGTCGGCCTCTTTCCGCCGCCGCAGGTGCTCGCGAGCGGCCCGCTGTTCGGGGGTGGCCTCCACATACGAGGAGGAAGATTTCACAACGGGCGGACATGTCATAATGTATCGTCCGTCGATGCTGTATAAATCTGCGCCGCTCTCGTCGTACACCACCTGCACGCGGCTGTCGTAGCCGTTGCCCGTCGCTCTGGCGATGGCTTCAGCCCCTGTCCCCGCATAGTCGGGAATTTCGTACATACACGTGGCCGCAGCCCCCTGCGGGGTGACGAAACCACGCATGCGCTCTATGGAAAGCGTCGTGCGCGTTCCGAAGATTTGCCGCAGCTGCCGTTCGTCCATAACCTGGCAGGCGGGATTTTTTTCGGCAAACCGTTCGGCGGGAGTTCTTCCGTCGCCCCCGCGGCGGTTGTTCCACGCTTCGATGCGCTCCTCCAGCACGGCTATCGCTTCCGTATAGGTCGGGTAATCGAACACGCTCATATCGTCGGTGTTGGCACGCCCGCCGATGGAGGCGTTATGCGAGCTCCGCACAAACTCCTTGCATGAGCGCAGAACGACGTTTTTAAAGAGGCGGAAATAGGTTTCGGCCGGATTCGCCTGCGAATTGCGAGCCTCGATGCGTCGCACTCTGTTAAATACCGTCGCCAGCCATTCGCGGCTCGTGCTCTTCGAGAATGCCGGGGCGTTGTCGGATACGAACTCGAACATCGTCTTGTTGCCGCCCCGCCGCACGGCCATTTGCACAGCCTGCCGAACGATGTCGAACGATTCTTCGCTCGACCCTTCCGGGGCAATTCCCCAGCCGGCAATATAGCCGCTGGCTACATCCGTAATCATCACTACGTACAGGTTGCGCGTGCGCGTCTGTTCCGTCCACGTCCGGCTCTCCTTGTCATACCCCCGCGACGTGTAACGGTAACTTATCAGGCCGGAACCGTCGCCGCAGAACAGCGAATGTGCCCAGGTGAGCTCCTCGGTGGGGATATAGGTAAGATAGTGCTTGTTATAGTAGTCCGTTCCGTGGCGGAACAGGTCGAATTTCAGACGGTTAGGAAGTGACGTAAGGCTTCGGCAAAAGGTGCGTTCGGCAACCGGTTCATACCCCGCCTCGCAAATGGCCGGGACGTATTTTTCGCGGTAAAGGGTCGTAAGCGCTTCCTTTTGCGGCCCGTCGAGGTTGACGTAGGCCATCAGCATGATAGCCTGGTGCACGTCGAACCGGTATATCTCGCCCGTCTCGTGGTCCACGACCAGAGATTTACCCACTATCCGGCGGTTGTTGTTGCCGATTTTTGCCGATATTATCCATCGACGCTGCTCCTCCGCCTCGGCCGGGAATCCGCGCAGTTTCAGCCGGAGACTTTCGCCGGTGGTAACGCGGAAATTCGAGAGCCGCAGGTCGGCGAGAACGGCCGCGCACGTTCCGTAGAATGTTTCCGCGGTCGGCAAACCGTACTCCGCCGTCCGTCCCTCGCGGACGGTCGCCGCGATGAACCGGCACCACGCAAGGGCGCGGGCATAATCGCGGCAAACAGCCACGCTTATCTGAAGGCCGCTTTGCGTCTGAATCCACAATGCGTCCGCATTGTCCGTCAGCTCCTGTGCCGCGGCCGTCAGTATGCCGCGCAGGGCCGCCTGCCGTTCCCGGCTCCTGGAGAGGTTGTGTCCCTCTACTTCGGCCAGCAGCTCCTCCTTCGTGGGGAGGCAGTCACGGTAACAGGCTGGCTTCCTGCTCGGTATCGTGTCTATGTCATAATAGTATTGCCCGCCTTTGCGGCCCCATCGCCACGATTTGCCGGGCTTCGCCCCCAAAAAGAACTCCTCCTGTGCGGCTACCGCCTGCCACGAGGCCGGAAGGGACTGCTTGTAACGAACACGGCCATTACGCAATACTTCACTATCTATTTCACAGCGCTCCATTACCAAACGTTGCGACACCCAGACGGTCGTGCCGTCCGTGGTCTCGCGTACAAGTATGTCGTTCGGTAATAGCATCTCTTTAATGATGAGTCTTTTTCTTTAAATCGGCTTTAGAGCCCTTTAAAACGGCGATTTCGCCTTGTTCCCGCGCCGGTATTGCTCCGGGCAAAGGCTGACCTTTCGCGGGAAAATGCTTACATTTGGATGCTAATCTATACTGTAAGCATTATGAAAAGGGTCGTGAATTACAATGACAGCTATTTCGACCAGCGTTTGGAAAACATCGGAACAGCCAATGTCGAATTTTGGAGCATCCTCACGAGCTTCGACCAACAGCATCCGGAAGCCGACCTTACGGTAATTTTCAATGCCTGTTTAAGCCAGGTGAAAGGTCGTTATGTGGAAGTTCTCGAATTTCGATGCAGTCGAAAAGAGTGGGAAGACAAGGCTCAGAAGATATATCGACGTTACTATCACCCTGTATCGCTGAAGTTTCTGGATAATCTTCTCCGTAAACCAACCGACGAAGAGATTCATTCCGTTGGATGTGTGTTTTGATGGCCCGATAAATCCAAAACGGAAGCATCAGCCGGTCGTTCTTCGCCAACCCTGGCTCGCGGAGGGGGATGATAATCCGATTCCCCGTGCGTTCGTATTCCCGCGTTCCGTCCTTGTGGAGGATGTGAATAATAACCTCGATATTTTCAGAGGCTTGCGGTGTCCATGTAGTCCTTTGCATAATTGTTAATTATTGTTGTTCCCGCCCCGGTCTCGCTCCGGGTGGCGGCCTGCACCGCTGCGGGATTTTGATTAATTTTGTCTGTCAAACTTTATTAACCAATAAATCATTTGTTATGGATGCAAAATTGCAGGCGGCAATGCGGCAAGTGCAGGAACTGACCATGGCGTCATACGAAAAACAGCTATCGTTTCTTTATCATCTCCTTCTCGTATCATCAAGCGTTCTATCCATTGTAATCTCTCTTCACACGTCCAATGAAGCTCCGCTATACATCCGCTGGGTGTTTGCCATTGCAGTGATTCTATTAACATTGGGAGTCTTAGCATGCTCAATTGCCCTATATAGTCAAAAAGAAATCGCAGAGCGCGGTCGTCGGAAATACATTGATGAATATACACAGTCATTACGTAGCGGTGAACCTCACGAGATGACGTCGGTCGGCAAAACACGGCTTCATAAAATCTGCGAACGCCTGACATATATTCTCCTTCCTGCGGCCATCGTAGTGCTTGCTGTTTACGCAATTCTGCTCGCTTTCGTCGCATAATCATTTTTTGCCGGCTCAATTGACTGTTCGATTCGTTCACAGTGCTTTGTATAAGCATCGATAAGCGCTTTATCATATTTATAGGGCCGAAACAGATGCTTGATGATGTCTATAATCGGCTTGATGGTTTTTTTAATCATAACTGTTTTGTATTAAATGGTTTGAATCGTACCCCGCCCCGGCATCGCTCCGGCAAAGACGTCCGTTCGTAGCGGGATTCCGTGTTATTCCAATTCGGTGATAATCCGTTTTTGCTTCGCCGCCTGTTCGTAAGCCTCGATTTTTCGCGCCGTGGCCTTATCCGAAAGGAGATATCCGCCTCCATAAATACCTCCCCCTTTCTGGTTATCGAGTTTGCGGACCCTTCGACATTCTGACGCCCGCACCTCGAATTTGACGTAAGGGGCTATCTTGCCCAACAATGCGGCGGATACCACATTGTCCGGGTAAATGTATTTTGGCAAATCCATAAGTCGTCGCTTCGTTTTTGCGGCATTTTTGATGCGGGCGAGCAGGTCGGGCGCGGTCATAATACGAATGTCGCCGAAAAGGTTGCTGGCAAACGACGTATCGACGCATGCCCCGTTTTCGTATGTCACCCGAGCGTCGCACACTATGCCTGTCCAATTCATGCCGACCGGACTGAGCAACGTCAGATGCGGCGCGAACAGAAAAAAGGATATGTTGCGGGACTGAAAAAATCGGCACACCTTTGTAAATATCGAAAAGGGAGGATTATCGACCACCACGCAGCCGTCCGGATAATCGTAGTGTTCGTAATCGCCGCCCGGCCAGAAGGGCCGCACGATTTCCCGCCCCTCGATATCGGCATTTTCCCGAAGCCATCCCAAGACTGCATCATAAACGGGCTGCGGAGTATAACAATCGTCCGTCGTTTTGCGGGGCTTGAATTTCGCCACAAAACCGTCATAATCCTCGTGTATCTCCCGCCTCGATTTACGGGCCATAACTGTGTCCCGCCGTGGTTCATCGGCGAAAAGAGAACCTTGTATATTCACGTCGTTAACCATCGTAATGTCTTGTGTTTTTGGAGGGTGAGGCAGCCTATTCTTTCTTGGCCGAAAGAGTAATACATGCTGGATATGCAGTGTCGAAACCGTCAAATATCATATCCTGATGACTTATTTCCACATCATACAGAACATCGTCTATCTCGATGTACACTTCTTCCTCATCATTTGAGCAAAGAAGATTTATCAGCTCGGATTTCGTCATAGCTCCACGTCATTACGTCATTGAGTTCTTTCCAAGTCTTTGTGCCTGAGGGATGTTCCATAAAGAGCAGATATAATTCTACGCAACCTTTCGATTTGTCATTCTCATCCCTGTATTTGTACATGAGATGGATAGTAGCCCCTCCACATCTCCCTATCGTTTCACAAAAATTTGGATGAGCCCCAAATCTTTTTTCACAAAATTCCTTAAGATTATCCCTGCCTTCAATCCATTTATATACGTAACTCATAGTCTACTCTTCCCAATCAATACCTATTTCGTTATTAGATAAATAATCCTGTTCATAATCCACCGGGCCTGCACTTCCAGCCGGTAGCGAAGGCGGGGACGCCTGTCTAATACTGTAATCCCTTCCATATCGTCACCTGATTATAATATCCACATTATCCAACTGCCAGCAGCGGGGCAGGCCGTTCAGCACCTGCAAGGCTTCCTTGTATGTGTAGCATGTGCGCTCATAAACATGCTTCATATTATTCTCGTCGTCCGATTCGCGATATATGACGGTTACATAATAATTTTTCATATCTCATTGTGTTTTAGTTAACTTTCTGTCATTTTCGTTCACAAGCCCAATCCTTTCGTTATGGTTATGAATAACATATCGCGCAAACCGTCAATGTAGGCGGCGAGCTCTTCTATATTTCGACCTGACGTCATGACCATCTGGCTGCTCTTATATGTTATATAATAGCCTGCCTCGTTTTTGCCGATAATCATAGGACCGACGGCCTCGGAATACCGATTCAGCCTGTCTTGAAGTCCTTGTAATCTTGTATTTTCCATATTCATTAAATTATGCGATGTTCTCTTTTCGTTCGGCCAGCAGCGCCTCCGCAGCCCGGAGAACCGGCTCGCTCGTACCCTTCCCATGCAACACGTATGATACCCATACAGGGGTAACACCCATTCTTTTAGCAATTTTCTTGACATCACCAATCAGCAGATTATCAAGAATATGGCGTCGGCGCAATTCTTGATTTTGGACAATCATTATTTTATTCAGCGTTGATTCCATATTGTGTAAATTGTTTGTTACTTTTGCCAATAAAGTTTATGCAAACATACGAAAGATTTCGCCACAATGCAAGAGAAAGAGCAAAAAATTTCGCCAATAAAACAACGGATTTTGCATTTTGCTAAAACACTGGGGATTAGCAAACGTAGTTTTTATGAAAAAATTGACGTATCCCGCGGCACACTGGAATCGAAAACGGGAATCACGGAAGATATAGTGGCGAAATTTATCGCCGCTTATCCTCAAGTTTCCCTTGAATGGCTAATACGCGGCAAGGGTGACATGCTGGTCTCCCGTGAAAATATTTCCGAAAAAAAAGATAATTCGAAAACTACAGAAAAACGTAGCAATTTAAATGCTACGAAAAATGCTACGGAATATGCTACAATTCGAAAACTACAGAAAAACGTAGCAAACAACGATGCTCCCATTCCTCCGCTTTCCGACCACACGACCGAAATACACACGGCCCCGGACGGGACGAAAATAAAGGTGGATTTGCACACTCCGAAGGCCACGAGAACGGATATACACGGCGAAAGCCGACCAACCCCTGCCGCAATAGCCGCGGATATTCGCAGCACATATACGGCGGTCGGCGCCGTGTCCGTTCCGGTGGTCGATATCGAGGCCGCGGCCGGCGGAGGGGCCATCAACAGCGACTATTTCGACGAGGCCGACGTCATGCGGCTGCCCGCCTCCATGCTGCCGCGCACCTCCGCAAAACGCTTGTGTATCAGTGTTAGCGGTGAATCTATGGAGCCGACCATTTACGATGGTACCCGTATCGTCGTCCGGCTGCTCGACCGTTCGGAATGGGCAAGAATCCGCAGCGGAGAAGTGTACGTCGTGACCGATAGGGAGGGGAATAGCTACGTCAAGAGGCTGCGTAACAATCTGGAGACATCCGGCAGGCTGATACTCACATCCGACAATCCTAACCAGCGGAAATACACTCCGTTACCGCTAATGGAAGATGAGATATCCAACGTATGGACCGTCGAGCTCGTCATATCGGACATCGTGCCGCCGTCGGAGCGCGACCAAATAGACGATTTGCGCGACGAGATGCGGGAATTGAGGGAATGGGTACGGAACATGCAGAATCGCGAAAAATAGGGCGTCAAAATGGCCGTAGCGGGGCGATATGGAGCACCGCCGCCGCGCTGCCGCTGAAAAAGACCGTAACAAGCGTGTTTAAACGGGCTCGCGGCATGCTTTCAATTGCCGCCGCGCCGCGGACGTTCGGGGTGGCCGCCGCTGATGGCGGGCCGGATGCCGCCGTTTGTGTACAAGTTTCGGCGAAATTCTTTACATTTGTCGGGTGATGTGATAAGGTTTCGGCCGTTTTCTTTACATTCGCGCTGAAAATGGCGGACGGAATTATAATTCGAGGCTTTAAACGGGGGCATTTCCCTTGAAATTCTTACACTGAAATTATAGCAAATTATCATTTCCGCTCCTCCCCATTTTTACCTTAACTTTCTATATCTTATACTCTTACGCTATTTTCCCTATTCTGTAGTTTTCGTATGGCCCCTCATAATCCGGCCGGAATGAGGAAAGCGAGCACCGCCGAGGCGAGGAGTACCGCCCGGTTGAGGCTGTGGAAGGTGTCGCGGCTGAGGAGGAGCCTGTAAAGCAGCCAGAATGCCGCGATACAGATGCCGACCTTGAGAAGATACCAAATGAACGCTTGCATGGCTATTCCTTTCCTTTTTCTATTCTTTCTATCAACTCCCGCAGTTCTTCCACGGAGATTTTCTCCTCGCGGACGAGGGTCGATACGGCGTTTAAGTAGGAGTCGTGAAAGTATTTGCTGATGACGCCCCGGAGCGTGCCGCTGCGAAACTGTTCCTCGGTGACGAGCGGGTAGTATTGATAGGTATTGCCGTAGGCGCGGTGAGAGAGGAACCCTTTGGCTTCGAGCCCCCGTACCATGGTGGAGAGCGTATTGAAATGGGGCTTCGGTTCGGCATAAAGCTCTTGCAGCTCTTTGACGAACAAGGCGCCCCGTTCCCAGAAACGGGTCATGATTTCTTCTTCTCTGCGTGTCAGTTTTTCCATGGTTGTGCGTCGTTTTGCGGTTTGCCGGGAGCGGTATCCGGCGGATGGCCTGTCCCCGGAATTCATGTGGCCGAAACCCGACTGCCGTGGTGTTCCCGGTCGTATGGAACAAAGATAACTAAAAGAATTTTGTGTGCAACTAATGTATTTAGTTTTTAAACTATATTTTTTAGTTTTCTTTTGAAAGGAACGGTCGTGCCATGCGGGTTCATGTATGGAACATACTGTTGACGAGCGGTTTAATTGCCGGGGTTGTCCTCCTTGTGCGACCAAGAGACCGGAAGAGGGTAACGTATCTTCGGGAGATTGATACGGCGGAGCGGGTTTTTGCCGTTTGCAGTCCGGTGCCGGAATGACCGGAGGGGCGGCTTCGGGGATATGTGTCGGTAACGGTGCATGTACCGGAGTACACGGAATCCGTTTTTTTCGGTTGCGGCGGGAACTCTTTGCCGGCCGCCGGAGAACAGAGGGTGTGCGGCCGGGGACTGCGGCTACTGCCGCAGGGCCATGTGCAGTATGGGGTAGGGAAGTCCGTCGGCGTCGGTTTCGTCGCGCGAGGTCGTGCGGAAGCCGTGTGCCCGGTAGAAGCCCTCCGCCCGTTTGTTCTGTTCATTGACATCCACTCGTGTCACCCCCTTTTCGCGGATGGCGAAGGAGAGCAATGCCCGTCCCAGTCCGCGGCCGAAAAAATCGGGATGTACGAAGAGCATTTCGAGGTTGTCGCCCGACAGGCCGGCGAATCCGACAGGTCGGCCGTCGGTGAGAAGCATGTGGAGTTCGACGGCGGGAAAATAGTCCGTAGCGAGTCGGCTGCGGAGCCGTTGCAGGTCTGCTTCGGCGAGGAACGTGTGCGTCGCCCGGACCGATGCCTCCCAAATGTCGACCAGCATCGGATAGTCGGCCGCTTTGGCCGGGACGATGTCGTATGCGTCGTGTGCGGGTCGTTCTTTTTTGTCTGTCATAGTTATTGCGAATATCGAATGGGTGTGGCCGGTAAGGGACCGTTATGTCTCGTACAGACGGTAGCGGGCGCCGCAGTCGATGAGGAAATCGAGTACCTCTTTGAACTGGCCTTTCACATAGGAGGGAGGCGGAAGGACGGGATGGTCGTCGAAATGCTTGCGCAGCGTTGCCGGCAGCTCGGCGGTCGAAACGTGCAGCCTGTCCGCCAGCGTTGTCGTCTCCTCCTGGTCAAGGAGGGCATACAGGGTGTTGTCTCTCCGATGGTCGTCGTAATACACGTACTCCAGTTGAACGACCATGCGATTGCGGTCGTCGAGACCGACCGAAAGCGACGCCCCTATCTCGAGGTCTTCATCCGATTCCACCAACAGTTCTTCTTCCGTCAATTGCATGGACTCTCTTTTTACGGAAGGCATCGTGCCCTTCCCTTTATGGCAAAAGTAGCAAATTATCGCAGATTCAGGATACCTGCGGAGGCGTTTTTGACGGAAATGGCGGTTTTCGCCGGAAGCCTGTGGCCCGATGGAACGGCCTTCATAGAACAATTCTCCATGGCGATATCGCCATGGAGAATTGTTCTGTTGGGTTGTGTGTACAGCACTCCGCCGTGCGGCGGCAGGCGGGCTTCCGTGTACGGATTACTTGCGGCGCCCTTTGGCCATACCCGGCTTCATCGTGGCGACGGACTTCATCACCTTGCGCGTCTGGTCGAACTGTTTGAGCAGCTTGTTTACCTCGGCAAGCGTCGTTCCGCTCCCTTTGGCGATGCGTTCCTTGCGGCTGGGGTTGATGATTTCCGGATTGCTGCGTTCGGCGGGTGTCATCGAGTGGATGATGGCCTCGGTCTGCTTGAACATGTCGTCCGAAATCTCGATGTCTCTGATGGCCTTGCCGACACCGGGTATCATGCCCATCAGGTCCTTCATGTTGCCCATCTTCTTGATTTGGGCTATCTGGTCGAGGAAATCGTTGAAGTCGAACTGGTTCTTGACAATCTTCTTTTTCAGCCGGCGGGCATCCTCCTCGTCGTACTGCTCCTGGGCGCGTTCCACGAACGACACGATATCGCCCATACCGAGAATACGGTCGGCCATGCGTTCCGGATGGAACACTTGGAGGGCATCCATCTTTTCGCCCGACGAGATGAACTTCAGCGGTTTGTTGACCACCGAACGGATGGAAATGGCTGCACCGCCGCGGGTGTCGCCGTCGAGCTTCGTGAGCACCACGCCGTCGTAATCCAGTCGTTCGTTGAACTCTCTGGCAGTGTTCACGGCATCCTGTCCCGTCATGGCATCCACCACGAAGAGGGTCTCGGAAGGCTTGACGGCTCTCTTGACGACCGCTATCTCCTCCATCATCGCTTCGTCCACCGCCAGGCGGCCGGCCGTATCGACGATGACGGTGTTGATGTTCTTGCCACGGGCATATTTTATGGCGTTCTCCGCTATCTCCACCGGGTTCTTGTTGCCCTCTTCGGTGTAGACCTCCACGCCTACCTGCTGGCCGAGTATCTTCAGCTGTTCGATGGCTGCAGGTCGGTAGACGTCGCCCGCGACGAGCAGGACGCTGCGGCTTCGCTTGCTCTTCAGCAGGTTGGCGAGCTTGCCGGAGAAGGTGGTCTTACCGGAACCCTGCAGGCCGGCGATGAGGATGACGGCCGGTCGGCCGTCGAGATTGATGTCCGAGGCCGTACCGCCCATGAGCAGGGCAAGTTCGTCACGGACTATCTTGGTCATCATCTGCCCCGGCTTGACGGCGGTCAGCACGTTGGCGCCGAGGGCCTTCTGCTTTACCTCGTCGGTGAAGGTCTTGGCTACCTTATAGTTCACGTCGGCGTCGATGAGCGCGCGGCGTATCTCCTTGAGCGTTTCGGCAACGTTGATTTCGGTAATCCGTCCTTCGCCCTTCAGTATCTTGAAAGACCTCTCCAGCCTGTCGGTTAAGTTCTCGAACATGGTTTATCCGTGTTGTTTGTTTCGTAGCCTGCAAATGTAGCGATTTCCCCGCAAATATGAAAACCCCGCCGGGGGGCAGGCCGGCGAGGAAGGCTTGCTATTCGCCGCGGAGCCTGACGCTGCGGGTATCCGGGTCGAATGTCAGGGCGGTGTCCCGGAACAGCCTGCCCAAGTCGCCGCTTTCGACGAGCATGTCGGTCGTGCCGTAATGGAACCGTCCGCCTTCGAGCAGGGCTATTGTGTCGCACAGTTCCAGTGCGATGGCCAGGTCGTGCGTCGAGAAGACGATGCATTTTCCCTCATCGTGGGCAAGGCGGCGCAGGAGTAGGCCGATTTCGTATTTGTTGGGCAGGTCGAGGAATGCGGTCGGTTCGTCAAGCAGGATGATGGGGGTGTCCTGCGCGAGGGCGCGTGCTATCATCACCCGTTGCCTCTCACCGTCGCTGAGCGTGCCGATGCCCTTGCCGGCGAATGCCTGCATCCCCACGAGCGCGAGCGCACGGGCCACCTGCGCGCGGTCCTCTTCGGTCAGCGAACCCACCCAGTTGGTGTAGGGCGCGCGTCCCAGCGCCACCACGTCGGTCACCTTCAGGTTCTCGACCTTCACCTCTTCGGTGGATACGAAGGCGATCGCGGCGGCTATTTCGCGTCGCGACATGGTGTCCGTCCGGCGTCCGTTGACCGTGATGTACCCCGCCTGCGGCCGGGCGAGTCCGGCGACGGTGCGCAGCAGGGTGCTTTTGCCCGTGCCGTTGCGGCCGATCAGGGCGGTGAACTCTCCCCAGCCGAATCCGATGCCGGCGTCGGCGAAGAGGGTCCGTTCGCCGTAGCCGAGCGTGAGTCCGTGGAGCTGTACGGTATTGATCCTTTCGTAGTCCATGTTTCAGGCGTTTTTGCGCGTGCGGAGGATGACAGCGATGACTACGGGAATGCCGATGAAGGCCGATACGGTGTTGATGGGCAGCGTCATGTCGGAGGGAGGGAGCTGGGTGGCCAGATCGCAGAGCAGCATGATGCCGCCGCCGCATACCATCGAGGCGGGCATGAGGATGCGGTGGTCGGCCTCCCGGAAGGCCATCCGCACGATGTGGGGGACGGCGAGACCCAGAAAGCTGATGGGGCCGCAGTAGGCGGTCACTGTTCCGGCCAGGAGGATGGTCGATGCGAAGATGCGGAGCCGCGTGGCCCGGATGTCGAGTCCCATGGTGCGGGCGTAGTTCTCGCCCAGCAGCAGCATGTTGAGCGGCTTGATAAGCGATACGGAGAGGGCGAGTCCCGCGGCGAGGACGGGGACGAGTATCCGCAGTTCGGAGAGCAGCACCCCTCCGAGGCTTCCCATCGTCCATACCACATAGGATTTCACGGCCCCTTCGGGGCTCATGTATTGAAGTATCTCGACGATTGCGGTGGCGGCGCTCCCGAACATCATGCCCATGATGAGTACCGCCATGATGTCCTTGATGCGGGTGGTGACGGCCATGATGACCAGCAGGATGAGGGCGGCTCCCGCCCATGCGGCTCCCACCGCGCCGATGCCGCCCCACCATACCGACGAGGCGGAGATGCCCAGCAGGGGCATGCCGAGCGTGAAGAGCGCTACGCCGAGGCTGGCGCCGGAACTTACGCCCAGCACGTAGGGGCCTGCCAGCGGGTTGCGGAAGAGGGTCTGCATCTGCAGTCCGACGGCCGAGAGCGCTGCGCCCGAAAGGAGCGCCGTCACCGCTTTGGGAATACGGAAATTCAGGATGATGTAGCGGATACTTTCGTCCGAACCGTTTCCCGTCAGGCTGCGCCACAGCTCCTTCAGCGGAATGGATGTGGAACCGACGGCCATGTCGGCCAGCAGCAGCAGCAGCGTCAGCATGGTGACGGCCGGCATCAGTATGGCGGTTCTCCTTTTCAATGTCCGTGCGGTTCTGTAAGTGTGGTTGCTTCGCTGTTCGTTCTGCCCTGACACGGGCGCCGAGGGCCTCCCGGGCGCCTTGACGGGACTATTCGAGCCGTTCGAAGTAATACATGCCCTCTTCGTCCGGTACGGCCGCTTCGGGGTGCAGGCAGAGGATGATATCCCGCAGTACGCGGTCGGCGTGCAGCGCTCCCGACTCCCAGAAGTCGCTTCCTCCGCCCGGAGTCTTCCTGCGCGTACAGTTGTAAACGCGCCGCTGTTCCACGCAGCGGATGTCGGTGAATTTAGGATTCTGTGTCTTGAGTTCGCCGATGTTCCCTGCCTGGTTGGGATTCAGCCAGACATCGGCCTGCCGTGCGGCCAGATAAGCCGTCTCGCCGCTGACGGGGCGGCTGACGGAGCTTTCCTCCCCGGCGAAAATGTAGCGGCCGCCCGCATCCTCGATGAGCCGTACCATGTAGCTCCGGTCGCCCGGCACGAACCATACGTCGCGGTAGGGGGCGTTCAGCATGACCGAGGGACGTTCGGCGAAGGCGGTCGCCCGCATCCGCAGCGAATCGTACCGTGTCTCGATGTCCGTAAAGAGTGCGGCGGCCTCCTCCCTTCGGTCGGTGAGTTCGCCGAAGGGGACGAGCCATTCCGCCTTGCCAAGCGGCGTGGTCTCCATATATTCTCCGATGTAGACGAACGGGATGTGCAGTTCGCGGAATTTGTCGGTCACGGCGGTGTTCTCTCCTCCTACGCCGTAGATGAATACGATGTCGGGCCGCAGGCTCGCCAGCAGTTCGTAATTGACATTGGTGTCGTATCCCACGTCGCGTATGTCTCCCTCCCGGTAACGTTCGCGCACCTTTTTGTTGGAGATGTATTCGGCCCCCGATACGCCCCGTATGGCGTCCGTCGCATCCAGCGCGTCGAGGAAGGCGACGTGTGTCGAGGAGAAGCATACGGCTCGCTGCACGGGTGCCGCGACCGTTACGCCGTCGAACCCTTCGGGCGGAAGTTCGTTCCCGCGCGAGACGAAAAGCTGGGTCCGGACGCTGTCGCCCCCCTGCCACGGGTTGCGGATTTCGATGACGGTGGACGCTCCGTCGGTCGCGTATATCGAATAGCCCTCCGCATGACGGGGAACATATGCCTCTTCACCGGAGAGGCGGACGGTCGAAGTCTCTGCACAGCCGCAGAGCAGAAGTGTTGCCGCCCATACGGCCGGCAACATTCGGATTTTCGTCGTTTGTCTCATCGAGGAACAAAATTAGCACTTTTTTCGGCGTGCCCTCTTCGTATGGCATTAAAGATGCAACTCTCTGACGGGATTTGCTCCGGTCTCCGCCGGGGTTTGAATTGCAGCGAATATGAAAAGGATAGTTTTGCTCCGCCACGGCGAGAGCGTTTGGAACAAGGAGAACAGGTTTACGGGCTGGACCGATGTGGACCTGACGGAAAACGGGGTGGAAGAGGCCAAAAGGGCGGGCCGCATGATGAGCGAGGCCGGCCTCAGTTTCGGAATGGCGTTCACCTCCTATCTGAAACGTGCTGTCAAGACGCTCAATTATGCACTCGATATGATGAACCTCGACTGGATTCCCGTGGAGAAGAGCTGGCAGCTGAACGAGAAGCACTACGGTATCCTGCAGGGGCTCAATAAAAAGGAGACGGCCCGCAAGTACGGCAGCGAACAGGTGTTCCTGTGGCGCCGCAGTTACGATGTCGCACCCGACCCGCTCCCCGACAACGACCCCCGCAATCCCCGGTTCGATGTCCGTTACAGCGAGGTGCCGGCCGGGATGCTGCCGCGTACCGAATCGCTGGAGGATGCCGTGGAGCGTGTCGTACCCTATTGGGAGAACTGCATTCTCGCTTCGCTCGACCGGTACGACCAGGTGCTGGTGGCGGCCCACGGCAATTCGCTCCGGGCGATAGTGAAAATACTGAAGGGAATATCCGACGAGGATATCGTGAACCTCAATCTGCCGACAGGGATTCCTTACGTATTCGAATTCGACGATGCATTGCGCCTGCGCCGCGACTATTTCCTCGGCGATGAGGAAGAAATCAGACGGATGATGGAGCAGGTGGCCGGGCAGGCGGGCTGACGGGCAGGCCGCGACGGGTTTCCAAGGAAAGCGGAGGAGGCCGATGCCTCCTCCGCTTTCCTTGGATATCCTCTCTGCGGTTACTCCCGGTGCGGCTCGCCGAACACTTCGAGGGCTTTCAGTACCGGTGCGTCCACTACGTAATAGTTGGCGTAGAATCCGGTCTCCTCCAGCGGGGTGTTGCGCCCGATGTAGGCTCGTAGAAGAGCCCGGAGCAGCCGCTCGGATTGGCGTATCTGGCGCCGGTCGGGGGCCACGCCGTTGCGTTCGGCATAACGGACGAAGTCGTCGAACATTCCCGTGTCGGCGTCGAGCAGACTGTCGAGCTGTGCGATGCTCTCTACGGCATTAATCTTTTCCCGGTTGCGGTCGGCATACTCCATGGTATAGCGGTAGAGGATGTTTCGTCCGGCTACCTCCATGTAATAGGGCGTCATTTCCGTGGTGTCGAGCGGAACGAAAAGGTCGGGCATGATGCCCCCGCCGCCGTAGACCGTCTTGCCGCCGGGCGTCACGAACTTCAGACTGTCGTCGAAGTGGATGCTGTCTGCCGAGAAGAGTTCGTTGTGCAAGTAACGATTGTAGATGTCGTATCCGTACGTGCTGTCGGCGGATGTATAAGGCTTCTGGATGGAGCGGCCCGTGGGCGTGTAGTAGCGGGCCGTGGTCAGCCGGATGGCCGAACCGTCCGTAAATGGTATCTGTTGCTGGACGAGCCCCTTTCCGTAGGAGCGGCGGCCGATTATCGTGGCGCGGTCGTTGTCCTGCAGAGCCCCGGCGAATATCTCGCTCGAGGAGGCGCTGTTCTCGTCGATGAGCACGGCCAACTCTACATCCTGATAGCCCCCTTTCCCGTCGCTGTACTCCTCCATCCGGTCGCCGTTGCGGTCTTCCGTATAGACGATGAGCCTGCCGTCGGCGAGGAATTCGTTCGCCATGCGGATGGGTTGTCCGAGGTAACCGCCCGTATTGCCGCGCAGGTCGATTATCAGTTTGCGCATCCCTTCCCGGCGGAGTTCGCCGAGGGCGCGTACCATTTCGTCGTGGGTGTACTGCGAGAAGGTGGTGATGCGCAGGAAACCGATGTCGGGAGTGAGCATGTAGGCGGCATCCACGCTTTTCACCGGTATCTTGTCGCGCACGATGGCGATGGGAACGAGGTCGTCTATTCCCTTGCGCTGGACGGATACCGTTACCTGCGTACCGCGCGGTCCGCGCAGCATCTTCATCACGTCGTCCATCGGAAGTTTCCGTCCGGCCACGAGCGAGTCGTCGATGCGGATTATCCGGTCGCCGTTCTGTACGCCCGCCTTCTGGCTCGGCCCCTGCGGAATGACATTCAGGACGATGATGGTATCGGTGGACATGTTGAACGTGATGCCTATGCCGTCGAATTCCCCTTCGAGCGGCATGTTTACCTCGGCCAGTTCCGAGGCGGGGATATAGACCGAGTGGGGGTCGAGGTACCACATGAGGTCGGGCATCAGCGCCTCCACGAGCGAGTCGGTACTTACCGGGTCCACGTAGTAGCGGTCTATCAGCGAGAGGGCGTAACTTATCTTGCCGCCCGGCGAATCGAGTTCGCCGGCCAGACTGCGCAGCCTCCTGTCCACGCTGTTGCGGCCGGCGAAGAGACCTATCACCACGCCCAGTACGAGCGCTGCCGACAGGAGAATGGGGGTGAGTATGCTGCCTTTCGAATTCTTTTCCATGGTTTGCTTTCGGTTTTCGTCCGGTTGCCGCCGGAACGGTTATTTGTTCCTGAATACGTATTTCAGCCCTATCATGAACGAGTATTGGTACTGGAGTGCCGTACTGTCCTCCTTGCGGTAGTAGAGCTGTCCGTAAAGTTTGGTGGAGATGAATTTGGTTATCCTTATCTCGAACGTGTTCTCCCACCTGACCGTGGGATTGTCCGGTTCGGTGTAGGGGAGAAAGAAATAGAGGTCGGAGCGGTAGCGTAGCCACTCCTTCTTTCCGAACGCCCGGTCGAAGAAGACATCGGCCGAGTAACCGAGTTTTCCGGTGACCCGTTCGCCGACAGGTACGCCGTAGCGGCCGTCTTCGGGAAGCATGTCGTTGAGTACGGTGACGATGTTGCCGCCCAGGGGCGAGAGCGTTATCTTGAAGGGACTGCCCGCCTTGGCGTAGGTGAAACCCGCGGCGATGTCGAAATAGCCGGGCGACATGAAGTCCGAGACGAGGATGTGTTCCGTGCGCGACTTGTATCCCTGCGAGAACTGGCTGCGGATATTTATCGAGGCGGAGTAAGACCAGTTGCGGTGCATCTCCCAGCCCAGCTGCCAGTTGATTTTGAATTCGTCCTTGTTCTTGAAAAAGGCGTCGTCGATGAAGTTCATGCCGTAGGTGGCGTCCGCCCGGTAGTCTATCGATAGCTTCTCCTTTTTGTATTGATGCCGGAAAAAGATGTTGGCGAGTGCATAGAAGTTGTTGCTCCCGCTGCCTGTCCAGTGTTCGAACTGTTGCAGTGAGGTTTCGAGCGAGGCATTGAACTCTATTGTATTGCGTTCTTTGCGAAGTTTGAGCCGTTTTGCCCGTTCGGCCGCGGGGTCGAAATAGTCATTCCGGGGCTGTACGGCAGGAAGCCGGTCGAAGACCCTGGGAGGTTCCTGGGTTTCGGCCGCGGATTTTCGGATAGTGAACTGCGCATGGCAGGTGCCCGTTCCCAACATGGTGCAGCACGCGGTTATGCAGAGGGCTTTCAGCAATGTATTTATCGGCAGACCTGTTTTCATCGCCATGCGCGGTTTTCTCGTGATGCAAATGTACAAAAAAAGCATTGAACAGTATGTGCCTTTCGCTGAAAGCATACACTTCTGCCGGGCCGACGGTCTGCGGTTCGCCGGATTGTGTTATATTTGCCGTAGAATGGAAAACGGAATGAAAAAGTATTTTGGAGCACATGTGAGCGCTTCGGGCGGCGTACAGAACGCTCCCGTGAATGCCCATGGAATAGGGGCGGGAGGTTTCGCCCTCTTTACCAAGAACCAGCGCCAGTGGCGTGCGGCCCCTCTCGAACCGGAAACCATCGAGGCTTTTCGCCGGGCCTGCCGCGAGAACGGCTATCTTCCGCAGGCGATACTGCCCCATGACAGTTACCTGATAAATCTCGGACATCCGGGAAAAGACGAATTGCAGAAGTCGCGGGAGGCTTTCGTTGACGAGATGCGTCGCTGCGGCCAGCTCGGCCTCGACCGGCTCAACTTCCACCCCGGCAGTCATCTGGGACAGATAACCGTGGAGGAGTGTCTTGACCGGGTAGCCGAGAGTATCAATATCGCGTTGGAGCAGACGGAAGGAGTGACGGCCGTCATAGAGAATACCGCCGGACAGGGTTCCAATGTCGGCTTTGATTTCGGACACCTTGCCTATATCATCGACCGGGTGGAGGACAAGTCGCGGGTGGGGTATTGTATCGACACCTGCCATGCTTTTGCAGCCGGGTACGACCTCTCGTCCGCCGCGGCTTGCGACGCCACGTTCGCGCTGCTCGACCGGACGGTTCCAATGAAATACCTGAGAGGCATGCATCTCAACGATGCCATGAAGCCGCTCGGCAGCCGTGTGGACCGCCATGCGCCGTTGGGCGAGGGTACGATAGGGCTCGAAGCGTTCCGCTATATTGCGGCCGATTCCCGTTTCGACGGTATGCCGCTGATACTCGAAACCCCCGTGGAGGAGCGGTGGCCTGCCGAGATAGCCATGCTCTACGGCTTCGCAGACGGAAGGGAGTAGTGACCCGGCTCTTCGTCCGAAAACGGTTGCGACCGGCAGAAACAGTGCCTTCGCGCCGCGAAGGCGGACGGTGCAGCGTATCGTGGAAGGTTACGGATATGCAAATGGCGGTCGGTATGGGCCGTTCCGGAAGGGCGGGGTAGCCATAATGCAAAAAGGGTATGCAATGTTGCATACCCTGTATTTTTGCGCATACGGCGTGCGGCCTCTGCGGCTTACAATGCGTTTACGTGCTTCTGGATGCTGCTTTTGAGGTTGCCGGCCTTGTTGGCATGGATGACATTCCTCTTGGCGAGCTTGTCGAGCATGGCGCTTACTTTCGGCAGGAGTGCTTCGGCAGCGGCCTTGTCCGTCGTGTTGCGCAGTGCCTTCACGGCATTGCGGGTTGTCTTGTGATAATATCTGTTCTGAAGCCTGTGCGCTTCGGTCTGACGAATCCTCTTTTGTGACGATTTATGATTTGCCATGTCTTGTTGCTGTTTTTAACTTTGTAGCCCATAGGAGAATCGAACTCCTCTTTCAAGAATGAAAATCTTGCGTCCTAGCCGATAGACGAATGGGCCGTGGAAAGGTCGTCTGAAACTTTCGCGGTGCAAAGATAGGTAAAAAAGCGTTAGGTGCAAATATTTTCAAAAAAAAATCGGTGAGAGCGCTTCCCGCAGAGTGTAAATGGTTTATCTTTGAATAGGCAATTAAATGCGGTACGGAAGCGGGTACGGCAAGCTGTTTGCCCGTGAAAATTCGTTTTCAGACAAAAACGGCGGCGCGCGTATGTCGTACCGGCGGGAAAGCGTTCTGTCAATGGCCGGAGTCCCGACGACATGCGGCGGAACGGTTCGGAACGGACGGGTGCCCGGTCGCCGTATCGATTAAAAAAGGAGGAATTATGAAAGGTTATAAGGAGATACCGGCCGATAGGATGCCCGGTAATGTAATCGAAATGATAGGCCGGCAGTGGATGCTCGTTACGGCTGGCAGCGGGGAGCAGTGCAATACCATGACGGCCAGCTGGGGCGGTATCGGTGTGATATGGGGGCAGCCGGCTGCGACCGTTTACATCAGGCCGCAGCGTTATACGAGGGAGTTCGTGGATGCCGAGCCGCGGCTTACCCTGTCATTCATGGGGGAGGAGTACCGCCGGGCGCTGGCTTACTGCGGGGCGCACAGCGGACGTACAGAGGAGAAGATTGCCCGGGCGGGACTGACCGTGGAGCATACGCCGGCCGGAACGCCCTGCATCGGCGGTGCCGAAATCGTGCTGGAGTGCCGCAAGATGTACCGCGACCGGTTCGGACCCGCGGAATTTCTGGAGAAGGAGCTGATAGACGCGTGGTATCCTGAAAAAGATTTCCATTATCTCTATATTTGTGCCATAGAAAAGGTATATGTCAGGGAGTAACCGTAATTAATTAGGAGAAAAAGCATGGAGAACTTCATTTTTCAGAACCCGACCAAACTGATATTCGGCAAGGGGATGATAGCCCGCCTCGCGACAGAGATACCTGTTGGAGTGAAAATCATGGTGACCTTTGGCGGCGGAAGCGTGAAGAAGAACGGTGTGTACGAACAGGTCACGGCGGCATTGGCCGGCCGCGACTACATCGAGTTCTGGGGCATCGAACCCAATCCCAAAATAGAGACGCTCCGCAAGGCGGTCGCACAGTGCAAGCGCGAGGGGGTGGATTTTCTGCTCTCGGTCGGAGGCGGTTCCGTACTCGACGGGACGAAACTGATAGCGGCCGCCGTGCGTTACGACGGCGATGCCTGGGATTTGGTGCGCGACGGCAGCCTCATCGGGGAAATCCTGCCGTTCGGCGATGTGATGACACTGCCTGCTACGGCGTCGGAGATGAACCGCAACGCCGTCATATCGAGCATCGAGACGAAAGAGAAGTACGGTATGAAGGTGGATTATCCCCGTTTTTCGATACTCGACCCGCAGACCACTTTCTCGCTGCCGAAATACCAGCGGGCGGCCGGCATGGCGGATACTTTCATCCATGTCATGGAGCAGTACATGACCGTGACGGGGCAGTCGCCGCTGATGGACCGTTGGAGCGAGGGTATTCTCCAGACGTTGGTGGAGATAGCTCCCAGGGTACTGGAAGAGCCGCACGATTACGACACCATGGCCGATTACATGCTGTGCGCCACCATGGGACTCAACGGGTTTATCGCCATGGGGGTTACGGAGGATTGGGCAACGCACCAAATCGGGCACGAGCTGACGGCCATCAACGGCCTGACGCACGGACATACGCTCGCCATCGTCTTCCCCGGCCTGCTGAAGGTACTGCGTGACCAGAAGATGGCGAAGATACTCCAGTACGGCGAGCGCGTATGGGGTATCACGGAGGGCAGCGACGAGGAGCGCGCTACGCGGACCATCGACGCTACCGAGCGGTTTTTCCGTTCGCTGGGGTTGCAGACGCGGCTCCACGAAGTCGGGATAGGGGAGGATACGATATGCGAAATCGAGCGCCGCTTCAATGAGCGGGGCGTGGCATTCGGCGAGGGGCATAACGTGACCGGTACGGTGGCCCGTCGTATCCTTGAGGAGGTGAAGTAGATTTTCCGGTATCCGTCCGCGGAGCACCGGGATTCGCCGGGCACCGGCGCGGTATCCTGCCGGGAGGAGATGCGTACATTGCTTCCCGGTAGGATATCTTTCGTCGGAAACGTCGGTTCGTGGACCGGCGGAAAAGCTGGCCGGCTGTCGTTCGTTCTTTTTGCAGCGCAAAGGATGCCGACAAAGAATAAGGAGAGTTTTAATCATATGGTCAATGACGGGAAAGAGGCCGCCAGCGGGCGGATGACCGAAGCGCACCCCCTCGAACCTTTTCTGCCGGAGGGGGCACGGCTGTTGATGCTCGGCAGTTTTCCGCCTGCCCGTTCGCGCTGGTCGATGGAGTTCTACTATCCCAATTTCCAGAACGATATGTGGCGTGTGATGGGATTGGTGTTTTACGGCGACCGTGAGCGGTTCGTCGCTCCGGACGGACGGCATTTCGACCGGGAAGCGGTGGAGACGTTCTGTCGGGAGCGGGGAATCGCCCTTTCCGATACTGCGGCCGAAGTGGTCCGGGCCCGCGGCAATGCGTCGGACAGGTTTCTTGAGGTGGTGCGTCCGTTCGACCTGGCCGGTATGCTGGAAAGGCTGCCGGCGTGTCGGGCCGTGGCGGCTACGGGACAGAAGGCGGCCGACACATTGGCTGCAGTCGCAGGGTGCGAACCTCCCGCGGTGGGCTGTTTTTCCGAATTCGAATTTTCGGGCCGCATGGTACGCTTTTACCGTATGCCCTCCACATCGCGGGCCTATCCCAAACCGTTGGCCGAAAAGGCGGCCGTTTACGGGAAGATGTTCGCCGAAACGGGACTTGTCCCCTGAAAGACGTCCTGTGGGGCCGACGGCGGGTCTCGGAACCTCGGCCGGAAGCGGAAAGCCGGAGAGCGGAGGGGAGAGGATGCCGGCCGTTCGGGAAAGGGATGTTTTGCCGTATAGTTATTTTTTATACTTTTGTGATTCGGTATAGATTCTGAGATGACGATTGTACAGTTGGAATATCTGCTTGCGGTGGTGAATTTCGGCAGCTTTTCGCTTGCGGCCGAAAGGAGTTTCGTCACTCAGCCGTCGCTGAGCATGCAGATAAAGAACCTCGAGGAGGAGCTCGGCGTGGTGCTGCTCGACAGGTCGAAAAAACCGGTCATATTGACGCAGGCGGGAGAGG
>ERZ827168.1830-NODE-1830-length-27351-cov-5.670684_pt1 | contig 27351 bp, 38 predicted proteins | sample MGYA00519868_ERZ827168 | MGnify/ENA primary metagenome ERZ827168 (study PRJEB31778, sample SAMEA3449271) | human gut metagenome | biome: human gut; feature: human-associated habitat; material: faeces | place: United Kingdom | collected 2010/2012 ...
GGTTATTCCCGTCTGAGCAGGCACGTAAAGACTGGCAAAACGCCCGCAAAAAACTCTCGAGGGCAAAGTCGAAGGAACCGGTTATGGTTGATCCTGACCTTATCTGCTCGTTACCTGACGGAGAAATACGTCGGTACGACAGGCGACAGAACATAATTTGTCGTGAGTGCCGGAAGAGTGAGGTTATGCAGCGTGTACTTGCGTTCTACCAGGGAAATTTCAGGAGATTGTGTGGTGAGCAACATTAACTATCCGTGGGTAGTCGCTGTCAATGCTTTACTTGCTGAAGTTCGGGTTAACGATCTTTGTGCGGAACACAATTTCGTACGCCTTAATAATTAAATTTAGCACTACAAATAAAATTTAATCCTTAACCGGAGGGATGCCTGCACCCTCAAAACATCAGGAGGCCGTCCGAAAGGGCGGTAGTGAAATACGAAAATTCAAAATAACTATTGAAACGGGAATAACTGGTGGAGATTTTGAGGATGTATTCGAAGTGGATGATGACGCGACACCTGATGAAATTCATGACGAAGCAAAAGAAATTTTCTTTAACTACTGAAATTACTCATATCATGAAATAAAAGACGAGGAGGAAGAACAAAATGGCTGATTTTGGTTCAACTAAATACAACGTCAGTTTTGAAGAATGGCATGAACTGTTAATGGAATATGCAGAGTTACGTAGTGGAAGTGCTGCTGATGCTGAAGTATGGCGTGATGACTATGAAGCAGGAAAAACTCCGGTCGAAGCATATTGTGATGAGTGGGGCGATGAATGAGCGAGATTGACTATCAGGCGCTGCGTGAAGCAGCAGAGAAAGCAACTAAAGGACGCTACATCGTAGGGCATGCGTCAGTTAACCAGCACGGCAATATAACAGGGGTTTTTGTTTGTCAAAAATGGAAGGGAGATGCTGGCGGCGTGATTAGAATGTTATGTTAACTGCCTGACTGAAACAGGTGCCCAGGCATATGCCAATGCTGAATTTATTGCAGCTTTTAATCCTGAGGTTGCAATGGTTCTTCTGGATGGGCGAGAGGTCAAAAACAGGCTCATTGTTGAGCTGACAATGTGGATTAAGCGACTGTCCCGCTCATTAAAGTACGCCAATAGTTTAAGCAGTTTGCCTGATCAGGTAATGGCGCATCTGAATCAGAACGGGCTGGTAAGCGAGGAGGATGTTTTACGGTGAGATAGTAAAAGCATGTAATGAGTCAGGGGGGATGGAGGGGCTTCATCTGGATAGATCTTGCAACGTTCTTATGTTATATAAAAATTCCGACTGTTAAATCGTTGTTTGTTTTAGTTGCTATATTTAAGGAATGAATATGCTGTTACTTGTTGATTACCCAGAGCATAACATTTATTCATCTTTTGTGTGTGCGGATGCTGAACTTCGAGAATTAAATGGTGGTGCAGTAGTTGTAATAACGGTAAAAATACCTCTTACTAGCACATCGGAACAGTTGTTTAATAAATACACTCGCGGGGAAAGTCTTCGTATTAAATTGAAGAATGGCGATGAATGGAAAATGTATTTCGTTATGCTTGATGGAGGGCGCTATATATTTTCCTCGCACCTGTGATAAAAATGATGAGCCGAGACTTTATTTACGGGACGCAGAGAGAATACCGTAGAAAAACTTATCTAACTTAAGTAGAATTGCTGCGGGTGCTTGAGGCTATCTGCCTCAGGCATGAACACCAAAAGGCAGATAGAGAAAAGCCCCAGTTAACATTATGCGTCCGGCAAGACGCTTAACATTAATCTGAGGCCACATCTATGCTTTGCATACGTAGATTAGCCTCTTACCGACCAAAAGGTCAAGGAGAAGCAGGCTATGAAGCAGCAAAAGGCGATGTTAATCGCCCTGATCGTCATCTGTTTAACCGTCGTTGTGACGGCACTGGTAACGAGGAAAGACCTCTGCGAGGTACGAATCCGAACCGGCCAGACGGAGGTCGCTGTCTTCACAGCTTACGAACCTGAGGAGTAAGAGACCCGGCGGGGGAGAAATCCCCCGCCACCTCTGATGTGTCAGGCATCCTCAACGCACCCGTACTTACCCGCTTCGGCGGGTTTTTTGTTGTGGTGGATAAATTAGCTTTTTGTGTACTCTTTTAGCCGTAAGTCTTGAGGGACTGACTGTTGTAAATAGAATCGTGTTTGCTTAGTTAGCGCGCAGGGAGAAGAGGGATGGACCCTTCAGGGGAACGCTATTAATCTGGAAAATTTCTATTTATGGATTTCAAGAAGTTGCGCAAAATTTTTAATAAAGATGGTCTCTATGCTGTGCGCGTTGAAAATGGGGAAATTATTAGTTGTTACTGCATTCATTGCTCACGGGCTTTGCAACAGCCTAGTGGGGCTATGTTAATATATCTCTTGAATGGGCATGTGACGGACGGATTTATGTTGCGTGAAGATGAATTTGTCACATCATTACGGACATTAAAAGAAATTGGATTAAAAGCTGGCTTTTCTGCTTTTGAAGACGATTGAACTCATCTACAATTCAGCGCAGGGTTGACCCCCTGCTGAGTAACACCGTGCCACCGGAGAAAGCCGATGGCACATATACAACTGATCAAACATACCTCTTCTGGATTACTGCTCCCGGCAACACCGGAGAGTTGCGAATTCTTGCATCAAATAAAAATAGGTGAGTGGATACACGCTGATTTTAAGCGCGTTCGTAACTACGCATTTCACAAGCGTTTTTTCAAACTCCTGCAACTCGGATTCGATTATTGGACTCCTGTCGGTGGGGCGATCACCTCTCGTGAACGAAAACTTGTATCCGGTTTCGTTGATTATCTGTGTGACTCGGTCGGCCGGGAACATACGCCAGCCCTGAGTGATGCCGCAGAACAATATCTGAATACCATTGCGATACGCAGAACCTGTGATACGGCATTGCTAAAGTCATTTGATGCTTTCCGTGAATGGGTAACTATTGAGGCCGGATTTTACACCGAGCATTTTTATCCGGACGGTAGCCGTGGACGCAGGGCAAGATCTATCGCGTTTGCAAATATGGACGATACCGAGTTTCAGCAGGTTTATAAATCCGTACTGAATGTGCTTTGGAACTGGATCCTGTTCCGTAAATTTTCCTCTCCGGAACAATTCGAAAATGTTGCTGCGCAGCTGCTGGAGTTTGCGTAATGGTGGATTTGCGTAAAGCGGCTAAAGGCCATATGTGTACAGTCAGAATCCCCGGTTACTGCAATCACAATCCTGAAACATCTGTGCTGGCGCACTACAGGCTGGCGGGGACGTGTGGAATGGCGATAAAACCACACGATATGCAGGCAGCGATTGCCTGTAACTCATGTCACGATCTAATCGATGGGCGGGTAAAAACCAGCGATTACACCAAAGAAGAATTGCACATGATGCATGCAGAAGGTGTTTTTCGCACGCAAGAAATCTGGAGAAATGAGGGATATTTATGATTTACCCAACAAATATCGGAAAAAGCGGGGAACATCTCCGTCTCGCAACACTGGAAAGTGTGTGGATTCAGGGAAAGTTACGCATGTGGGGACGCTGGTCGTATATTGGTGGGGGGAAAATTGGGAGTATGTTTAACAGGTTGCTTGTATCACACACAATGACGAAATCAGCTATCAATGAAGCACTGCGCAGTATGAAAAAATCGGGTATTGAAAAAGCTCAACTTGAAGCATTTCTGCTGGAAATTATTAATGGAAGGCAAAAGAGCTGGCTGGTGCACTGTTCTGATACAGAGGCTTTGCTGATCGATAAGGTTATTGGTGAGGTGCTTGGTAAACATCCCGGATTAATTTATATCTTACGGCAGAGATATGAGGGGCACGGTATGAGTAAGCGCAAAATGGCTACGCGTTTAAACGAAATATATCCTGAATGGTGTATGAGTACTTGTGAAAAGCGTATCTCTAATTGGTTGGCTATTGCTGAATTTGCTTTATATGCACCTATGCGTAATGCCTTTGCACAAAATTAAGCTTGATTTTTTACGCAAGAAACGGTATCTTTGGATTAAGATGCCGTTCTTATAGGCGACCTCATTGCTATAAAGGTTGCGAGAAAAAACCCACCACGTGTGGGTTTTTTTGTATTCAACCTCTTCAAATAAAAATAAGGGCTATCCTTTAATTTTATCAATACATATATACCACTTAAAATTATTGACTTATAAACTGGATGTATAATTTTACTTGCTCTTATGTTTTTGGTTCTTTTTATGGGGCGGATTGAACTATACCATCCAGGATGATCATTTCTTGAGCGAAAAATAATTTATATATAGTGTGAGTTTCGGTTGTGTCGATTTTCAGTTCTGGAACTTATATAAGCAGGGGGTATTGATATTGGTGTAGGTTAGCAGTATGAGAGTGTAATTTCTGTAGTGATTTTTAATAGCTTGGATGTGTTTTAATTTTGAGGTATATAAAATGAAGTTGAAGTCGTTAATTGCAGTGTTATTTGTGTCGTTGCTTTCTATAAATGCTAATGCTAATGCAGACGTTAGTTCTGATGTTAGTTCTGATGTTAGTTCTGATGTTAGTTCTGATGTTAGTTCTGATGCTGCAGGTTCGGGAAACACTGACTGGACCGGTGGAAATAAAAATGGCATGTACTCTGATGTGATAATTAAAGATATTCATACCGGCGTTGTTGACCTAAAACCTTATTTTTGTGTTGAGGTCACTAAAAGAGACCTTGATTTTAAAGCGTGTCTGGTGCGTGGGTATTCTGTTTGGTCCGGTGCTTACGATACATTTTATAATCAAGCAATGTATTATTATTCTACAGGGCAAAAAATTAGATTGTATTATGACTCACGTACATGGTCTCATGCTGGTTTTGCACAAATAACACAAAATGCGATAGCTGGATTTTCTACATGCTCTCGGGATGATTATTGCTTCGGCCCAGTAAGGAAGCCTTCAGGTAGTTAAAATAGTATGGTGAACAAATGAATATTATAGTCGGCCTGTTATTGATTTTATTTTCTTTTGATTCATCCGCTGTTCAGTTTGTTTATCGCGTTGATTCACGACCTCCTGATGTAGTATTCAGAGATGGCTTTAGATCACATGGTGATAACAGGAATTTACAGCAACACATTCGTGGGGATTCATGCGCAGCTGGGTCTAGGGATAGTGCCTTTATTGCTACAACATCTGACATTAATGAAACCTATAATATTGCCAGGCAATATTTTTCTAGTTCATTATTTCATGGTCAGTTGTACCGATATAGAATAAGAGCCAATAACGCTTTTTATTCACTTGCTCCATCAGTACAACAATTGAGAGAACGGGGTGTTGAGTTTACGCGGTTTGAAGAAATTATGATGAGAGAACAAAGTGAGATTGTTGCGGATGGGCAAATCCCAACAGAAAATATAGCAGAAGCTGTACAGTTGACTTATGACAGAACTACTGGGATTGTAAGTGATGGTCAAGGAACAACTAACGCCAGATTTTTAAATATCCACACGGATTCTAATCCGGGAGTAATCCCTAATATTCCTGTCCCTCAGGTAAGTGTACGGGAAAGGATTAATGCGTTCGGTTCCTTATTAACTGCATGCTTCTCACTACGTGGTTCTCGAGATCATAGTCGTGAAAGCAGAAGTGTTGGCGATTACACCGATTATATGAGTTTTTACGATGCAAGACCGGTTATTCAAGCACTTTTAACACCAGGGGGGTAAGGGTAACGGTTCACACATCACCAGTTCATAATTGGTGATGTGTGACTTGTCACGTTCGTTTTTGACAAGGGTATTTTATTTAAAAGATATTTGAAATGTAACTGTATATGGAGTTGGTAAAACTATTGTAGAAGGTGCTTTATTATAAGTAGGGTTTCTTCAATTTTTTGAGATGGCTGGTAATATAGAGGGCAGTTCTCTAATTTGGTCATAAGAGACTACTGGGGTTGTTCAGGATTGATGTACAGTTGTATGAATTGTCTCTCATTATTCTGATGTCTTATCGTAGTTCTTCTGTTATATTCTTGGTCTTTCAAAAATACACGTAAATAGTCTACTTAATAATCTTTTCTCATTCATTGGATGAGACATCAGTTAATTTTTTGATTGTTAATGGCGGGGGAGAGATTAATCTCTTACAGATAAGATATAGAAATGATTTATGTGATGAAAAATTTAGACCGAAGAGGTGCTTTTTGAAAGGAGAACAAATATGTCTGACCCCTTATCCAGTTCCGGAATAAGTGTGGCGCTAGGCAGTGCAACTGCATTCGGCTTGTTCACGGGAACGGATTTCGGGATTGTGTTTGGGGCTTTTGCTGGGGCATTGTTTGTAGCCACTATGCCACAGACACTTTCAGCCTGGCGTGTGGCTGCGCATTTTTTGGTGTCGTTTATCGTAGGAGTACTTGGCGCTCGAGTTTTGTCGGCCTGGATCGCAGCAAAAACAGGTTATGACAGTACTTCGGCGGATGCGCTGTGTGCGGTGCTGGTCTCTGTGGTATCGGTAAAGATTCTGTCGTTTATTCACCAACAGGATATTGCATCACTGGTATCCGGTCTGTTATCCCGCCTGAGGGGCGGAGGAGGTGGAAATGCTAGGTAATCTTCCTCAATTGCTCAATGGGGCGTCATGCACAATTATCGTGCTGACACTTTTTTTCTATCGCCGGAAAGGCGCGACATATAAACCGCTCATCTCATGGTTGGCCTGGCTGCTGATGCTGTTTTATGCCTTTGCACCACTCCGTCATCTGTATGGTCATCCGTTACCAGCTAACTGGCTGGTGGTGGCGGTCAATCTGCTATTCTGTGCGCTGGTGATATGCGCACGCGGAAATGTTTCGAAACTCCTGTCATTACGAAGGCGCTGATATGAAGTCTAAAGATGAAATTTTTGACGAAGTTCTGGGAAGAGAGTGTGGTTACGTTAACCATCCTGATGATAAAGGTGGGCCGACAAAGTGGGGAATTACTGAGAAAGTTGCCCGGGCGCACGGGTATCAGGGCCAAATGTATGACCTGACGCGCGGGAAGGCGCTTGAAATCCTTGAGGCGGACTACTGGTATGGACCTCGTTTTGACCAGGTGGCAAACCTGTCTACGGATATTGCTGCAGAACTGTGTGATACCGGCGTAAACATGGGGCCGTCGGTAGCATCAAAAATGCTTCAGCGCTGGCTGAATGTGTTTAATCAAAAGGGGACGCTATATCCGGATATGGATGTCGATGGTCGTATCGGGTCCCGCACCCTTAATGCGTTACGCGCCTATCTGTCGAAACGTGGCAGGGATGGTGAACTGGCACTGGTGAAAGCCCTGAACTGTACGCAGGGGGAGCGTTACCTTGCGTTGGCAGAGAAACGAGAAGCTAACGAGTCGTTTGTCTACGGCTGGCTGAAACAACGCGTCATTGTTTAGCTGGATATAAGACAAGGTTAAGCGCATTATAAATTTTAATAATATATTTTAAAATGGATGTGAGCTTGTGAAAAATTAAAATGATTAAACATTTATTGTTGTTTTTTGTTTTTATATCATTTTCTGTCTCAGCAAATGATTTTTTTAGAGCAGACACCAGAACACCTAGTGAAATAAGACAAGCTGGAGGACTTTTGCCTCGAGGTCAGCAAGAGGCTTATGAGCGCGGAACACCAATTAACATCAATCTGTATGATCATGCTCGCGGAACTGTAACGGGGAACACCAGATATAATGATGGGTATGTATCTACTACTACTACGCTGAGACAGGCTCATTTAATAGGGCAGAATCTGCTTGGCAGTTATAATGAATATTACATATATGTAGTCGCACCAGCACCAAATTTATTTGATGTGAATGGTGTGTTAGGACGGTATAGTCCATATCCCAGTGAAAACGAATTTGCTGCATTAGGTGGGATTCCCTTATCACAAATTATAGGCTGGTATAGAGTATCTTTTGGCGTGATAGAAGGGGGAATGCAGCGAAACAGGCATTATAGAAGAGATTTATTTCAAGGCTTATCGGTTGCTCCTAATCATGATGGCTATCATCTCGCAGGATTTCCAGACGGTTTTGCCGCATGGCGAGAGCTGCCGTGGAGTGCATTTGCTCCTGCTGCATGCGAACATGATTACATGGTTCGAATTTTAGATGCCTGCGATTCTTATACGAATAGAATATCTAAAAATGATTTGTTTGCTTTTAAAAGATTTATGCGGATTCGCTCTTCTCTGATGATCTTACAAAGTATCGAGGATGATTTACAATATAATGAAAATAAAGATGAACTTTAAAAAGTCAATTGCATTATTGTTTGTTGTCTTAAATATTACATCTCTACCAACATATGCTGATGTAAGTAAGAATTTTAAGGATAATTGTGGTTCTACTACGGCCAAAATTGTACAAAGTGTTCGGTTGGTAAAACTAGCATCTGATACCAACAAGGACAGCAAAGGTATTTATATAACCGATTCTACAGGAAAAACCAGATTCATTCCTGGGGGGCAGTACTATCCCGAGAATTATCTGAGCAATGAGATGAGGAAAATAGCAATGGCTGCGGTGCTTTCTAATGTTAGGGTAAATATCTGTGCGAGCGAAGCATATACTCCTAATCACGTATGGGCAATTGAATTAGCAGCGGAATAGCTAATTGTAGATTTATTGGGGTTTGTTGAGTATTAGAAGGTGTTAAATTGTATGAATGTGTTGTGTATTTTAATATCTGGCTGCATTTAGTGTCCTGGCTTGATTATTAATGCGGAGTTTTTTCTAAAAGCGAATTCGGCTGGTCGAATACGGTGCTTGCTGACGAAACGGGACAAATGTTGTCATTGTTCGCCGATTAACGGCAGACGGGCGTCAGGTCGAGGAGATTTATGTTTTGGGGAATATGTACCGTCTGGGATATTAACCGCGCAATACTGACCTTGCTGCTCAGGTGGAGCATTGCTGGGACGGGAATATTCCATGTCTGCAGGTAGAAAAAACGGATGAGGCTTATATCATCACGCTGAACGGCGATACGGTGCGTTGCATCTGTCGCGGCGACAGTAAAGCCCGGGATGAAATAGCCCGATGTCGTACTCATACCAGTGAATAAAAAGTAAACCCCCGACTGCTGGAACAGTCCGGGGGGTACGTCAGAGAGGAAATTGTGATAAGTAAGTACGGAGAAAATCCTCGAGGGAAAGTATAAAAGATTCTTTTTGAGGTTGTCCATTATGAAAGGTATAGAAGTGGAAACTCCCGCGAGCCTTTATCTAACAAGGGCTGCAGCCTTTGCGATTCGCCTTGTGGCGGTTGCTATTATGATTTGGACTATGCGTTGGTGGTGACATGACGCGAAAGCACTGGACACACAGAATGCCGGGAAATGGGCACTGGTAGCGATACTGGTGCCTTTTTTATCAGTGTGATGCGTTAGCCTGGATAAGATTCGACAGCTTTTCGATACGGCTTCGCAGGTCTGTCATCTTATTGATGGTGTTCGATGCTGCGTCAAAATAAATGATCATTATCAATTAGTTAGCTTGTTCTCGGTGATAAATTCTCCATGCGTACGCAACAATTGGAGAAAATATGAAAAGCATTGCTTATTATTTAGAGAATGGTGGAACTGGACCTGCGGCAGGGAAGATGTTTAGCCTTTATGGCATGCAAATTGGTAATTTTGTTGGGATAGAAAACGGCGCTATGCGCTTATCATTTGTTCATCCTGTAAATGGACGTATGGATGTGCCAATTCATATTGAAATGCCGATTCCTGTTAGTATTAAAGGACAGAACATTGAAGGGCCTATTATGAATCCGGTGCTGAACGATATTATCCAGCTTGATTAAATAATTAAGTCTAGTTAAACCCGCTTCGGCGGGTTTTTTATTGTCAATTCTAAACCAGTTTTTCAGAAGGTTGGGATTTTGGAGGTAATTATGTGGAAACCTATAGGTGAGAAAGTGATTGTTGCATATGTTAATGGCAATGCTAAATATTCACGCATCGAAATAAATGGTAACAAGATTCGATTGATTCGTGAGTAACAGGCATTAAAGCAGCCCTTCAGCGAGGGGCTGCGATAATGCCTGGCTCATCATCAGCCCCCGCTGCGCACCCAGCGCACTGGCTGCTGGTGAGCTTTTTTATTCATAATGCGAGGCTGTATGAGCGAGAAATTGAAGATCGTCTATCTCCCGTTACAAAAACTGTCTCCATATGCGCACAACGCCAGGACCCACAGCCCTGAGCAGGTGGCTCAACTGGTAGAAAGCATTAAGCAATTTGGTTGGACTAATCCAGTGCTGATTGACGAAAAGGGCGAAATTATTGCTGGTCACGGTCGCGTTATGGCGGCTGAAGTGCTCAAAATGGATTCCGTTCCGGTCATTGTTTTGTCTGGCCTGAAGGAGGATCAGAAAAAGGCGTATCGCCTGGCAGATAATCGTCTGCCGCTTAACGCTGGCTGGGATGAAGAGCTGTTACGGATGGAACTTTCAGAGCTAATCAATGCTGATTTTGATATCTCCCTGACAGGATTCAGCCCAACAGAAATTGACGAACTGTTGATGGAAGTTTTGCCAGGTACCGGAAATGAGGAGGAGCCGTACACGACGAAAATTGATACGCCTGTTTATGAGCCGTCAGGCGATAAACCGGATATCGGCGAACTGTACGACGATACGAAAACTCAGGAGCTGGTCAGCCGGATACGTTCGGCGTCCCTTGATCCTGATATCGAAAAATTCCTCCTGTGTGCAGCAGAGCGTCACACGGTGTTTGATTTCAGCAGAATTGCGGACTATTACGCTCACGCCCCGGCTGAAATTCAGCACCTTTTTGAGGAGTCGGCGCTGGTGATCATTGATTATCAGCAGGCCATTTAAAATGGATTTGTCCGGATGACGCAACGCATGGTGGAGATCATGCACGGCGGGAGGAGGAATATGCGTGATGATTTTTGCGCCTTTATTCTGACTCACGGGCGACCGGACAAAGTTCTGACTTACCGAACATTACGTCGAGCTGGCTATACCGGTAAAATTTTTATCGTCGTTGATGATGAAGATAAAACCCGGCATCAGTACATAGCTGAATTTGGTAAACAGGTGTTGGTGTTTTCTAAAGCCGATATCGCCAGTCGTTTTGACGAAGCCGATAATTTCGGTGACCGTCGCTCAATTTTTTACGCACGTAATGCCTGCTTCGACCTGGCAAAACAGGTCGGGTGTAAATACTTCATTCAGTTCGATGATGATTATCATGAGTTCCAGTTTCGGGTGGATCACAACTATGACCAGGCCTATTTCCCGATAAGGAAACTGGACGCAATCCTTTCTGAAATGCTGGCGTATTACGAATCAATTCCTGCGCTTTCCATCGCTATGTCGCAGGGCGGGGATTTTCTTGGTGACAATGGCGGCCATGCTTCATGGGTGAAACGCAAGGCAATGAACAGCTTTATCTGTTCGGTTGAGCGACCGTTCTCATTCATGGGGCGCATTAACGAGGATGTGAATACTTACACGAATCTCGGTCGCCGTGGTGAATTGTTTATGACGATTGGTGCTGTCCAGTTGGGACAGAAACAGACGCAGAAAAACAGCGGCGGAATGACCGAGCTGTATCTGGATTCCGGAACCTACGTTAAAAGTTTTTACTCCGTCATGTATGCGCCCTCGTGCGTAAAAATCTCACTGATGGGGGCCAGCCATAAACGCATTCACCATCAGGTCACCTGGAACAACGCTGCAGTAAAAATCCTTAACGAAAAATACAGGAAGAAGACACCCTGCATACCAATGGGGGTGACAAATGATTCCGTATTCGAAAGTCGAGTCTCTGGCTGCGTGCCGGATGACCGCACAACAAATCGCTGATGTTCTGGATGTTGATCTGAACCGACTGAAAGAAAATCGGGAAGCAATGACAAATTTTTACGCATCCATCCGTAAGGGAAGAGCGAAAGGTGAAGCCGAGCTACGAGCCGCATTGTTTAAGCTTGCCAGAAAAGGGGATGCCTTTGCTCTGCGTGAGTTACTCAGGGTGGATAAAAATCAGGACTAACTGATGAACAGACCGGACTGGGGGGCGTTGCAGCAGGAATATATTGCTGAATACACCCGTTCCGGTATATCTCCGGTTGCATGGTGTGAAGCAAGGGGACTGAATTACGCAACAGCCCGTCGTTACATCAAAAAACCTCCGAAAAATGCGCAGACAGAAGTGCGCAAAACTGCGCAAAAAAGTGCGCAGAAAAAATCTGCGCAGACTGCGCAAAAGCGGAACAGAAAATCTCAGAAAAAAAAGACGGTATCCGATGCCTTCCTGATTAAGAGTGGCGCGGAGGAGATTTCATTCTGTCCCGATGAATTCGGCATTTCTGACCAGCAGGCAAAATTCGCCATGCTGGTTGCCCAGGGTAAAAACCTTATCGATGCATACCGCCTGGCGGGTTACGAGGGAACGGGAAACGTAGCAAGTGCCGCAGCTTCCCGCCTGTTAAGAAATGTTAAGGTTTATCGGGCTATCTCATGGTTCCGCAATCAGTACCAGAAACGCTATACCGCAGACCTGGATTTACTGGTGAGTCAGTTGATGGCCATTGTTCAGGCCGACCCCAATCAGTTGGCGCAATTTCGCCGTGTTAACTGCCGTTATTGCTGGGGCGAGAATCACCTCTACCAGTGGCGCGATATAGCAGAATTCGACAAGGCAGCGGCACAGGCCTCCAGAGATGGCAAACCTGAACCTGAGTATGGTGGCCTCGGGTTTGTTGATAACGCCATACCCAATTCGGACTGCCCGAAGTGCTGCGGTGAGGGAACAGGGCAGCTTTATATGGCCGATACCACTCTGCTTGATGGGGATGTACGGCAATTATATGCAGGGGCAAAGCTCGGAAAATTCGGTGTTGAGATCCTGCAGGAGAATAAAGCTGCCGCCCGGCGTGAATTGTTGCGTTTGCTTTCTGCTGGCGGGGCATTATGTGCAGATAAGCGGCTACAGGAACTGGAAATTGAGCGGCGCAGAATGGAAAACCAGAAGCTGCGCAAAGAGATCGAAACGGTGGAGGGTAATGAACATCCCCTGCCTGTGGCGATCAATATTAATGTAGTTGATGCCAGGGTAAGGAGTGATGAAGATGATCTCTCCGACGCTTAATGTGCCTCAGGCGCGATTTCTTTCCATGCCTCATAAATTTAAAGCCTATATTGCTGGTTTTGGCTCGGGCAAAACATGGGTGGGGTGTGGCGGCATATGCAAGGGGATTTGGGAGCATCCTGGTATAAATCAGGGATATTTTGCGCCAACGTATCCCCAAATTCGCGATATTTTTTACCCTACAGTGGAAGAAGTTGCTGCTGACTGGGGATTGAACGTAAAAATTAATGAGGGAAATAAAGAGGTTCATTTTTATTACGGACGCCAGTATCGGGGAACCACCATCTGCAGATCGATGGAGAAGCCGCAAACGATCGTCGGTTTCAAAATTGGTAATGCGCTGGTGGATGAACTGGACATTTTGCCGAAGGAAAAAGCCAGAACTGCGTGGCGCAAGATAATTGCGCGTATGCGTTATAAGGTTGATGGACTTCGCAACGGTATTGACGTTACAACCACGCCAGAAGGATTCAAATTTGTCTACGAGCAGTTTGTTAAAGCCGTGCGTGAAAAAACAGAGTTGTCCTCACTGTATGGTCTGGTGCAGGCATCTACTTTCGATAATGAAAAGAACCTGCCAGCAGATTACATTCCTTCGCTTCTTGAATCATACCCTCCAGAGCTGATTAAAGCCTATCTTCGTGGACGGTTTACGAATCTGACAAGTGGTACTGTTTACCATCAGTTTGACCGGCAACTGAATAATTGCGAAGAAGTGGAGCAGCCTGGGGAGCCGATTTATATCGGGATGGATTTTAACGTTGGAAAGATGGCGGGGATCGTCCATGTGCTGCGTTTGGGTCTTCCATGTGCGGTAACTGAAATCATCAATGCCTACGATACGCCGGATATGATCCGTATCATTAAAGAACGCTTCTGGCTGTATGACGGAAATGATTACCGGAAGGTGAGAGAAATTTATATTTATCCTGATGCCTCCGGGGATTCCCGAAAATCAAATAATGCAAGTGCGACGGATATTGCTCAGCTTAAACAGGCCGGTTTTAACGTTGTGGTGAACAGTTCGAACCCGCCAGTAAAAGATCGCGTTAACTCAATGAATGCAATGTTCTGCAATGCCAATGGCGAGCGTCGCTATAAAGTTAATGTGAAGCGTTGTCCGGTATATGCCGAATCTCTGGAGCAACAGGTCTGGGATGATAAGGGGGAGCCTGATAAAAAATCTGGCAACGATCACCCGAATGATGCAGGAGGTTATTTCATCGTTAAACAATTCCCTATTGTCAAACCGACCGGAAGAGTCACATCACTTCGGATTTAATTATGGCTGATATATCAACACCCAACCTCGACTATAACGATATGCTGGAGGCGTGGGATATTAACGACGCACTGATGGGAGGTACGCTTGAAATGCGCAGGCAGGGAGAAAATTATCTCCCAAAATGGCCTAACGAAGATGAAGACGCTTATAAAAAACGCCTGTCCGTGGCTACGCTACTTCCTGTGTATGAAGAAAGCATTAAGCAAAATATTGGGCGCATATTTGCAGAGCCGACAGTATTGAGTGAGGAAACGCCGGAAAAAATCAGGGAATATGCAGAAAATATCGACATGGAGGGGAGCCGACTGGATGTGTGGGCGCAGCAATTTTTCAGCCTCGCATTTCAGTATGGTGTGGCACATGCGCTGGTGGATTATCCACGAACGGATGTGAACGAGATCCGGACAAAAGCCGATGAAAATGCGGCTGGTGGTCGTCCATACGTTACGATGTTGAATCCACGCCAGGTTATTGGATGGAAATCGAAAGTTGAAAAAGGGAAAGTCGTTCTCACTGATTTGCGTATAAAAGAGATCATCATTGTTGATGGTGATGATTTCGGGCAGAAGAAGGTGGAGCAGATCCGCCATATTATGCCCCGTCGCGTTGAAATTTATCGACGCAGCGAAGGTACTAATGGCGAATCTGTCTGGACCCTTCACGAGTCATGGAATACCAGCCGTGATGATATTCCCCTGGTAACACTGTATACAAAGAAAACAGGCTTTATGCGTGGTACACCGCCATTGCTTAATCTTGGCTTGTTGAATATCAAGCACTGGCAAAGCCAGAGTGAGCAGGACAATATTCTTCATGTTGCCCGCGTTCCATTGCTGGTGGCCTACGGGCTGGACAGGAATGAAGAACTGACGGTTGGTGCATCCACCGCTACGATTTTTGAGGACAAAACAAAAAATGGCCTCGAATATGTTGAACATAGTGGCGCAGCGATAGAATCTGGCGAAACATCACTGGAGAAGCTGGAAAATCAGATGCGTCATGCCGGCGCCAAACTTCTGCGTGCTGAAAACACATCCACCAAATCTGTTGATCAGACCAATGAAGAGCGGATGCAGGAAAACTCGCCGCTTTATACAATGGCGAACTCCCTCGAAGATGCCCTTGATAATATTCTCCAGATAATGGCGGAGTGGATCGGCGAGAGTTGCGGCGGCAATGTGGATGTGCGGACTGAACTGGATGTATCTGCCCTGGTGTTTGACTCATCCTCCGCGCTGGCTGTTCAGTCATTGCGTCAGGGCGGTGATATACGTCAGATTGATGCGGTTCGGGTGTTGCAGGCGTTGAAATTTATCGATCAGGATTCCCGTCCAGAGGAAGTGATCGACGAATTAAAAAACCAGGGCGTAACGCTGATGGATATCAATGATGCAAACAGTGAATGAACGGCTGCGTGATGAATCAATTGCTCATGCAGTCTGGATATCTCGCTATAGCACTGGTGTGGCTGCCAGAATGGTGAAAACTCTGAACGACAGCGATGCGGAGCTTACAGCTCGGCTGCTGGTTGCACTGGACAGCCTCGATCCAGGTAGTTTCACCGTTACGCGCCTGGAATCACTTCTGACGAGTGTCAGAGAGGTTAACCGTGCGGCTATTAACAGCATGTTTACCAGTCTCTCCGGAGAGCTGAACGAGCTGGCAATTTATGAGGCAGGTTATCAGTTAAGTCTGTTTGATTCTCTGCTACCTGATTTTGTTGCTGATGTTCATCCGCTGATTGGTATCTCACCAGATGCACTTTATGCCGCTGCAATGGCGCGACCATTCCAGGGGCGACTGCTCAGTGAGTGGGCCTCAGATCTTGAGGCGGATCGGCTCAGACGCATTACAAATACGGTACGTCAGGGTTTTTTGCTGGGTGATACCAATGAGCAGATCGCAAGAAAAATTCGGGGACATGTCAGTAAGGGATTTCAGGATGGTGCATTGCAGATGAGTCGGGCTAATGCGGCCAGCATTGCAAAAACAGCTGTTGGACATCTTGCTGCTACTGCCCGTGAGAGTTTTGCCAGCGCGAATAATGATTTGATTAAGGGTAAGCAATGGTTATCAACGCTTGATAATCGTACTACGCCACAATGTCGAATCAGGGATCGCCTCAAATATACGCTGGATAATAAACCTGTAGGTCACAGCGTACCTTATTTGCAGGGACCGGGAAAAATTCATTTCTGCTGCCGCTCAACGGAAACGTTCATTCTGAAATCAGCGAAGGAACTGGGTATTGATGTTCGTGATATTCCCCCGGCTGAGCGGGCCAGCATGGATGGCGTGGTAGCCGGAGATACAACCTACAGGGAATGGTTTTTGCGCCAGCCTTACACCAGACAAAAACAGATTGTGGGGGAAAACCGGGCAAAGCTGATTCGGGATGGCGGTATGTCGCCAGATGAATTTTACACCGATAAAGGCGAATGGTTGACACTGAAGCAACTCCGGGAGCGTGATGCTCAGGCATTCAGAAACGCAGGGATTTAAATAAATCATTTATTACAACAGGCTACCTTCGGGTGGCTTTTTTTTTGCTGCGATCCGGATGGTGAGCAGCGTAACTGTCGGAAGACTTAAACCAGGTACTAATATGAAACTGAAAACGGTCGAGATTAACGGAAAACAATACGCAGAAATTGATACTGCTGGCCTTCCAGTTTATGTGCACGACGATGGTAAAGAAATCGGCTTCGATGCACCGCTGGCGACAAAAAAAATTACAGAGCTTAATGGCGAGGCAAAAAATCATCGCCTGGCTAAAGAAGCTGCAGAGGAAAAACTGGCTAAGTTTGCCGCTATCGAAGACCCGAAGAAGGCAATCGAGGCACTGGAAATGCTGTCAAAAATCGACCAGAAAAAGCTGATCGATGCGGGACAGGTTGACCAGGTAAAGGCAGATATTACGAAAAACTTTCAGCAGCAATTAGACGAAGAAAAGCAACGCTCTCAGATGCTGGAGAAGCAGCTTTACGATTCCATGATTGGCGGTAGTTTTGCGGGGTCAAAATATATTGCCGATAAAATTGCGATCCCGGCAGATTTATTACAAGCCCGCTTCGGACAGGCATTCAAAGTGGAAGAAGGGAAGATAGTTGCCTATGACGCTTCCGGCAACAAAATTTATTCCCGCTCGAAGCCAGGCGAACTGGCGCAGTTTGATGAGGCGCTGGAGTTCCTCGTCGAAAATTACCCTCAGAAAGACTATATCCTGAAAGCCAGTGGTAACAATGGCGGCGGCTCTCGTCCGACACAGCATGATATTGGTCAGAAAACGATGAAACGCTCTGCTTTCGATGCACTGGATGTTGCAGGTAAGCAAAATGCACTGAAAGACGGTATCACAATCGTTGATTAATACATTTGCCAGCTTCCGGATGGGAGCTGGTGTCAGGGCTGGATAGCTCACTACTCAATCCATTGAAAAATTAAGCAAATTTTTAAGGAATATTTAATTATGGCTGGAAATACCCTGACCGGGTTGATCCCGACTATTTATACCGCCCTGGATGTTGTATCCCGTGAGCAGGTAGGTTTTATCCCTGCTGTAGCAAAAAACGCAAAAGCTGACGCCGCAGCAAAAGATCAGACGGTAACCGCGCCAGTTGCACCTGAGGCGAAAACCGAAGATATCGTACCGGGGCCGTCAGCTCCGAATACCGGTGATCAAAATATTGGTACTGTTGATGTAAAAATAACTAAATCCAAAATGGCACCGGTTAAATGGAATGGTGAAGAACAACTGGCTCTTGGCCCTTCCGGGACTTACAACACCATTCTGGCTGATCAGTTTAAGCAGGCTTTTCGCGCTCTTGCAAACGAGGTTGAGGCTGATCTTGGTGCGCTGTATTTCGGTACTTCCCGCGCCGTGGGAACTGCAGGGACAACGCCGTTTGGTGTTAAAGATGATCTTTCTGATGCTGCTTTGGCTCGCCAGGTTCTGGAGGATAACGGCGCACCGACAACCGATCTGCAGATGGTGCTTTGCTCCACTGCCATTGCGAATTTGCGCGGAAAACAGTCTGTATTGTTTAAAGTGAATGAATCCGGCACTGAACAGCTACTGCGTGAGGGCGTGTTAGGGCGTCTGGAGGGATTCAATATTCACAGTTCGGCAGGTGTAAAACGAGCGCCGAAGGTTGCTGCAACTGGTTATCTCGTGAATGGCGAGAAAAAAGAAGGCGATGTTCTTATTTCCATTGATACTGGTTCGGGGAGTATTTCGGCAGGTCAGATTGTTACGTTCGCTGGCGATCCGAATCAGTATGTTGTGGCAGCAGCGACCAGCAATCTGATTACTCTTGCAGCGCCTGGACTGCGTCAGGATCTGGCCGATGATACTGTAATCACGGTTGTCGGCTCCTTTACTGCAAATATGGCGTTTGATCGCAACGCATTTCTGCTGGCGTCCCGTACCCCGGCAATGCCGGAAGGTGGCGATAATGCTGATGATGTAATGAATGTTACGGACCCGATCTCAGGAATTACGTTCCAGATTGCACTGTATCGTCAGTATCGCCAGGTTCGCTATGAAGTTGGACTGGCATGGGGTGTTTCATCGGTGAAGCCGGCGCATGGTTGTCTGATTCTTGGTTAAACATCCAAACGGGGCTTCGGCCCCATTTTTTAATGGAGGGTATATGGCTGGATTAACTAAAGAGCAAAGAGCACAGCGTGAAGCCGCGCAAAAAAATGCAGTGGCGGAGCAGAATGTGGAGCAAATTCAGGATCCTCAAAAAACACAGATTGAGTTGGTGGTTATGGTGACCGATCATCAGATGTTTCCCGGCGCACCAACTATCGCTAATGTTCATCCTGAAGAAGTTGATAACTGGAAGGCTCTGGGCTGGAAAACTCAGGAGTAACACATGATCACTTATGTGACCTGTGATGACGTTGATAATGCGCTTGGGAATGCCTGGGCGAGCGAGAACGCTAAAAATAAAGCTGTTTTAATGGCTAATGCCTGGCTTAATGGCTTCAACCTGAAAATTAACCCATCCCGTATTCCGGAAGAGATAAAGCTTGCGGGAGCATATGCAGCCAGAAGTGCCTCTCTCGGTAAGTTGTTTCAGCAGAAAAATGATTCTGGCGTTGTTATCAGTAAAGCCGTGTCGGCTGACGGGATCAGTGTATCGAAATCATTTGCTCAGTTGCCAGCAAATAGTACTGCATTGCTTGAGCCCGATTTACAGCTTGCAATAGCACTGCTGAAACCGTACGGGCTTAGTCGCTCACAAGTCAGGGTTGTGAGGGGGGGGTGATGGGACTTCGTGAAGAGATTCAGTCAGAGGTTGCCGCTGCTTTTGATGAAGAGTTAGCGGACGCTGTGAGTGATTTTTCTGGTTCTTATTCTATGTACCGGTACTGGGATCCTGTGACGGAAACTGGTGACGAATTCACAACAACCTATACCGGGCGAGGCGTGTTGGCACGTTATAAGCTGAACAGAATTGATGGGATTAATATTTTGCATGGTGACCTTAAATTAACCGTTCTGGTATGCGAGGTTACGGATAAACCCGCGGTCGGCCATATTATTGAGACTTATGATCCTGTATCAAGGCAGTTGCAACGATACGAGGTAATTACAGCGAGTGTAGATCCTTCCGCATCAGTTTACTCACTCCAGTTAAGGAGGACGTAAATGGCAAAGGCATGGGATATAGAACCGTCAATATTTGCCGGGATGATTGAGGAAGATGTGGGACTGAAAATTCGCTACATCGCTATTCAGATTCTTACGGCCATTGATATTGCTGCTCCGGTTGATACCGGGCGTTTCAGAAATAACAACCTGGTGTCGTTACAGCATCCCGATTTTGGTATATCTGATAACGTGGATCCGAACGGTACGATTGCGGTTCAGCGTGGGATCGGGGTTATTTCGAAAGCTGCAAATTACGGAATTATTTATATCCAGAATAACCTTCCTTATGCAGAGGTTCTTGAAAACGGTCATTCACAACAAGCGCCAACTGGCGTGTATGCCAATGCTTTTCATGGTGTTTTACAGGCTTACAAATGACGTTTACTGAAATCAGAAATGCTGTCATTTCCAGAATGACGGCACAGACGGTTATTGATGGAAAAGACGTATTGTATCCGAACGGGCCAACGTTCGATCCTTCCGGTAAGTTAATCTGGGCGCGGTTAAGTAATATCCCCGGTCTGGCCGGAGTTAATGAAATTGGCGCGGGGCCGGTTGTTTATCGCACGGGGATAATCATTATTCAGTTATTTGTCCCCGCTGGTTCTGGTTCAAAACTCATTACTGAGACGGCCGATACCTTGCGGGAGCTGTTTGAGTTTCAGGATGATGATCGTCTCAGTTACCTGGCCGTTTCCTCAATAGCTGTTGGCGAAAAGAATGGCTGGTTCCAGCTTAATCTTCAAATTCCATATCGCGCACTCTAGCGCAATTAATGACATAGGAGGCTCCTGTGAGTTCAGGTGCAAAGGTTATCTCGGCATTTATCCGGGAGACAGTTGCAGGCACCACGCCAGCAAGTGGTGACTGGAGTTTATTAAAACGCACAAGCTGGGGAGTAAAACCCACCCAGAATAAAGGCGAAAATAATGAGATCGGCGGCTCCCGGATGGCTCAGGGGGCAACGCCTGGCACTGTGGATGTTGGCGGTGATGTTGGTACCAAATTTCGCTGGGGTCAACATGATGATTTTCTTGCATCCTGTTTCGGCGCGGAATGGTCAGGCGATTCTCTGACAATGGGAAATGAGCGAATAACATTTTCTCTGGCGACCTATGCGTCCGATGTCGGAATTGCCTCTGTCATCAGAGGAGCGCAGGTGGGGTCATGGAAAATGCAGATCCCTAACGATGGTGATATTACGGCGACCGTAACCTTTGCCGGGCTGGACTGGGAATCAAAGGCCGATGATACGAATTTTATCACAGGCGAACCTGTGGATAGCGCAGGAGAGCTACGTTATTCGTTTAAGGAGGTTTCAGCAGTAAGCCTGAATGGTGTTGCCGGAGGTAACGGTTTTTGTATCGACAGTTTTGATATTCAGTTCGATAACAAACTCCAGACTCAGCGTTGTATCGGGACTGGCTCGCCTTATGCAGGAGCAAATATTCCTACTACCTTTACACCGTCCGGTACGGTGACGCTTTCATGGTCTAAAGCTGCGTGGGAAATCTGGAGTAAAACACTGACTGGAGAAACAGTTCCGTTCAGCTTCACGCTTTCGAATGGAGAGGGGGCATACACTTTCAGTTTTCCGAAGGTTCAGGTGTCAGGTGAATGGCCTGACGGTGGTAATACCGACATTATCCAGGTTCAACTGAGTATTAACGCAGCAGATGAAGCGCCTACGATAACCAGAAAAAAAGCTTCTCCGGCTGCCGTGATCGCAAAAGCCAGTGCTGAGGCGATTAGTTGATTTTCCGTTATTTCCCCTGTGGTGTTGCACTACAGGGACGTTTTGAATGAGGTTATGGATGTTTATTCTTAATCAGAAAATTATCATCGGTGGAGAACGCTGGTTCACGCCAATGAAAGACTTCAAACCTGTAGATGGGTTAAAACTGTTGGTGGCAAGCAGCGATAACGATCAGTATCGCTCCCGTAATGCATTAATCCGTCGTCACATAGAGAAAATGGATGCCAGTTTGCATGTCGGAACGAAAGAATTTGATATTGCAAAGGTCGACGAGGTGGATTCTGTTGATGATTTACTTATTGATAACGCCGCTCGTTATTTACTGAAAGACTGGAAAGGGGTTGGTGAACTGGTGGATGGGGTTGAGGTCGCGCTGGAATATACACCAGAGCGGGGGGCCACGCTGCTCAAGCAGAATCCAGAGTTGTACTGGCAAATTCTTGCTGAAGCCGCCAGCATCGCCCAGGGAAAAGAGCAGCAGAAGCAGGATACGATAAAAAAGCCATAGCCGCCCAGCGGTGGTTATCGGAGTTCGGGGGCGAAAAGGGGGAAAAGGCAAGGTGGACGAGAGAAAAACTCAGGTTGCCACCGATACCGGAGCCAGAAATAGACCCCGTTGTCCGTGAGTTATTGTATGCGTACTCAGTAATGTCTCGTTCCAGGCGTTATGCGGGCATGTCCGGGGTTCCGCTGCCTTTATCAATATCTGACGTGCACGACTACTTAAAAGCACACCCAATATTGATAGATAGTGATGAATTTGAAGCAGTGATCTTTGCGCTGGATGATCAGTATGTTTCTCAATCCAAAACTGTTGATGGGATATTGATTAATTAATTTAATATTTTTTAGTAATTGTCTGAATTACAATGTGCACACATATAGTTTGATGAGAGATTGATAGTTGACTATCGAATGTGGTGGATATTTTAATGCTGCCAGCCAGATTAATTCTGGCTGTTATAACAATGATTTGTGAAATGACGGTGATTTTATGAAAAAAGCAGTGTTGACTACCATTATCGCTTCAGCCTTGTTTGCAACTGGCATTGCAAATGCTGAATTGATGCAGAATACTATTTCTCTTGGTTATGCCCAAAGCCATGTTAAAGCCGGTGGAGAAAGCCTTGATGAGAATCCTTCAGGGGTAAATATTAAGTATCGCTATGAGCTGGATGATAAATGGGGCGTTGCATCTTCATTTACGTACACAAATCAAGAATACGATTATTATTTTGCAGGCTCTAAAATTGGAAATGGAGAACTGGATTACTATTCACTAGCTGCCGGTCCAGCCTATCGTTTCAATGATTACTTCAGTGCATATGGCTTATTAGGTGTAGCGCATGGACGTGCTGAAGCGACGATTCTGGGATACTCTGACTCTTCAAGCAAGACTTCGGTTGTATATGGTGCTGGTATTCAGTTTAATCCTGTACCAAATTGGGTAGTTGACGCATCCTATGAGTACACCAAATTGGGCGATGTGAAAGTAGGTACTTGGATGACCGGTATTGGTTATCGTTTCTGATAATTTCCTTTCCTCTGTTGTCTGGCCCCGCTTATCAAGCGGGGCTTTTTATTTGTCCGGAGTAACTAAATGACAGAGCAAACTTCGCGTCTTGCAATAATTATTGATAGCACTGGAGCGAAAAATAATGCTGAAAATCTGACCTCCTCACTAGTCAAAATGACGCAGGCCGGGGAAACTGCTGCAAATAGCGCAGGGAAAGTGACCAGGGCAACAGAAGATGAGAAGAACGCGCTCGCAAAATTAAAGGCAGCTATTGATCCTGTCGGTGCCGCAATTGATACTGTCGGTCGACGCTATTCTGAATTAAAGAAATATTTCGACAAAGGGCTTATTGATAAAGAAGAATATGAATTTCTTGCCCGTAAACTTAATGAAACTACAGCGGAATTGAGCGGGGTTGCGCAAGCGCAGAGAGAAGCCGAGAAGGCCGGAAAACTTGCTGCTGCCCAGCAGGAAGCGCAGGCTCAGGCCTTTCAAAGAATGCTGGACAAGATCGACCCTCTGGCCGCGGCGCTAAGAAATCTTGACCAACAGCAGGATGAACTTAATGCAGCACTTTCATCCGGGAAAATAAATGGCTCTCAGTTTGATAATTACAGCCGAAAAATACAGGAAACGCGGCGAGAGCTAACAGGAGAGGCTCAGGCAGAACGAGAAGCAGCAAAAGCGCATGATGAACAGGTTGCTGCTTTGCAACGTCTGATTGCTCAACTCGATCCTGTCGGAACAGCTTTTAATCGCCTGACAGAGCAGCAAAAGCAACTTAGCGAAGCAAAAGCCAGGGGGATGCTTTCTCCTGAAATGTATGAGGAGCTCTCAGGAAAACTCCGTGCTATGCGGAGAGAGCTTGAGGCTACTGAATCGCAATTAAGTAAAACCGGAATGTCGGCAAAACAAACGGCTTTTGCTGTGCGCATGTTGCCTGCACAAATGACTGATATTGTAGTTGGATTGTCCACAGGCCAGTCACCTTTTATGGTGTTAATGCAGCAAGGCGGTCAGCTAAAAGATATGTTCGGTGGTATTGGCCCGGCGATCAAAGGTGTTGGTTCTTATGTAATGGGGTTAATTAATCCTTTTACCCTGGCTGCTGCAGCCGTTGGTGTTCTGGGGCTGGCTTACTATAAAGGCTCTCAGGAGCAGGACGAATTTAATAAATCTCTTATTCTTACCGGAAATCAGTTGGGGGCAACGAGTGGGCAATTGGCGGATATAGCTCAACGTGCCGGGGATGCAGCTGATTCGACAACTGGTGCTGCGGCGGCTGTATTAAACCAGCTTGTGCGTTCGGGAAAGGTAGCGAGTAGTTCGCTGGAGCAGGTGACGACAGCGATAGTAAAAACGAGCGAATTAACTGGAATATCGACCGATCAACTGGTTAATGATTTCAATGAAATAGCAAAGGATCCTGTCAGTGCCATATCAAAACTTAATGATCAGTACCATTTTCTGACACTGGCGACTTATAACCAGATTAAGGCGCTACAGGATGAAGGGAACCAACAGGAGGCTGCTCGTTTTGCGACGGAAGCATATTCATCCTCAATGATCCAACGTTCCAGCCAGATGAAAGAAAATCTTGGTTATCTTGAGGCTGCATGGAAAGCAGTCTCTAACTCCGCAAAATTGGCCTGGGATTCCATGTTGAATGTTGGGCGGGAGGTATCTATTGATCAAAAAATCGCAGATGTCATCCGCCAAATTGATGAAATAGAAAAAAATAACCGACCAGGGATTTTCGGGTTAGCAGGTATTGGAGATGGTGGTGCTCTAAAAAAAAGGCTGGCGCAATTAAAACAGCAATTGAGTGCACTTCAATCAGAAAAAATTGCTCAGGACGTACTAAATTCATCAATAGACGATTACAACAAGCGTCAACAGGAAGGAATTGAACTCAGACAGAAAGCAGATGCCTTTTCAAAACAATATCAGACCCGGGAGCAGCAGAGAGCCAGTGAACTTGCAGAACTGGAAAAGCTAAAGAATCAGTATTCAAAGGAAGAATATAATAATCTTGTCGCTCAAATAAATGAGCGTTATAAAGAACCAAAGCAACCAAAGGCGAAAGGTTATTCGGATGATGCTGCCCAACGAATGATTGATCATCTGAATCAACAGAATGCGTTACTAAGTTCACAAGCTGAATTGAGAGTTAAATTAAGTTCCTCTGAACAGGAACTGGTTAAGTGGCGTCAGCAGATTGCCGATCTGGAGTCACGACCGTTATCGAAATTAACCAAGGATCAGAAATCGCTTCTCTTACACCGGGAAGAAATAACCGCGTTGATGGAGAAAAATGTTGCGATTGAAAAAAATAACAGGCTAATCAAGGAATCTGTCGAAATAGCCGCATGGCGTGATTCATTGCTGGCTTCGATTGATAATCGTCAGCAGGGATATGATATTCAGATTGTTGGTTATGGGCTTGGTGATAAAAATCAGCAACGCCAGCAGGAGTTACTGCGGATTGAGCGTGAATATAACAACCAGCGTCTGCAACTTGAACGTGACTATGCAGATAAATCCCGTGGAATGTCAGATCATGTTTTTCAGGAGAAAATGCAGGCTCTGAATGATGCTCTGGAACGAGAAAAAGAAATTGTCAGACAGAAAAACGAGCAGCTCGATATTCAGGCAGGAGACTGGGTTAGTGGTGCCTCCCAGGGATTCAATAACTGGCTGGATGACACTAAGGATATCAGTGAGCAGATAAAATTAACCACGACTCAGATGTTTAATGGGATGACCGATGCGCTGGGTGAGTTTGTCACGACAGGCAAGGCAAATTTTCGTTCTTTCGCTACTTCCGTGATTTCTGATCTTAGTCGGATAGCATTAAAGGCTTCAATTACTGGGATTTTCGACAGCATTGGTAACAGTTCTTCTGGTGGGATTTTAGGCACTATCGGGAGTGCTATTAGTAAATTTATTCCGAATGCAAAGGGCGGTGTTTATGAGTCTCCGTCATTGAGCACGTATTCGAACGGTATTTATGATTCCCCGCAATTTTTTGCTTTTGCAAAAGGGGCTGGTGTTTTTGGTGAGGCTGGACCGGAAGCTATTATGCCATTAACGCGAACTTCCGATGGTTCTCTTGGTGTCAGAGCTATTAATAGTAAAAGTGGTAATGGTGGCGGAGATATTACCTATGCCCCTGTATACCAAATTACTATCCAAAATGATGGCCAGAATGGAGAAATTGGCCCTCAGGCAATAAAAACACTTATGGGGATGGTTGATCAGCGGGTGCAGGGCACTTTGTTAAATATGCGACGTGATGGGGGAATGTTAAGTGGCTAATACGGAAGAATTTCACTGGTTACCAGAGGATGGAATGAAAACAGAACATAAACCATCGATAAAAACTGTAAGATTTGGCGATGGTTATGAGCAACGAAGTCCAAATGGACTTAATCATTCTCAGCGTGTTTTCACCTGTGATTTTAGGGTCGAGGCGAATGATCGTGATTCATTTGAACAGTTTTTACTCCGGCATGGAGGTTATAAATCTTTTTTTTGGCGCCCGCCGGGTGTTAACAGAAATATAAGAGTGGTGTGTCGAACGTGGTCCGCTACAGAACATATCACCTATACCGATTTTTCGTGTCAGTTTGACGAAGTGGTGATCTGATGCAGGACATACAACAGGAAACACTGAATGAATGCATCCGTGCGGAGCAGTCGGCCTGCCTGGTGCTCTGGGAAATTGACCTGACAGAGGTCGGTGGAGAACGTTATTTTTTCTGTAATGAGCAGAACGAAAAAGGTGAGCCGGTCACCTGGCAGGGGCGACAGTATCAGCCGTATCCCATTCAGGGGACGGGATTTGAACTGAACGGCAAGGGCAGTGCTGCCCGTCCGACACTGACGGTCTCTAACCTGTACGGTATGGTCACCGGGATGGCGGAAGATCTGCAGAGTCTGGTCGGCGGAACGGTGGTCCGGCGTAAGGTTTACGCCCGTTTTC
>ERZ827168.1833-NODE-1833-length-27301-cov-3.624532_pt1 | contig 27301 bp, 27 predicted proteins | sample MGYA00519868_ERZ827168 | MGnify/ENA primary metagenome ERZ827168 (study PRJEB31778, sample SAMEA3449271) | human gut metagenome | biome: human gut; feature: human-associated habitat; material: faeces | place: United Kingdom | collected 2010/2012 ...
ATCGAGTCCGTCATCATGGAGCTGCCGTACGTGCTGGAATGCGGCGTGTCCGCCGCGCCGGACGAGATTCGCGGGCAGGTGGTCAAGGCCTCCATCGTGCTGGTGAAGGGCAAGGAGCCGACCGAGGCGCTGAAGAAGGAAATTCAGGACTACGTGAAGCACCGCACCGCGCCGTACAAGTACCCGCGCATCGTCGTGTTCCGCGACGAGCTGCCCAAGACCATCTCCGGCAAGATTCAGAGGAACCTGCTCTGAGACGCCGCCGCATGTTAAGATTCGGAATGAGACGCCGAAGGGATTGACAGATGGATTTCCGCATGGTAGGATAATCTCAAATTTCATATCAGAGGGCTATGACGAAGAGGGCCCGGGAAAAAGCGCTTCAGAGAACCGGCGGTTGGTGCGAGCCGGCAGCGCGGGAACCGGTGCTTGTCGCTTCCGAGCCGGAGCGCAGAAACCCGAAAGGGGAGTAGAGCCTCCCGTGAGCCTGCGGAAAGGCAAACGGCTTGTTGGAGCCGTGAGAGCGCGCAGAAATGCGCGAATTTGAGTGGTACCGCGGATGAACATCATTCGTCTCAAGAAAGCAGAAGCTTTTTTGAGACGTTTTCTTTTGGACGGGGAGGACTGAATCATGAATCAGACGACGGGATTGCAATTCAAGCTGGAGGAAATGGCGGGCCGCATTCGCGAGCTGCGCGAGATCGAGAATCTGTCGCAGGAGGAAATGGCGCGTAAAACCGGCGTGTCCCTTGAGGAATACCGCGCCTGCGAGGAAGGCCGGTCGGATCTGAACTTTGCGTTCATCTATCGCTGCGCGCTGGTTCTGAACGTGGACGTGACGGACATTATCGAGGGCGCGAGCCCCAGACTGTCCAGCTACACGGTCACGCGGCGCGGCATGGGGCAGCGCATCGAGCAGGCGCACGGCATGGTGTATTTCAATCTGGCGGCGCAGTTTAAAAACCGCATCGCCGAGCCGCTGTATGTCAACGCGGCGTATTCGCAGGAGGCGCAGTATCAGGACATCGAGCTGACCAGCCACGAGGGGCAGGAGTGCGACATCGTCATCTCCGGCAAGCTGAAGGTGCAGGTGGGTACGCACTGGGAAATTCTGGGCCCCGGCGACAGCATTTACTACGATTCCTCCACGCCGCATGGCATGATCGCCGTGGACGGCGGCGACTGCCTGTTCTATGCCATCGTGCTCAATCCCAGCGGCGAGCCGATTCCGGAGCTGACTGCACGAGAGCCCAGCATGTCGCTTCCGCAGCCCGCGCCCGCGGCCGCGCCGCGCAGAGACGAGGGCGAGCATCTGTGGCAGCGCTGGATTGACGCCGAGGAGAACCCGGACGGCTCTCTCAAGGCGATTCGATTCAAGAATCCGGAGCATTTCAATTTCGCCTTCGACATCGTGGACGAAATGGCGAAGGCCGCGCCGGACAAGCTGGCGATGCTGCACATCGACCGGGACAAGACCGAGCGCCGGTTCACCTTTGCCGACATTTCGCGCCTGTCCAACCGCGCGGCCAACTATTTCCACTCGCTGGGCATCCGCAAGGGCGACCGCGTGCTGGTGCTGCCCGCAACCGTGCCGGTGGACAATGCCGTGATGGTCTTCCAGAGCGAGGGGGAATACTACATCCGCAAGATCAAATTGCAGGATGGCAACCGCGCGCTGATGCAGTGGTACGATTACGAACCGCGCAGCGAAGTCAAGTCCCTCAAGGAACTGACACTGGTCGGCCGTGCCCGCCGCGTCGAATTCGACCTGTAATGGATTCGGGAGGACAATATGCAAAACATCCGCATGGCTTCCCCGCTTTACATCGTGCGCGAGGACTGCGCAAAGGATCTTGCCGCCGTGCTGAAAAAGCTGGCTGCAATCGGCTTTGACGGCGTCGAGTTTCTCGGCTTTTTCGGCCACAGTGCCGAGGAGGTCAAGAAAATGCTCCAAGATAACCGGCTGACCGCTTTGGGCAATCACGTCCCCTTCAAGGAGCTGACTGCCGACCCCGAGGGAATTCTCGACTTCCATAAGGAAATCGGCTGCGGTTATCTGACGGTGGCGGAGCTGCCGTCGGAAAATTTTGCCGCGGTTTCCGCCCGTTTGGATGAAATCGCCAAGCTGGCTGCGGCGCGCTCCATCCGCCTGCTCTTCCACAACCACGACGGCGAATTGATCGATCGCGTGGACGGCGTGCCGCAGCTTCAATACCTGCTCGATCACACCCGCCCCGAAACGCTGGCGCTGGAGCCGGACCTTGGCTGGATGGAAGTCGGCGGCGGCGACTGCGCCGAATACCTGACAGCCTACCGCGATCGCTGCCCCGTCATTCACCTGAAGGACTACTATTCTTCCGACAACGCCAAGCTGGGACGCGTGCGCGAGTTTGTGCCCGCGCGCGGCACGGCGGAACGCGGACACTTCGAGTTCCGCCCCACAGGCTACGGCGTGCTGAACCTGCCCAAGCTGATGCCGCTGTGCCTGGCTTGCGATCCGGAATGGTTCGTGATGGATCACGACCTGGCCTACGAGCGCGACCCCTATGACGATTTGAAGCTGAGCCTGGATTACACCCGCGCGCTGCTGGCGATGCAGCCGGAAGCCTGACGCATCAAAGGGAGTGCTTTCCATGGATTACCAGGAGATCAACGCCCGAACGATTGACCGTTGGATCGAAGAAGGCTGGGAATGGGGCAATCCCATCCCGCACGAAACCTTTCTGGCTGCCCAAGCCGGAAAATGGGATGTCGTACTCACGCCCACCAAGCCCGTGCCGCACAGCTGGTTTGGAGATCTGCACGGCAAAAAGGTGCTGGGTCTGGCCAGCGGCGGCGGGCAGCAGATGCCCATCTTTGCCGCACTGGGTGCGGACTGCACTGTGCTCGATTACTCCCCGCGCCAGCTCGAATCCGAGCGTCTGCTGGCGGAACGGGAGGGTTATCCCATCGAGATGATTCGCGCGGACATGAGCAAGCCGCTGCCGTTTGAAGACGAGCGCTTTGACCTGATTTTCCATCCCGTTTCCAACGTCTACATCCGCGAGGTGCTGCCCGTCTGGCGCGAATGCTTCCGCATTCTGAAGCACGGCGGCGTGCTGCTGGCAGGATTGGACAACGGGCTGAACTTTGCTTTCACTGCAAAAGAGGGCAAACTGGACAACACGCTGCCCTTCGATCCGCTCACTCATCCCGAACAGATGGCGCAGCTGGAAGCGGAGAACGACGGCATTCAATTTTCGCATACCATCGAGGAACAGATCGGCGGGCAGCTCGCCGCCGGATTCCGCCTGACAGACGTTTACGGCGATACCGACGGCATCGGCCCACTGCACGAGCACAATATCCCGACCTACTGGGCCACCCGCGCCGTTAAAGAATAGCAGAATAAATGCAAAAGAACCGCGCTGTGCCTTCCTTTTGAGGGAAGCCGCAGCGCGGCCTTTCTTTATTTTTTCAGGGAACGATAGACCGTTTGGTTCAGCTGCGACAGGCTGAGTACCATTCCCGCTGCGCCGACAAGGAAGAACATCACGGCGATTCCCGCTCCGCCGCCCGTGCCAAACACAGCCGCCAGAGCGCTCTGCACCGTCCCTTCCGTCGCCATCAGCGGCTCAAAGACGTGATCCGCCAGCACGCCGCCCAGAAACAATCCCAGCGGAATCGTGCAGTTGGACAGCGTGTCTTTTGCAGAAAACACGCGCCCCTGCATCTCCGCCGGCACGTTTTCCCGCAGAATGGCAGTCAGGTTGGCGTTCATCACCGCTGCGGCCAGATACGATCCGAACGCCGCGATGCACCACACCCATCTGGAAGCGCTCAGGCTTTGAACAAGATTGCCGGAAAAAACCGCCGCGCAGAACGCAAAGCCGAGCTTCGCCTTGTCCTTTGCGGGTTTTGCCGAGGTCACGATCAGGCTGCCTGCCAGCAGGCCGAGCGCCACCGCAGTCTGCACCATGCCCAGCGCCGTCTGGTCGCTGCCCATGCGGCTCAGCACAAACGGCGCGATCATGCCGTCGTTCCCCATCTTGGCCAGAAAATTGACCGCTGCTAAGAACAGCGTCAGGTGCAGCAACGCTTTATGCTCCCGCAGAAAGCGCACACTGCCCAGGCAATTCTGCCAAAACGGCTCTTCTGCCGCCTTTTCTGCTCTTTTCGTTTCCGGGATGTAAATGCCGAACAGCAGCACGCCGAACGCCAGCGCAAAGCTGACCAGATCAAAGGTCAGCACCAACGGCATCCCGCCGAACACGAGCAGACTGCTGCCCAGCGCCGGGGCCAGAATGGATATGGCCGCGCCCGATATGCCCTGCAAGCCGCCCGCGCGCGTGTAATGTTCGCGCGGCACCAGCAAACTGGTAGCCACAAACGACGCAGGCACCTGAAAGGCATTCATAAAGCTGAGCAGGAAGTTGATGACATAAATGTGTCCTATTTCCAGCTTTTCACAGGAAAACAGCACAAAGACCGCCGCCGTGCCCAGCGCCGCAGCAAGATCGGAAAACAGCAGGACGCGCTTTTTGTCCCAACGATCCACCAGCGAACCCGCAAGGAAGCGAATGAAGATGGTGGGCAGAAAGGTGCACAGCGTCAGCATCGTCACGCTGGACGACGTACCCTTTTGCCGGTAGACCCAGATGGTCAGGGCATAGTTGGTCATGGCCGTGCCCAGTTCGGACACCGCCTGCGAGGCCCAAAGGAGCAGAAAATCCTTCAGCTCCCGGATCATCTTGAAAAACGAATTCTCTTTCATGGCTTTGCTCCTTACAATTTTCTGGATTGCAGGCAGCGCAAAGCCCGATGCGGACGATTTCTTTTTTTCCGCCGCTCCGTGCAGGGTTCGTCCGGATTCAGACCTTGCGCGGAGCAAAAGCTTGTGCGGAATAAGGCACGCCCCGGAGCGAAATCACCATGCGGCGCATCCCCTTTCCCATTGCGTTATTCTCATTATAACATACGTTTCATTTCTGTAAATATTTATTTTGTCAGCGGGTGACTGCCTCTTCTTCCGTCTCAATAAAGAATGCTGTTTTTCGCTTGTTGCTCTCATAGATAAAGTCCTTCAGCGGCTTGCCGGTGTGTGCGAAGATCTCCATAGATCGCAATCCGCCCGCCATAATTGACGTAATTTTTCAGAATCTCTCCCGCAAGGCCGGTGCTGAGTCTGAAAAAAACATCCGCAATCAGCTTTTTGTCGATCGCTATGTTCTTCGTCCCCGCTTCACCTTGCGCGGCCATCAACAGATCCAGTGCGGACGCTCTGTCTCTCTCGATCCTTTCCTCGCAGCGAACCACTGCGCACGCGTTTTATTTTTCTTTATTCTTTCAAATATCATTTATTATTCCTTTCTTCCATCAAAAAGGGGCGCCACTTTGTTTTGCAGCGCCCCCGGATCTTTCTTCGCGTCACGGAGTAAAATCATCCGATTCTTTTGTAAACGGGAATGCCCTTGGTTTCCACATGGAGGATTCCGTCTTCGGGCAGCACGACCTCTTCTCCGGTATAAAAATCGGCCCACCGCGCCTCTCGAGGCAGATAGACGTCCCGCCGATCCCCCGTATCGGCTGCAATGGGCGCTACCAGCAGATCCTCGCAAAACAGGTATTCATCATCCACCGCATAGGTCATCTCATCCTGCGTGAAGTCCATCACCAGCGCGCGAATCGGCGGCTTGCCGGTTGCATGATACACATCAAACGCTTTTTTCAGCATCGGGATCAGGCGATAACGCAGGCGAATCAGTTTCCGCACTTCCTCTTCGCAGTCGAAAATCACCCACGGAATGCCGTCGTAGTTCCAGGAATTGATCAGGAACTGGCAGGAAAAGACGAGGCACTGGATGCGGCGGATGCACTCTTCCTTGGTTTCCGCCTGACGGAATTCCGGCGTCCAAAGCAGGCCGGAAAAGCCCGCGTTGACCTGCCCGCGGATGAAATCCCGATGGTCGTACAGATCGCTGTACAGCACAAAGGGATACGGCGCAGCCAGCGCGCCCATCTGGCGGATCTCCGAGAGGGTTTTCTGCTCCCCCAGGGCGTCCAGCATGGTTTTGGCATACAGCGTGCCGAACAGCGAATGATACTGCTCCCCGTCCAGCCCGGAAGGAAATTCGGCGGACAGTGGGAAGCTCCAACTCCCCGTGAAATCGCTGGAATCGCACTCATCCAGCTTAAAGCCGTCGATGCCGTGATCCACCAGCTTTTCCCGGTGATAATTGGCAAAGATTTTGCGGCCCTCCTCCGTGGCAAAATCCGGAACCAGCCCGCCCCAGACCAGCCAATCGCCGGAATAGGGAGCCAGCGCGTCGTGAATTTCCGCCTCCGGATGCACAAAGGCGTGCTCCCAAAGGCTAAGGTGGTAATTGCGCTCCCGCAGATAAGAGATAAACGCATCCGGGTCTGGATATTTGTCGCTCCACTTATAGGTGCAGGAATAGGCGTGCGTGTGCCAGCCCGGCTCCAACCCGATAATATCGCAGGGAATATCCCTCTCCCTGAAATCATCGGCAACGCTTTTGATCTTTTCGGCATCCCACTGATAATAGCAACGGTACAGCATCCCCAGCGACCACTCCGGAACCTCCGGGCCGCCGCCCGCAAGCCGGTTGTACTGGCTGACGATATCGGTGATGGAATCACCCTCGATAACATAGACGTCTACGCCGGCGGCAACCGGGATGCGCACGCTCATCACCAATCCCGTGTCCTGACGGACAGCATAGAGCTCCGCCTCGCTGCCCGCAGAGCCGCCGCTGGACTTTGCCGCATTTTTTCCGGTATTCTTCTGCTTGCCGCAATAGAATTCCGCATAGCGAGCGGTATCAAGATACATCCCGTAGCCCTTGTTGGTGACAAAAAACGGAACGGGCGCGTGGGATTCGCCGTCGGCGCCCACCGGGTCGGCATTGACGTCCAGCCGCAGCTTTCTTCCTCTGTGATCAAACTGTTTCAGCTGAAGACCGAAGCCGAAGATGTGGCAGTCGTCCTCGATGGGGAATTCCAGCACACAGCCGGAAGGAATCTTTTTGAACGTGAAGTTCGCAGCGGGATAGTTTACATCGGTTTCAACATAACGGAAGCCGTCGCAAAACCGGGAGAGAACCATTTTCTCCGGCATACCGAAAGTAAATCTTTTCATCGTGCCGTCTCTCCTTCTCTCCTGCCGTACAGTGGAAGGCTGCTTTCCGCCCTATTCAGGCGTTGAGGGTAAATTCCGGGCTGACGGAGAACTTCCGCCCGTCCAGATAAGCCAGCGGCGTTCCGTGCTTGAAGGTGAACTCGATGCGCGTAGACCAGAGCTGCTGTCGCGTCACCTTCCACCGCTTGTTCTTCTCGCGGTCGCCGTAGCGGTCGTCACCGCAGATGGGGTAGCCCAGATGTGCCAGATGTGCGCGAATCTGGTGCGTGCGGCCGGTGATCAGTTCCACTTCCAGCAGGGAGTATTCCAGGCAGGAATCGAGCATCGCATACGCCGTCTCAATGGGCAGGGAACCCGGCACGTTGTGGTCATAGATCGTCACGCGAGCGGCCTTGGAGTCCTTTTTGAGATACGCCTTGAAGCGCCCCGCACCCTGCTTGGGCTGTCCCCAGACGAGGCAGCGGTAGAACTTACGCACCGTGCGGTCGCGGAAGGCAGCTTCCAGCTGTTCGCGCGCTGCGTTGGTGCGGGAAAACACCACGATGCCGCCGGTGTTATAATCCAGCCGGTGGCAGGCGCGCGCTTCGGGATACATCTTCTGCACCGCGTCCTGTAAGCAGGGAATGCCCTCACGCTCCTCGACCGTCGTGATGCCGGGCTTTTTGTTGACAATGATGATGTTTTTATCCACAAAGACGATCTCCGGGCGAGTATCGTCCTCCAAATATTTGTCGTCGATATACAGCGTCAGCACGTCGCCGGGGAGGATGATCTCCTCCGCCGTCAGGCGCTTGCCGTCGCGGCGAACATCCTTGTTTTCCAGCGCCTTGCGCAGGATCACCGGCGGCATGGCGGGAAAGGCTCTGCGCAGATAGTTCTGCAAAGCCATAGGCTTATCAATCTGGGCCGTCATCTGTCTCATATTAGCGTTCTTCTCCTCAAGCGTCAAATAACAGTTTTTTCTTCGACTTTCCGTCCGAAAATTCCTGCCTATTTCTTTGAAATCCAGGCCTTTACGGCAGATTTAACGCTCACTTCCTGCTCCAACGTAAGATCCTCTTTACCGTCTACACGCGTGAGCATCACGCCGCCGTCGTATTCCGCCCCCATATGTCCGCTCCAGTGTTCCACGCATTGCAGAAGGTGCTCGCACTCGCCTGCCCGCCCCCCGGCGCGCAGCGCTGCGGCAAATACCCGCTTTCCCGCAGCAGGGCGAGGATGGCCGGGCAGCGGATTGGTGTCGGCATAAGGGGTACAGCGGTCAATCAGCGCCTTGAATTGCGCCGGAACATCGCCCCAATAGGACGGCACCGCAAACAGGATCGCGTCGTTTCGTTCCATCCTGTGCAGCAGTTCCTCCACACCATCCGCAGGAAGAGCGCACCGCCCCGCCTTGTAACACTGTTTGCATCCTCTGCAAAACGCGATGCTCCGCTCGCCCAGACAGACGCTTTCCGTTTCGTACCGCTCCTCCAGCGCCTCCTTCATCCATTGCAGAACCTGCTCGGTCGCGCCGTTCTTCTTCGGGCTTGCGTTTACCATCAGGATCCTCATCGTCTTTTTTCCTCCTGCGCTTTTACGCCTTCGGGACGTATTCCGAGGTTTTTATAAAAAAGGCGTTTCCCCATGAGGGAAACGCCTTTTTGAGTTCACAGGATCAGATATCCACCTTCATGGACCAGCCGAACTCGTCGTGCACGCGGCCGTACTGAATGCCGGTCAGCGTGTCATAGAGCTTCTGAGCCACCGGGCCGATGCCGCCGTCGCCGACCTGCACCTCGTTGCCGTCCAGCGCAAACGCGCCCACGGGGCTGATGACCGCCGCAGTGCCGGAGCCGAAGGATTCGGACATATGGCCGTTCTTGGCGGTTTCCATGACCTCGTCCACGGAGATCAGGCGCTCCTCCACCTCATAGCCCAGGCTGCGCGCCAGCTTGATGACGGAATCGCGGGTGATGCCGGGCAGGATCGAGCCGCGCAGCGGCGGGGTGACGAGCTTTCCGTCGATGACGAAGAAGATGTTCATCGCGCCGACTTCCTCAATGTACTTGCGCTCCACAGCGTCAAGCCACAGCACCTGAGAATAGCCCTTCTTCGCCGCCAGCTCACCGGCATAAATCGAAGCCGCATAGTTGGCCGCCGCCTTGGTAAAGCCGATGCCGCCGCGCGCCGCACGGACGTATTCATCCTCGACATAGATTTTGACGGGCTTGAGGCCTTCGGCATAGTATGCCCCGACAGGGGAGAGAATGATGAAGAAAAGATAGCTGTCCGACGCATGAACGCCCAGGAAAACATCGGTAGCGACCATGGTGGGACGAATGTAGAGCGAAGTGCCGGGCGCGGTGGGAATCCAGCCCTTATCGGCCTTGAGCAGCAGCTTCAGACCCTCCAGCGCCAGTTCCTCGTCCAGCGCGGGCATGCACAGGCGCTCGGCCGAGCGGGTCGCGCGGGCGAAGTTATCCTTGGGGCGGAACAGGCGAACACCGTCCACCGCGTTATAAGCCTTCATGCCTTCAAAGAAAGCCTGGCCGTAATGAATGAAGGTCGTGGCGGGATCAAAGCTCAGGTTTTCGTAGGGACGAACCTGCGCATTGTGCCAGCCTTCCTTGGAGTTATACTCCATGGTGAACATATAGTCCGTGAAGATCCGACCAAAGCCCAGCTTGGACTGATCCTTCGGCTTCTCTTTCAGATGTTTGTTTTCGACAAATTTGATCTCCTGCATGGATTTCCATCCTTCCTTCCTGCGAAAGTTATAAATAATATAGCCCCGCCTATTTGACTTGTCAACAAATTGGCCTGTTTCTTTACATTCTTACCGTTTTTTGAACCTTTCGCGTGTCAGCAGCAGGTGTACAAATCCATCTCCGCAATCAGGCCGGCGCTCAAAGCCCGCGCGCAGATGCGCCCGCAGCGCGGCCGTCCGCTCCGGTTCAAAAACATTGTGCAGCGCTTCCAGCCCATCGCGGATCAACGCCCTCTCCGCCAGCAGTTCCAACGCCTGCGCGGCACAGCCTTTTCCGCGGTGCGCCGCCTCAATCACCACGCCCATGTCCGCGATTTTCTCACCCGGTCTGCAATGAAAATTGACATCGCCCACGAACACGCCGTCCTCTTCGCGCCGAAGATAGGCATAAAAGCGCTCCGGTTCTGCGCCGATCCACCGGCTGTACCATTCCGCCCATTTTTCCCGTGGAAAAGCGATGCAGCCCGTTGTGCGGTCGTACCCTTCAAAGGGCAGATCGTAGCCCCGGTTATAGGCCATGGTTTCGGGCTGGCTCAGGAGTTTTTCCCGATAGCTCAGTTCTTCCAAAGAAGGAATGTGAAGCGTCAAACTCATTCCTCCGTCTCCTTCCACGGCTGGTAGCCTTCCTCCATCAGCAGCGGCTCGATGCGCCCCTGGCTCAGCTGCGTCAGCCCCTCCAAAAACGCCGCGCTGTCCTGCGTGCGGACGGAGAGATCATAGGTCACTTCCGCGCCGAAGGAACGCTCGTTGACCTGCACCGGCTGGGTGAGCAGCCAGTGATCGAGCTTGCCCACGAAGGAATAGTTCGTATCAAAAGCATAGCGGTTGGTCTTGTGCATGACCACAACGCCCGCCGCATTGAGCGCGTCTCGGCTTCCCTGGGCATACGCGCGCACCAGTCCGCCCGCGCCGAGCAGGATCCCACCGAAATAGCGCGTCACCACCACGCAGACGTCCACCACCTGCCTGGCCTTGATGACCTCGATGATGGGCATCCCCGCCGTGCCGGAGGGTTCGCCGTCGTCGGAATAGCGCGCAATGCCCGCGTTCTGCCCGATGACATAGGCATAGCAGTTGTGGGAAGCGTCCTTATGCTTTTCGCGGATCTGCGCAAGGAAGGCAAGCGCTTCCTCCTCCGTTTTGCAGGGCGCGGCATAGCCGATGAAGCGCGATTTGTTGATGATAAACTGCTGGCTCCCCGGCGCGCCGACGGTCTTATAGGAAATGGAATCCATGCCTTTCCCTCCTTTTTATCCGAATTCGATGTGCTTTACCTCAGCTCGCTCTCCATCGGCGGGCGCTCGCGCACACGCAGCAGCAGGATGAGCCCCGGCACCGTCATCAGCAGGCAGGCCAGCGCCGATGCGCCGTAACCGATGCCGTCGATCAGCGCGCCGGTCATCATCGAGGCGGTCGCCGCAGCCACCGTCAGCGTCATGTTGACCACGCCGTAGTAGCTGACGCGCTCGTCATAGGGGCACATCTTGAACACCATGTTGCGGGAGCCGAGCAGGTTGGCGGAGTTCGCCAGGCCGTAGATTGCCGTCATGACATAGGTCATCTGCGCATTCTTGACCAGGAAAGCGAGAATCAGGTAGGCAACAAATCCCACCTGCCCGATGATGAGTGGCAGGCGATAGCCCTTGCGGTCGCTGAGCCAGCCCCAGAAGAGATAGCCCGCGGTCTGGGTCACATACATAATGGTGGTGACAATGCCCAGCTGCCCGCCGGTCAGCCCCAGCGCCTCCTTGGAATGCGCGGTCTGGAAGGTAAAGAACGACATGCCGATGGTGATGAGGAACATCGCCACAACATAGCTGGCGATGTTGGAATCCCGCTTCATCAGTCGGCCGAAGTCGGTAAAGAAGTTCCGATGAGAATGCGCGGGCTGCGCCGAGCCCATGCGGATGGCAGGCTCCACCATCGCGCACTGGCAAGCGACCGAAATCATATCCAGTGCAAAAGCGATCAGGAACAGCCAGCCGAACCGCCGCACGTCGCCGCTGGACGCGATCACCGCGCCGCCGATCTGCGCACCGATGATGCTCGCCGCAGAGTTGAACGCGCCGCGCACACCGAAGAAGCGTCCCTTGACGCGGTTGGGAATGACCTTATTCATCATCTGGGTATAAGTCAGCGACGTGATGCCCTGGCACAAACCGTTAAAACAATAAATCGCATAAAATACACAGACAAAACCGATGGGCTGCATCCGGTTGAAGAACAGAATCAGAATCGAGATAATCAGCCATGCGCAGCGGAACAGAAAGGTACCCAGGTTGCACAGCGGCTTGAAGCGCTCACGGCCCCTGAGCTTTTCGCCCAGCAAAATCTGAACGATCGCGTTACAGGCCGATTGCAGCGTGGGCAGCAAACCGATCAAAAAGGAGTTGTTGACATAATCCGAGATAAAGTAGGTCACGACCGTGTTCAGCGGGATCATGCCCATGGCAATGGCGTCGAGTACACCTTCCGTGACGGAGACCGTCATATTGCGCACGGTATGCGGCTGTATCTGTCGTTGCAATTCCTCTTCGGCGTTGATCTGACTCATATATTTCTGTTTCTCCCACACAAAAAAATTCAGTCGGCACATTTTTTGTGTGCCGACTGTTATTTTACTCCATCAATGTTAATTTGTCAGGCAAATCCGAACAAAAACCGCCTTTATTGCAGGGGGGCCAGCTCCAGCACCATCGGGGAATACTCCGCATCGATCGCATTGGCCTGTTCCTCAGTGATCTTGGTTCCGTTCGCGGTATCCAGCTCCGTTCCACAATCATACCAGGAATCGGTATCGAAAATCAGGCTGCGCACCGGTTCGAGCTTGCCGTTCTTCACCGCATAGTAGATATCCACGCTGTTGTCCGCGCCGGAGGAGCCGACGTTGCGGATGAAGTTCCCCTCGCAATACGTATAGGTATCGCGTTCGCTTGCGGAGCAGAGCGAAATCAGCGTATCTCCGGTTTCGTTGAGCGTATAGAGGTCGAAGATCTCCCCTCCTGTGCCGACGATCAGCTCTTCGCGTCCGTCGCCATCCAGATCCATGCGGCAGAAGCCGACCTGATCCGCCGGCGTGATGGCTGTCAGATAGCTCATGCCCTCCCACTCGTAATCCTCTACATCCCACTCTTCCGTCAGCGCCTTGCGGTATTTATCCAGCACCGCGTCATAGAGCGCGTCCTTGTTCTGCACGGGCTCGGCAGCCGATTCCGCGCTGGGTTCTGCCGTGGGTTCGACCGTCGCTTCCGCAGCGGGAATCGCCGTAACCTCCGGCTCTGCGGAGGGCGCAGCCGTCTCATTCACAGCGGGTGCTGCGCTGCACGCGGCAAGACTTGCCGCCAGCACGGCAGCGGACAAAAGAACACAGATTTTTTTCATGTAAGATCCCTTCTTTTTTGAAAAGAATGACAGGCTTCTTACTTGAGAACGATGCGATGGAACGCCTTCTTGCCCTTGCGGATCATCAGGCCCTCGGTGCCGAAGTCCTTTTCGGAAACTTCCTGATCGGGCTCGGTCACCTTATCGTCGTTGACGTAGACGCCGCCGCCCGCAATCAGTCTGCGGCCCTCGCCCAGCGACTTGCAAAGCCCCGCCTTGACCATCAGGTCGATGACGCGCTTGCAGCCTTCCAGCGTGCTGATCTCGGTGGTGGGCACCGCGCCCGCCATCGCGCCCGCGCCGAAGAGCGCTTCGGACGCCTTGGCCGCGGCCTGCGCCTCTTCCTCGCCGTGTACCAGCTTGGTCACTTCGTAGGCCAGCACCTTCTTGGCCTCGTTGATCTCAGAGCCCTGAAGCGCGCCCAGGCGGCGAACTTCGTCCATCGGCAGGAAGGTCAGCAGCGCCAGGCACTTTTCGACGTCCTGATCGTCCACGTTTCTCCAGTACTGGTAGAAGGCGTAGGGCGTGGTCTTGGCGGGATCGAGCCACAGTGCGCCGGCCTCGGTCTTGCCCATTTTGCGTCCGTCGTGGGTGAGCAGGAGCTTGAAGGTCATGGCAAAGGCGGGCTCACGCTCCTTGCGGCGGATCAGATCCGCGCCGGAGAGGATGTTGCTCCACTGGTCGTCGCCGCCCATTTCGACGCGGCAGCCGTAACGACGGAACAGCTCCAGGAAGTCGTAGCTCTGCATCAGCATGTAGTTGAATTCCAGGAAGGTCAGGCCTTTTTCCATGCGCTGCTTGTAGCACTCGGCGGTCAGCATGCGGTTGACGGAGAAGTGGACGCCGACCTCGCGCAGGAAGTCGATGTAGTTCAGGTTCGTCAGCCAGTCCGCGTTGTTGACGATGAGCGCCTTGTCGTCGGAGAAATCCAGAAAGCGGCTCATCTGCTTCTTGATGCACTCGACGTTGTGGTTGACGTCCTCACGGGTGAGCATCTTGCGCAGCTCGCTCTTGCCGGAGGGGTCGCCCACCAGGCCGGTGCCTCCGCCCATCAGCGCGATGGGACGATGGCCCGCGCGCTGCATATGCGCCATGGCCATGATCGGGATGTAGTGACCGATGTGCAGGGAGTCCGCGGTCGGATCGAAGCCGACGTAGAAGGTGACCTTTTCGCTGCCCAGCATCTTGTAAAGATCGTCCTCATAAACCGTCTGCGCGATGAAGCCTCTCTCGCGCAGCACATCCATAACGTTTTCAGCCATTGTTTTGTTTCTCCTTTTCTTAAATAGATACACGATGGATACACTTTGTTTGCATTTTTACGCCTTATAGTAGAGCACCAAGGTCAATTTCTCATTGACCGGACAGCGCTTGCCGGTATCCCGGTAGCCCATCTTCTCGTAAAGATGGCGGAGCTTGTCCTCCGTGACGATGGTATCCAGCAGCCAATCATGGCTGCCGTGGATTTCCTCCGCTCGGCGGATCGCCCGCTGGGCAATGCCGCGCCCCTGAAAGTCCGGCAGCACGAACAGGGGGCTGATGACCTTGGGGCGCTCACCCTGCCAATCCCGCACGCGGATCGCTCCGGCAGGCGCCCCATCCGCCAGGATAATGTAATAGCTCGTCTCGCTCTGCTCCAACCGCTCCTGCGTGCGGGAAAGCGGCTCCATCGCCGGACTGCCCTCGTCGCGGTAGATCTCGTAAAGCGGCGCAAAGGCCGCCTTCTGCATTTTCCAGAGGGTTTCCGCATCCGAAAGCGACGCTTTGCGCAGCTTGATCTTCATACGGAACGCCTCCTGAAAAACGAATTACTTCAAGCCCTGCGAGATAAAGAGTTCCTTGAGGATCGTCATGCCCTTTTCAATGTTCTCCAGCGTCGCGTTGGAGAAGTTCAGGCGCATGGTGTTGTGATGGGTATCGGGCACGGCGTAGAAATGCGTGCCGGGGATATAGGCCACGCCCATTTCGGTGGCGGTGGTCAGGAGCTTGGTGGCATTGAAACCCTCCGGCAGCTCCACCCACAGGAAGATGCCGCCGTCCGGACGGGTATACTTGACGGAAGCCGGGAAGGTGGAGAGCATCTCCTGCATCTTGGCCATCTGCTTGCCGTAGCTTTCGGAGATCTTCCGGATATGATCCATCAAAATGCCCTCGCGCAGATACGCATCCACAATGGCCTGATTGAGGTTGGGGGAATGCACATCGGTGGACTGTTTGCCGATGACGAGCTTGCGCATCAGGGTCGGCTCGGTGCAGACCGCCGCCGCCACGCGCAGACCGGGCGAGATGATCTTGGAGAAGCTATTGCAGTAGACGATGCGGTCGGTGGTGTCAAACGCCTTGATGGCGGGCAGCGCCTCACCCGCATAGCGCAGGTCGCGATAAGGATCGTCCTCGATCAGCACCACGCCGGGGTGACGGGCGATGATCTCCGCCACGGCCTTGCGGCGCTCCAGCGTCAGGGTGCGGCCCGTGGGGTTCTGGAAGGTGGGGATCAGGTAGATCAGCTTGGGATTGTGCTTGACGATCTTTTCTTCCAGCAGCTCGGGAATCACGCCGTCCTCATCGGTCTCCACCGGCACGAGATTCGCCTGATAGAGCTTGAAGGTTTGCAGTGCGCCCAAAAAGGTCGGGCTTTCGACCAACATCGAATCGCCGGGATCGAGCAGCGCCTTGCAGATCAAATCGAGCGCCTGCTGGCTGCCGGTGACAGGCAGCAGCTGTTCGGGGCGAACGTCCACGCCGTTGTGCTTGAAGAATTCCGCCGCCGATTCACGCAAAGGGGCATAGCCCTCGGTCTGTCCGTATTGCAGCAGCTGCGTGCCGCGCTCGGCCAGCACCTTCTGCGCCAGGCGGGAAACCACGTCGCTTTCCAGCGCGGAGTTGGCGGGGTTGCCACCCGCAAAGGAGATGATCGCAGGATTGGTCAGGAGTTTGAAAATGTCGCGGATCGCGCTGCCTGTGATGCCGTCAAAGCGCTTTGCATAATTGAGTTCCATGTTCTTCGGCTTTCCTTTCTTGGTCGGGGAAACGTAAAAGAGCCGCCCTCTCAATTCTTTGAGAAGGCGGCTCTGAACAAACCGCGGTACCACTTCTTTTCACCGGATTGCTCCGGCCTCGCCTGGCAGAACCATCATTCTGCCGCACCCATGATAACGGGGGCTTCCGTCTTTTACTACCGAAATCCGAACGGATTCTTTCGCAAAGCAGCTCGGGGATGTATTCGCTCGGGAAAAGTCCGCACCCTGTTTCACCAACCCAGGGCTCTCTTCGGCGGCTTTTCGGGGCTACTTGTTCCCGTCTCAGCCTTTGTTACCAGCATTATACTCATCCCCCGTGCGTTTGTCAACGCACCTTTTGAGAAAATTACATTGCGGGTGACTGCGGCTTCTCGGGCTGCGCAGGCGCTTCCGGCTCGGCGGTCATGGTAGAGGCCATCATCACCGCAGTCTGCTCCTGACACTTTAGATCGCGCGCCGCCCTCACACCGGCGATCAGCGTCCACAGTACCCAGATATGGAAAACCGCTTCAATGACGCTGGACGCATCGAATTCAAAGATCAGGAAGCCGAAGAGATATACCAGACAGTCCGCACAAAACAACACCAGCGACGCGGTCATGAACCCGCGCGCATTCTTTGAAAGGAACCAGAACAGCAGATACAGCCCGATATCGCATACGCCCACCGCAAGCGCACCGAGCCGCAGCACCGTACCCATGCCGAGATAATCGGCAAACTCATCCGCTATGATATAGAGATAACTGGGAAAGGATGCTGAAAACAGAAACTGCGTGCTGCTGCGCATCACCAGCAGCAGCAAATTGATCGCCGTCAGGACGACCACCAGCAAAAGACTGCTTCTTGCCGACTGATAGCGCGTCTCCGGGCTGGACGGAACGCGCGCCCGAGCATCTTTTTTCTTTCCGAACATGGCTTTCTTCTCCTCCTCCGCTTTCCGGATTTTCATACATCCGAGTATAACATCCCCGTATACATTTGACCAGAAAAAAGATATAATATAGGCAGTTAAGGAACGCATTCTCTTTGAAAAGGAGTGTTTTGATGATGACATACGTTTGGGCGCACCGCGGCGCTTCGGGTTATGCGCCGGAAAACACGCTGGAAGCCTTTGCCCTGGCCGACAAAATGAAGGCCGACGGCATCGAGCTGGACGTTCACCTCTCCAAGGACGGCGAAATCATCGTCACCCATGATGAAAACGTCCAGCGAGTCACCTGCGGCGTGGACGCGATGGTCAAGGACCTGACGCTGGCGGAACTGAAAAAACTGGACGTTTACAACGGCATCGAGGGCTACCGCAACGTGCGCATCCCGACGCTTCCCGAAGTGCTGGATTTCCTCAAGACCAACAATCTCTATCTGAACATCGAGCTTAAGACCGGCATCGTGCTCTACGACGGCATTGAACAAAAGACCATTGACGCCGTGCGCGCCGCCGGTTTGCAGGATCGCGTGATCTATTCCTCCTTCAACCACTATTCGCTGATGCTGGTGCGCCAGATCGACCCCGAGGCGCGCATCGGTCTGCTCTATTCCGAGGCACTGATCGAGCCGCACGCTTATGCGCAGCGCATCCACGCCAACGCCATCCATCCCTTCTATCCCACGCTGATGGTGCCCGGAACGGTAGAAGGCTGCCTGAAAAACGGCATCGAAATCAACCCCTGGACGGTCAACGACGAGCAGGCCATGAAGCAGCTCAAATCAGTCGGCTGCCACGCGCTGATCACCAACTACCCGGACGTCTGCCGCAAGGTCGTAGACGAGGATTGATAATTTTTTAACGTTTGATTTTCCCCCTCCTGGGTTATCCTATAAGTGACCCCGAAAGGTAAGGAGGGACGTCAAATGAGAAAACAGGGCAACAAAATCGTGGTCGTCGGCGCGGGGCAGGTGGGAGCCACCACGGCCTACACGCTGCTGGTCTCCGGGCTGGTATCGGATCTGGTGCTGATCGACTTAAATCAGAAAAAGGCGCAGGGTGAAGTGCTTGACCTGGCGCACGGCATACCGCTTTGCCCGCCTGCGGACATCAAGGTGGGCGATTATCCCGATTGCGAAAACGCCGATATCGTCGTGCTGACGGCGGGTGCAAACCAGAAGCCGGGCGAGACGCGCATGGATCTGACGCGCAAAAACATCGCTGTTTTCCGGCAGATCGTGCCGGAAGTGGTCAAATACGCACCGCACGCGATTCTGCTGGTGGTGACCAATCCCTGCGACGTGCTGACGTATGTGACCTGGAAGCTTTCCGGGCTTCCGGCCAATCAGGTCATCGGCTCGGGCACGGTACTGGATACCTCGCGCCTGCGTTATCTGCTCTCGCAGCACACGGGCGTAGACCCGCGCAACGTGCACACCTATGTGCTGGGCGAGCACGGCGACACGGAGCTGCCCGCCTGGAGCCTGACGAGCATCGCGGGCATGGGCATGGATGAATATTGCTCGCTCTGTGCCTCCTGCCAGGGCAGCCTTTCGCAGACCGTTCGGGCTGAATTTGACGACAAGGTGCGCAACGCCGCTTATCGCATCATCGAGGGCAAAGGCGCAACCTTTTACGCCGTAGCGCTGGCGGTGCGCCGCATCGTCGAAGCCATCCTGCGCGATGAACAGTCGATCCTGACCGTCAGCTCGCTGCTGACCGGGCAGTACGGGCTGGACGGCGTGTGCCTGAGCCTGCCGTGCATCGTCGGTGTAAACGGCGTGGAGCAGGTGCTGCCTATCCACCTGAGCGATGAGGAAATGGCGCAGCTGCGCACCTCTGCCGACGCCATCCGCGCCGCAATCCGCCTGATGGACGAACCTGTGGAATAAATTCCGATAAACACGAACCTGTGCGAATTTTTTGCACAGGTTCGTTTCCTAATAGAATTGCTTCTCTCCATGCGGCTGCCGCCCAACTGTCACGGAACACATAGATTGGCAGATCGCAAGTCCGAAACACTGGGAGATCAACATTCTGTTTTGATTAGATTTTGATGGAAAACCGACTCGAATCCTCCAACATAAACCAAACCCATCGGCTATGCCGATGGGCTTGGTTTATGAAAATATCATTCGACTCCCTTATAGGCCAGATAGCCCTTCAAATTGTCTCCCGTGCAGACGCATACCTTCGGACGATCCAGCACCGTCAGGCAGCGTTCAAGAATCAGCGCACCGTGCGCAATGATGTCTGCGCGCTGCGGCTGCAGGCCTGGGTAGACGCGCCGTTCGGCGGGCAGCGGCCACAGCTCGTCCACCCAGGCGCTCACTCTCTCCCGCGTCAGGTCAAACCCGTTGATGCGCTGCGGGTCGTAAACCGCCATGCGCTGCTCCATCGCCGCCAGCGTCGTGACCGTGCCCCCGATGCCCAAAAACGGCGCATCCTGCCACATTTCAAAAACAGACCGTTGGTCGGTAAAGAGCGCATCCAGCTCTTTTTCGGCTGTTTTCCGATCCAAGCCGAAACGATCCTTCAGCCGCACCGCGCCGATCTGCAAGCTTACGGCGCGCTGTACTTCCCGATCGCCCGCCACCAACTCCGTGGATGCACCGCCGATATCAACCACGCAGGTACGTTTCCCGTCCGCCGCGCCCAAATAGGCCAGCTGCGCTTCCACCTCACCCGGCAATATGTCGATCTTCACGCCGTATTTCTCCCAAACGGGGTCGAGCAGCGCTTCCGGGTTGCGCGCATCGCGCACCGCCGAGGTGGCAAAGGCGAAAACCTGCTCTGCGCCCGTTTCCCTCGCCAGGCGGCAGAACATACCGATGGCTTCCACCGTCCGACGCACGGGTTCCGGCTGGAGCATCCGCTCCGCCACGCCCTGGCCGAGCCGCGTCGTTTCCAGCATCTGCTTTTCCGCTCCGTCCGCACGCAGCAAAAGCCGCACAGAGTTGCTGCCGATATCGATCACCGCCAAATTGCGCATTTTTCTCTCCTTTGCATGAAAAAGCCGCTTCCCTTTCGGGCTGCGGCTCAGTTGTTTCCCTCCGGATTGGGATCATCCGTCTGCTGCGTTTCCTTCATGTCGTCCGGTTGCGCCGGAGGCTCCGTTGTCGCCGTCGGTTCGACAGATGCGGCGGGCTCCGCAGCGCTGCCCTGTGCAGCACCGTCCTCGCTTTCGACAAACTTGATTTCGCCCCGCTTGACGTACCCCAGTTCCCCACGTGCCACGCGCTCGATGTAGGCATCAGTCTTGCTGAATTCCAAGTCGCTTTCCAGCGCGGCAGCCGTCAATCGCATCTCTTCCAGCTGGTTGTTCAGTTCATCAATGCGCTGCTGCGCCGCATCAATGCTCTTTTGCTGCTGAAGATACGTCACGCCGTAGCCAACAGCCAGCAGCAGCAGAAACGCGAGCAATATCCAACGCACCGAAATCGCCGCTTTTTTGTTGCTTCCCGGCATCACGCATCCTCCTTATCTATGGGATTTACCAAAATTATAGACAGGACAAACCGTCTTGTCAACCGTTGTCTGTCTCCTTTTTTCGTCGATAATTCCCTATTTTTTCAGCTGTCCAGCGAAAAAAACGGGAAACGGATGCGGCATAGAGAAACCAGCCCACCGCCGCGCCCAGCAGCACATAGGCCCGCAATCCACTCATCTGCACCCGCTTCATGCCCAAAAAGAGCAGCGCGCCCGCCCCGGCGGCAAACAGCGCGTCCGAAACCCACTCGCCTCGCCGCCCAAAGGCACTTCCCGCCAGGCAGAACAAATCGTACAGCATTGAAAGCCCCGCGCCTGCCGCCGTCATCCAGAGAAAGATGCGCGCCTGTCCCAGCGTTTCAAACAGCATCGTTTCTCCCTCACTTGAACAGGCCGGAAAGGAATCCCTTTTTGCCCATTTTCGGCTCGTCGGCATATTCCAGCGCGAGGATGCGCCCCTCGGCCTCCAGCACACCGTCATCGAGATTCAGCTTGACGATGTGCAGCCCCTCCCCCGCCAGCACGATTGTGCCCAAATCGGTCAGCAGCACGATCTCCTCTTCATTGAAGGATTCCACATCCGCAACGCCCGTAAACGCAGCGGTTTCCCGGTTGCACAGTTCCACCGCGTGCACGCGCCCACGCAGCGCGCGCGTCTTGTCCTCCTGCCCTTCCCGTCCGTTCATCCGCCATCCCTCCTTGTATCTGATTTTTATGCTTTCCGGCGGCAAAAAAGCACTCCCGGCCGGGGGTGCTTTTTCTATTCAAATTACCGCTCGATCAGCCCGCGTGGAAGGCTTCCTGAATGCGCGCCTGCATATCCTCGTTGACGCGGTTGCCGCCGTGCGTGCGGCTGTTGAGGAAATGAATGCAGAACTGACCGCTGAAATTGTTGCTGTTGATCCGCTGGCCGCCGTGGGGCATGCCGTTCATGGCGGCGGCATAGGTCACGCCGTCAAAGGTCAGCCAGATCGCGCGTGCGGACCACGTCCACTTGTAATCGAAGATCTCATACATGATGGCCGCATCCTCCGCGGTATAAGGCTCCGCGTCCAGATGATTCTGCCCGCCGTAGCGCGCGCAGCGGAAGGACTTGCCGGTGATCACATCGGTGACGGTGAAGGTCTGACTGCGCTTGATGATGGAATCGATCTTGCCCGACCACCAGTCCTCCAGCACGATATCGCCGCGCACCTGCGTATCCTCGACCTTGCCGATATCGGTCGCGGGCGCGCCATCGTTGCCGTCGTCCACCTCTTCCGGAATCATGACGGAAGAATTATCCTTGTTGGAATCGTCGTTGACAATGGTTGAAGCCTTTTTCAGCAGCGTCATCGTGGCCTGGCCCACAACGCCGTCAGCGCTGAGGCTGTGATCCTTCTGGAAGGAACGCACCGCCGCAGCCGTGGCCGAGCCGAAGAAGCCCGTCGCCTTGGTCTTGAGATAGCCTGCCTCGATGAGCAGCTCCTGCATCGCCTTCACATCATCTTTTTCATCGCCCTCGCGCAGCACGCCGGAAGAGGACGTGCTCGTCGAGGCGTTGGTGGAACCGCTTCCGCTCTTCTTTTCGAGCGCCTTAACTGTCGCGGGTCCTGCTACGCCGTCGGCGGAAAGCCCCGCCGCCTTCTGGAAGGACAACACCGCGTCCTTGGTTGCGGAACCAAAGTAACCGGTTGCATCGGTCTTGAGGTAACCCAACTGGATCAGCATCTTCTGCAGGGACGTAACGTTTGATCCCTCGTCTCCCTTCTGCATGGAAGAGGAAGAGGCCGTGCTGCTGCTCTTATCGCCGGAGGACGAACCGCCCGCTGCGTTGGCGAGCGCCTTGAGCGTCGCGCTGCCCGCTAAGCCGTCGGCCGAAATGCCCTGCGCCTTCTGGAAGGCCTTGACGGCCTCGCGGGTGGCGGAACCGAACAGGCCGGTCGCATCGGTATCGAGATAGCCCAATTGAATCAGTTTTTTCTGCATCTCCTTGACCGCATCACCCTCATCGCCCTTGCGCAGGGTCGAAGAAGAGGACGAAGAGGAAGAGGAGGAAGAGGATGCGGACGAAGAAGTCTTGCCCGAAATATCGAGATAGCGCGCCGCAACATAGCCCGTGCGCGAACCGTCCTTGACCTTGGCCCAATCGCCATCCACACTCAGCACCGTGACGGTTTCGCCCTTTTTAACGGTGGAAAGCGCTGTTGAGGACGTTGATGCCTTCTGCCGCACCATCACCGACGAGGTTGCCGTGCCGGTGGCAGCATACGCCGTCAGCGTCGTGCAGACCATCGTCGCCGCAGCTACTGCAACAGCCGCCGCTTTTTTCCATGCTCCCGATCTATTCAAAATGGTTTCCTCCTGAAAGCTCAAATTCCAACAAATGCCGGAACTTTTTCTACAAAACCATTATATCGGCCGATTCGGGAGATTTCAACAAAATTAGGAAATGACAACAACTTCGTTACAAGTCAGAATCAATCGTCGGGAGAAGCAAAAGCCTCCAATTTGGAAGAAAGCTTCTCGGTTTTTGCATCGCCGTGACGCACGAAAAGCATCGTGAAGAACGATACCGCGACGCACACCGCGCCGTAAGGGAACAGCGTGTGATACCCCGCGTTTTCCAGCAGGAAGCCGGAGAGGATGGGGGTAATAATCTGCGCCGCCATGGAGAAAGTATAATAGAAGCCCGTGTATTTCCCCACGTCCGCTCCCTTAGCAAGCTCCACTACCATGGGGTAGGAATTGACGTTGATGGCCGCCCAGGAGATACCCGCCAGCGCAAAGAGCGCAAACATACCGTAGTTGAAGGACCTAAAGAACACCGCCGCGCCGAAGGCAAGCGTCAGCCCCGTCACGCCGCAGAGAATGGTCTTGCGCCGGCCGATGCGCTGGCTCAGCGCCGCTACCGGCAGATAGGCGCAGATCGCCGCGGCCTGCGCGATAATCAGCGTGTAGGCAAACGCGCCGCCTGTAAGGCCCCAATGGGCCCTTGCATACTTGGAAAACGCTGTCGTGACCGCGTTATACCCCATAAACCAGAAGAACACCGAGGCCAATATCAGCACCAGCGACCGCTTTTCGGGAGCGGAAAGACCGCGCTGCGGAACGTTCTCCGCCCTCTCTTTCTCCTCTGGCTCATCCTTGACCGCCATTTTGTTTTCGCGGATGGTCAGCGCCAAGATCGTCACCGAAACCACCATCACGATGGCCGCAGCGGCAAACACGGCGGTGTAGTCAGGATTTTCGGTCTTGGGCACCATCACGGTGATGAAGCCCAGCGCCATCACGCCGCCGACCGCGCCCATGAGGTTGATGATGGCGTTGCCCTTGGAGCGCAGCGGCTTGGGCGTCAGGTCCGGCATCAGCGCCACGGCGGGCGAGCGGTAAAGGCTCATCGAGAGCAGCGTCAGCGCCAGCGCCGCCAGGAACAGCGGCAGGTTTCTAGCCTTGGCCGAGACCGGCAGCAGCATCATAAACACCACCGCGCAGGCCGTGCCCGCCAATATATAGGGCATTCTGCACCCCAATTTCGTGTAGGTCTTGTCGGAAAGCGCGCCCAGCACGGGCAGCAGGAACAGCGCCAGCACGTTATCCAGCGCCATGATCACGCCGGAGAGCGTATCGCCGATGGCAAAGTCCTCCTTCAGGATCAAAGGGATGATGGAATCGTAGATCTGCCAGAACGTACAGATGGACAGGAACGCAAGCCCTGTCAGGATGGTTCGCTTGGTGTTGAGTTTCTGCATGGGGCTCCTCCTTGTTTTTAAGCCGGAAAAACAGGCGCATCGCGCTGCGTTCCGGCATATAGACTAATGCAGGACGGATTGTTCCGCTCTATGGCTTTTTTCGACATTGTTGAATGAAATGCCCTGTTTTTCACGCTATTTTTTCTTGTACCGCACTATGGAATGTGCTAGAATCAAACGGAAAGCTGATGCAAGTATGAGCTGGATTCTGTTTTCGGGCAGATTTATGGAGGGAAAGAAAAGCATGGAGCGAGTATATAATGTTGACTGGATCAAGGACTCAATCACCGGCAATCTGGAGCGCAGCTTCGGCTGCACGCTGGACGAGGCGACCGAGGAGCAGATCTATCAGGCCGTGGCGCTGACCGTTCGCGATCAGATCATGGATAAATTCGTCGAGTCCCGTCATCTCCGCCACGCGGAGAAGAGCCGCCGCGTCTATTATCTTTCGGTGGAATTCCTGATGGGCCGCGCGCTGCACAACAACATCCTGAACCTGGTGCGCACGGACGACTACAAGCGGGCGCTTTCCGACCTGAACATCTCCTTTGACGCCATTGCCGAGCAGGAGCCCGATCCGGGTCTGGGCAACGGCGGTCTGGGCCGCCTGGCCGCCTGCTTCCTGGATTCCCTGGCGACGCTGGATATGCCCGCGATGGGCTGCTCCATCCGTTATGAATACGGCCTGTTCCGCCAGAAGATCATCGACGGCAACCAGGTAGAGCTGCCCGACAACTGGCTGGAAAACGGCTGTCCTTGGGAAGTGCAGCAGGGCGATACCTGCGAGGTGCACTTCGGCGGCCGCGTTGAAGAAGAAATCGTGGGCGACCGCAAGATCTACAAGCATGTGGATTACACCACCGTGCTGGCGGTTCCTTACGATATGCCCTGCGTGGGTTACGATGTAGACAACGTCGTGCCGCTGCGCCTGTGGTCTGCCCGCGCGCCCAAGCGCATCAACATGGAATACTTTAACAAAGGCGATTACGTCCGCGCCATGGATGAGCGCAATCTTGCTGAAGTCATCTCCAAGATCCTCTATCCCGAAGATAACCACTACGAGGGACGCGAGCTGCGTCTGAAGCAGCACTATTTCTTCACGTCCGCTACCATGCAGTATATCATCAATAACTATAAAAAGCACTATGGAACCGATTTGACCAAGCTGCCGGAAAAAGTGGTCGTCCACATCAACGACACCCATCCGGGTTTGGCGATTCCGGAGCTGATGCGCCTGCTGATCGACCAGGAGAACATGACATGGGAGGATGCTCTGAAGGTTGTGGAGCATACCTTCGCCTACACCAATCACACCATCATGGCCGAGGCGCTGGAGCGCTGGCCGGAGGACATGGTCAAGACCACTCTGCCCCGCATCTATCAGATCCTTCAGGGGCTGAACGAGGAATTCTGCAAGCGCCTTTGGAACGCCTATCCCGGTCAGTGGGAGCGCATCGGCGGGCTGGCGATCCTGTCCTATGGTCAGGTGCATATGGCCAACCTCTGCTGCGCGTTTGCCTATTCCGTCAACGGCGTTTCCCAGCTGCACGCGGAAATTCTGAAAAAGTCCACCTTCCATGATTACTACACCATGGAGCCGCAGAAATACATCGGCATCACCAACGGCATCACGCACCGCCGCTGGCTGATGTGCGCCAACCCGCGCCTGACCGAGCTGATCTGCGAGGCCATCGGCGATAAGTGGGTCAAGGATCCCGAGCGCCTGGTCGATCTGATGCCGTTTGCGGACGATTCCGCCTTCCTTGAGAAGTTCGCGGAGATCAAGCATGAGAACAAGAAGGATTTCGGCGCCTGGCTGGCCCGTCATCAGGACACCGCCTTCGACCCCGATACCCTGCTCGACGCGCAGGCCAAGCGTCTGCACGAATACAAGCGCCAGCTGCTGAATGTGCTGCACATTCTGTCGCTGTACAACCGCATCGTGGACGATCCCACCTTTGAGATCAAGCCGCGCACCTTCCTTTTCGGAGCCAAGGCCGCGCCGGGCTACATCCGCGCCAAGCTCATCATCAAGCTCATCAACAACGTGGCCGCGCTGGTCGCCGCGCATCCGCGCGCCAGCCAGATGATTAAGATCATCTTCCTGGAGAACTACGGTGTGACCGCCGCTGAGCACCTGATGCCCGCCGCCAACCTCTCCGAGCAGCTTTCTACCGCCGGCAAAGAGGCCTCCGGTACCGGAAATATGAAGTTCATGATGAACGGCGCACTGACCATCGGCACGATGGACGGCGCCAACATCGAGATCGCCGATCTGGCCGGTCGCGAGAACGAGGCCATCTTTGGCCTGACCGCTCCCGAGGTCGAGCAGCTCTGGGCATCCAACAGCTACTTTGCGTGGGATACCCTCAACGGCGACCGTGAGCGCCTGGGCCGCGTGATGGACGAGCTCAAGGACAACACCTTTGCGGGTCTTTCGGGCAACTTCGAGAGCATCTACAACGAGCTCATGAACAACAACGACCCCGACCTAGTCATGGCCGACTTCCGTAGCTACGTGGATGCGTGGGAGAAGCTCACGAACAGCTATGGTGACCAGGAGACCTGGAACCGCAAGGCCCTGCTCAACACCGCCTCCTCGGGCTGGTTCTCGAGCGACCGCACCATTCGCGAGTACCGCGACGAGATCTGGCACGCGTAAAGGCCGCGAGCTCCCTTATGCCAGCACGGCATTACTCGACGGGCGTGACGTTGCGCCGCGCCCGTCGCTAATGGGTTTAGGAACATCGATGACAGAAGGAGAAATCGATGAGTAAGAAAGAATGCATCGCGATGCTCCTCGCAGGAGGACAGGGCAGCCGATTGGGGGCACTCACCCAAAAGATCGCTAAGCCGGCGGTTAGCTTT
>ERZ827168.1838-NODE-1838-length-27235-cov-5.390287_pt1 | contig 27235 bp, 18 predicted proteins | sample MGYA00519868_ERZ827168 | MGnify/ENA primary metagenome ERZ827168 (study PRJEB31778, sample SAMEA3449271) | human gut metagenome | biome: human gut; feature: human-associated habitat; material: faeces | place: United Kingdom | collected 2010/2012 ...
GGATGTCCGAGCGCTTCACCGTGCAGTTGTCCTGCATGATGTCGGCGAGGTCGTCGGTGGTCACTGTTCCGTCGTGCACGGCGCGTGCATACCATTTGCCGTTAAACGCGTCCTTGCGATTGCTCTGATAGATTTTGTACTTAACTGCCATAGTGTGTTTTCCTTTCTTTGTTTTAACCCAAATCAGTCATCAGACCGCATACGGTTTTATATATTTTATGTCCTAATGCTTTCAGCCGTCTTTTTGTTTTCTATTGGCCTCTTTTTGTTCGATTTTTTTTGACATAGCCCGCTATGCCTGCAAAAAAATCAAACGAAAATACGCTCAATATAAAGCAAAAATACCGACCGAATTCTAATGACCGATTCGGGTTTAATGATTAGATTATCTGGAATACTCCAGTCCGTCGCTACAGCCTGTGCGCGTGTCTTGTTCCGCAGTGTCGGTGAGCGCGTCAGCCTTGCCGGCGTAGGCATTGTGCGCTATATATATAATAAGGTGCGCTTACGGCTTTACTCCGGATGAAGTCTCCCGCATGGGATTTTCCCTGAATGCGATGCAAAGATAGTAAGCGGCAATAAGGCCGTCAATATCGTTGTGGAATAAATAAAAGGGTATTGTGTTTAGGGGTGAGCATTCTGCCACCGTTGCTCGGTTGTTCATGCAACGGTGTCAGGATCTCCTTGTTTCGGCGTAAGCCAATGCTTCGGCGCGTGCTATGATGTCTTCACGTCCAAGGCGTTTCATGCTGATGTTGCTCAGGTCGAACTCGTTGTCTTCCTCTGTTTCTTTCTTGACAACGGTGCTGTCCGTCCTGCTTTCTGTCGTTCCGGCAACAGTCTTTGTCTTGTTGTCGTCAATGTCGGGAAGTGCGGTCGTCGGTGCCTCTTCCATCTTTGTACGGTTGGTCTTTGCGGCGAAGATCTCGTCGATGAACTGCGGCTCTTTGCGCAGTCTTGCCAGCGTGAGTTTCGATGCCACCTGCTGGCTCTCCTTCTTGCTGTATCCCGTTCCGTCGCATCCCTTGATGCCTTCTATCTCTACTCCATAGGTGAAAACGGGGCTTCCCTGCTCGTCTTTCTTCTGTTCTATGATCTTGAACTCGAGCAGAACCCTGTTTTTCTGGCTCCATTCGATGAGCTTGCTCTTGAAGTTCACCTCGCGGTAGGCCACCTTGTCTATATTCACCATCTCGCTGAGAATGCGCTTTTTCATGAATCGCATGCAAGCGTCGTAGCCTCTGTCGAGATAGATTGCGCCCACGAGAGCCTCGAAGGCGTTGCCGCCCATGTAGCTGTTGTGTGACGATCCGTGGCTGCTGTAGCGTATCAGCTGGTTTATCCCCATTTCCTGTGCCAGCTTGTTGAGCATTTCGCGCTGTACGAGCTTGCTCCGTGTGTTTGTGAGGAAGCCCTCGCGCTTGCCCGGGAAATGGCGATAGACTATGTCGCCTACGGTGGCGTCGAGTATTGCGTCGCCTAAGAATTCGAGTCTTTCGTTGTTTATCGGTTTTCCCTTCTCGTTGCGCTTGAACATGCTTTTGTGCATCAGCGCGAGCTTATATAGCGAGATGTCGTGCGGATAGAAACCTATTATTTTGTATAAAGAAAAATAAAGCTCCTTTTCCTTTCGGAACTGGAGCTTTATTCTGTCTATGATGTTACTCAGCATATTTCTTGAATACTACACATGCGTTGTGGCCGCCGAAACCGAATGTGTTGCTCAGTGCGGCTCTTACTTCTCTCTTCTGTGCTTTGTTGAAAGTGAAGTTGAGATTGTAGTCGATGTTTTCGTCCTTGTCGTCTTCCTGGTGGTTGATTGTAGGAGGAACGATGTCGTTCTTCACTGCGAGCACTGAAACCATTGCCTCTACGGCTCCGGCAGCACCGAGCAGGTGACCTGTCATCGATTTTGTGGAACTGATGTTCAGCTTGTAAGCAGCGTCGCCGAATACGTCCTTTATGGCTTTAGCTTCGGAGAGGTCGCCTACAGGTGTAGATGTTCCGTGTACGTTGATGTAGTCGATATCTTCTGGTTTGAGTTCTGCGTCAGCCAGAGCAGCCTCCATCACGAGCTTTGCGCCCAGTCCTTCCGGATGAGAGGCTGTGATGTGGTGAGCGTCTGCGCTCATGCCTTCGCCTGCCATCTCGGCATAAATCTTGGCTCCGCGAGCCTTGGCGTGCTCCAGTTCCTCAAGAATGAGGCATCCTGCGCCTTCGCCCATGACGAATCCGTCGCGGCTTGCGCTGAACGGACGTGAAGCGTGTTCAGGGTCGTCGTTGCGGGTAGAGAGTGCGTGCATGGCGTTGAAACCGCCTACGCCGCAAGCGCAGATGGCAGCCTCGGCACCACCGCTGACAATCATGTCGGCCTTACCCAGACGTATGAGGTTGAATGCGTCGGCCAGTGCGTTTGTTGATGAGGCGCATGCCGATGTCGTTGTATAGTTTGGTCCGTGGAATCCGTAAAGTATGGATATCTGTCCGGATGCTATGTCGGCAATCATCTTTGGAATGAAGAACGGATTGAATTTAGGTCCGTTTTCTTTGTTCAAGGCGTAATACGACACTTCGTCCTCAAAGGTCTTTATGCCGCCTATGCCAACACCAAATACCACACCCACACGGTTCTTGTCTATTGTTTCCAAGTCCATGCCGCTGTCCTTTACGGCCTGCATTGCAGAGATGAGCGCAAACTGTGCGTAGCGGTCCATTTTGCGCGCTTCCTTGCGGTCGATATAGTCGTTGATGTTGAGGTTTTTCACCTCGCAGGCAAACTGGGTCTTGAACTTAGAGCAATCAAACTGTGTAATCGGAGCAGCGCCACTTTTTCCGGCCAGCAGATTGTTCCATGTCTCTTCTGCATTGTTTCCTACCGGTGTGACAGCGCCAAGTCCTGTTACTACTACTCTTCTTAATTTCATTCCTGGTTTTTGATTATTGTTATAATATAAAAAATTATGGTTTATAGTGAACCTTAACCGATAATTTCATTTGCACCCGGACTTGTGTTTCATTATTTGTCCTGAAAATGGGACAAATGCCGTCGCAGGTCAAAAAGAACCGAAATTACCGCTCATTTACCATAAGCCATAATGATAAACCCCGAGAGGTTTATTTTGTGTTCTCCTCGATGTAGCTGATAGCGTCACCAACGGTTGTTATCTTTTCAGCCTTGTCATCGGGAATAGAGATTCCGAACTCTTTTTCAAATTCCATGATGAGCTCAACAGTATCCAGAGAGTCAGCACCAAGGTCGTTTGTGAAACTTGCTTCCGGCTTTACGTCTGCTTCATCAACACCGAGTTTGTCAACGATGATGGCTTTTACTTTTGATTCGATTTCTGACATAATTTTAGTTTTTAAAATGTTTGTAAATAATTTCCTGTTTTAAAAGTCGTTGCAAAGGAACAACTTTTTATTTACATAAGCAAATATTTTTTTGAAAAATCGACAGATGTTTGCACAAATACATAATAATTGTGCAAAAAATCGGGCTCTGATGTTGCTTTTATACTGATTATCACGCCACTACGTTGACATATCGCCTTGACACACTATGTGTTACGATGTGTCAGGGTAGGGTTGTAACTGAAAAATAATTCTATTTATTTGCACGTTTGGGGCATTTGAACTATATTTGCATTACACAACGATTTGAACGGGCGCGCGCGTAGCCAGGGGCCGTAAACGCCGTATACTCATAACATTTAAATCTAAACATAAATGTCATTTACGCAATTATGCTGTCGCGTATTCTGTCAGGCTATAAACGACTATCATGTTAAGGATGATGTCGAGGCAATCGTAAGCAATCCTTACGAGAGGGACGAGATAGAAAACCGGCTTTATCTGAAGTGCTGGATAGACACGGTGCGGTGGCATTTCGAGGATATGATACGCCATCCGCATATCGATCCCATGGATGCGCTGTCGCTTATAAGGCGTATAGAGCGCTCAAGTCAGGACCGCACGGACATAGTGGAGCAGATAGACTCGTACTTCAAGCACAAGTACAGCAACGTGAAGCCGCTGCCCGACGCCACCCTTAACACCGAGAGTCCGGCCTGGGCCATAGACCGTCTGTCCATACTTGAGCTGAAGATATATCACATGCGCGAGCAGACCATGCGCACGGACGTCCCTCACGAGCACACTGCCAGATGCAGGGAGCGTCTCGCCGTGCTCCTTGAGCAGGAGCGCGACCTGTCGACCGCCATCGACACTCTGCTCGACGACATAGCCGCAGGACGCAAGTGCATGAAGGTTTACAGACAGATGAAGATGTATAACGACCCTTCCACAAATCCTGTGTTGTATAAGAAATAATAATGTTCGACCCCGAATATATATAGTATCAACCTAATATATTTTCATATTCTACGGCATGAAAACCGATCACTTGCTGATAATGAGATTCTCGGGTCTTGGTGATGTAGCCATGACAGTACCCGTTGTATGGTCGCTGGCACGTCGCTATCCGCATCTGCGTATCACGGTGCTCAGCAGCCCTTTCGCACGAATATTCTTCGACAATATCGCTCCTAACGTGGGATTCATGGAGGCCGACCTCAAACATGAGTACCGTGGAGTGAAAGGTCTCAACGCCCTATACAGGCGGCTCACCGCAAAGCAGTTCACGGCCATTGCCGACCTGCACAACGTATTGCGCTCAGGCTATCTGCGCATGCGCTTCAACATCGACCGCTACCGCGTGGAGCACATAGACAAGCACCGCCGCGAGCGCCGTCAGCTCGTAGCCACCACGGGCAAGCAGATGGTGCAGCTGCCGTCTGTGTTCGAGCTTTATGCCGACGTGCTGGCACGCCTCGGCTATCCGGTCGACATGGACTTCACGTCTGTTTTCCCGCCTACGGGAGGCAACATGCGGCTCATCTCCGACCTCGTAGGCGAGAAAAAACCGTTCCAGCAGTGGATAGGCGTGGCGCCGTTCGCCGCATATCAGGGCAAGGCCTATCCGTTGCCGCTCATGGAGAACGTGATAGACGAGCTCACCCGCCGCCATCCTTCGTGCCGCATATTCCTCTTCGGCAACAACAGCGACAAGGAACGGCTGGCGCTCGACAAGCTGGCCGAAGGACGGAAAAACTGCATCAACGCCTCGGCGCTGCTCGGAGGAATATATAAGGAACTGATACTCATGAGCCATCTCGACGTGATGCTCAGCATGGACAGCGCCAACATGCACCTCGCTTCCATCGCCGGCACGCCGGTTGTGAGCATCTGGGGAGCCACACATCCGCTGGCTGGATACATGGGGTGGCATCAGCGTCCTGACGACGTGGTGCAGACCGACATGCCTTGCCGCCCTTGCAGCATATCCGGAAACCGTCCGTGCCTGCGCGGCGACTATGCCTGCCTCACGTCCATAAAGCCCGTCAGCGTGGCTGACAGCGTGGATAGGGTGCTCATGCGTTAGTACGCGCGGTGAGGAGAAACATTCTGTACTTATACATTATATTATATAAAGATACGTTATATTAATATATTTAGACGCATTCATATATTATTGCTGTCCGGTAAAACTTTTATCAAGATGAAAAATCGGGCTGATATTTCTCTCGAAGTACCAGTTCTTTTGGCTGTCTTCGGTATTGCGAGACAAAAATGAAGTCCATTGGTGAAGACGGTCATCTTGGCGGACAGCCGTCCTCCCAAGAGTCATGTGGTTCGGACACACGAGCCAAAAGACTGTGAGAAATTGCCGTATAAGATTAGTCCTACCACAATAATCCTCCTTGACTGCATCCTTAAAGGAGTAGGGTGGCATCACGAATCAGTCAGAAAGAAGGGTGGCATGAAAGCATGTGTCGTCATTGCAAGGTTATGGAAATTCATTGTTTACTGGTATGTTCTGCACCGGGGTATTTCTCATAGGCATGAAGGTTTGCATTAGGCTCATGTTAAAATGTTTTCATATCAATACTTATGCGATATGTCCGGACACAAGATTTTCTTGATGGAAATTATCCACATGACAATAAATATTTGTAAATTTAGTGCATAATAGAGATGGATGGTGTGAATAATGCGTTTCTTATGATTCGTGGATATGATTACAAGTTCATTTTACCCAAAAAATATATAATTGCTGTATGAGAAGAATAATGATATTGTCATTTATGTGTTTGATATTTCTGTCCGCTTGTAGTATGAATCATCATAATTCGCAACAGCAGAATATGAGTGACACGATAAGGAATGTTCAGGATACCATAAGTGGAGGAAAGTCACTCAATGATATCCGCTTTGAAGGTTGGGATAGGCATGATTGGATGGATAACGACTATATCCGTACCTTACGTGAATATCTGGATGAATATAACAGTGGAAAGGTGGACGATCCTGACTTGGAACCTTATAAGGACATGATAAAGGGTAAATTCGTTATCTATGATATAAATCCTTATCTGTTGGGCGGGGCATTTATCAGAGTTACCTTTATCGATTCGCCCGATAGGGTGTTCGACTGTTGGGTATACAGTAATGTTGATGAAGAAAACGAGGTCGTTGAAAGTTACGAGTTGCGTTCTATAACGATAGAAGACGAGAATACAGGAATGACCAAAGAAGAAATACTTAATATAGTAAAGATGGATCCTGAAATTAAACTATGGTGATATCGTTTCTATTATAATGTTTGCTTATATGAGGGGTGTTAAGGGTGTGAAGAAGGCAGATGTTCCGGATTCATCTTCTTGTCATATCCGATTCTGTCAAAACTTCTACACAACAGACGAAATCCATTATATATAAATATGTGATGTTGTATGTTTCAATCCAGTCCAGATCATAAACCTGATTGTGTGTGAACAAATGGCCTTGTGGGCTTGGAAATGTTTTAGGAACGATATTTCTGGATGTTTCCTTGTATAGGTACTGTCGTTTTTGGGTTGTTGATATGTTTTGTTCATGATGGAATGAATATTTATGCAAGAAAGTATTTCCTTTCATGCATAAGCGTTTCTTGCTATTCTGAAATTCGACTGAATCTGCTGTCGGTTGTATTATTATTGCGTAGATATGCGATTTTTAGATACTTTGAATATTGTTGTTGATTTCCCATGTCATTAGAAGCAATTTATGACGTAAGGGCTTGTTCCTTGTCTTGTCAGAAAGCCGGTCGCGCTTGGAAAGGAATCCTTTCTTGTGGCGCGCCGAAGCCGGTATCGCATCAACATAACACCCATGTCATGTTGTGGAAAGGACATCTTGGCGCATTGATGTCGGATGTTTTATGTTGTTGTTAAATTATGGTGGATGTGAAAAAATATTTTCGCTGTGTTCTTACGATTTTTCTTGACTTTATTTTGACAAAATATTTTCTCGAAAGAGATGTGAATGACTGTTAAATCCGGCGTATCGAAGACCGCTTCGCTCTGTGTCGCCTTTTCATATACCCTATATCGTAGTCCGGAAAAGCGCGTTCCGCGTTCTGATATTGACCATTTCGCGGTGCGATAAAGCCCATATCAGGGTGCGATATGGTGCTTTTCAGCTCCTGAAATAGGCTTTATTGCAAGTCGAAATGGTGCTTTTTGCAATGCATGAAAATACCCTTCAGACATAAGTTGTTGCTATTCAGCTGTTTACGTAAAGTCCTCATAACTCGCAGATTTGCGCCCGAAGGAGAGTCTGTCCGCAAATACTCGCTTATTTTTCGGGGTATATCGGGAAACTAAGACGCGAAAACCGAAATCCGGTTACGATTTGAAAGTTGCCCGTATCGGTTTCTTTCTGAAAGAAGAGGATGACGCTTGTCCGTGATTAATACGCGGTCATTATCGGCGTTCATATCTCCACGGACTTTCGTTGTCCCACGTGTTGTCTTGTGTCCGGCTATGTATTCCGGACAGCATCCGGCTGTCCCGTTGAGTGACGAGGTCGTGATGGTCAGCCCTCAGGCGGTCTTCAGTCCGTCCTCTCACTGTCTGTCCTCTCCGAACAACGACAGCGCGATGCCCCGTTCAAGTCCGCGCAGCTCAGCCAGTCCGCGCAAGCGGCCTATGCACGAATAGCCGGGGTTGGTGTGTTTGCGCAGGTCGTCTATCATCTGATGGCCGTGGTCGGGGCGCACCGGTATTGACACCTTGCGGCGCTGTTCCACCTCGAGCAGTGCCTTCATCATGCCATACATGTCCACATCACCCTCAAGATGGTTGGCCTCATGGAAGTTTCCCTCTTCGTCGCGGCGTGTGCTGCGCAGATGAACGAAGTTTATGCGGTCGCCGAACTCATACATCATTGCCACCAGATCGTTGTTGGCGCGCACTCCGAACGAGCCTGTGCACAGACAAAGTCCGTTCGACGGGTTGGGCACACGCTCCGTCAGCTGTCTGAAGTCGTCGGCTGTCGAGAGTATGCGCGGCAGTCCGAAGAGCGGGAACGGTGGGTCGTCGGGATGTATTACGAGGCTTGTGCCTGTCTCGTCTGCCACGGGCGCTATCTCCGAAAGGAAGTAAACCAGGTTGTCGCGCAGCCGTGTGGCGTCTATGTCGTGGTAACGGTCAAGCGCCTCTCTGAACTGGTCGAGCGTGAAACTCTCCTCCGCTCCCGGCAGACCTGCTATGATGTTGCGCGTGAGCTGCTGTTTCTCGTCGTCCGACATCTGCTCGTAGCGCAGTCGTGCCGTGTGTTTCTCCGCGTCGGTATATTCGTTTTCGGCTGCCGGTCTTTTCAGAATGTACAGGTCGAAAGCCATCAGCGCCGCCTTCTCGAAGCGCAGAGCCCTCGAGCCGTCGGGCATTCTGAAGGCCAGGTCGGTGCGGGTCCAGTCGAGCACGGGCATGAAGTTGTATGTCACGCACCTTATGCCGCACTCCGCCAGATTGCGTAGTGTCGTCTTGTAGTTGTCTATATAGCGGTGGTAGTCGCCCGTCTGTGTCTTGATGTCTTCGTGCACAGGCACGCTTTCCACAACGCTCCACACGAGTCCTGCCTCGGCTATGAGCATCTTTCTACGCATTATCTCGTCTATGGTCCACACCTCTCCGTTGGGTATGTGGTGCAGAGCGTGCACCACGTCGGTGGCTCCTGCCTGGCGTATGTCCCACAGGCTCACAGGGTCGTCCGGCCCGTACCATCGCCATGACTGCTTGCATAAATACATATATCGTTCTGTTTTGTTGTTTCATTAAAACGATATTCCTCCGCCGCATTGTTCCTCACAGGGAACAGTGTCTTGTATATCGTTTATGCGGCAGGAAGAATATCGCGTACGGTTTTTGTGTGTTTATATTGAGAAAGCGTCGAAACCGCCGTCCACCACAGTCACTGTGCCTGATACAAACCGTGATGCATCGCTGGCCAGCCACTGCAGTGTGCCCAGCAGTTCTTCCGGTTCGCCGAACCGTCTGAACGGAGTGTGGGCTATTATAGTTTCGGCGCGCTTCGTAAGGTTACCGTCTTTGTCTGTGAGCAGTGTGCGATTCTGTTCTGTCAGGAAGAAGCCAGGAGCCACCGCGTTCACGCGCAGTCCCGGTCCGAACTTCGATGCGAGTTCGCCGCACATGTATTTTGTGAAGTTTATCACTGCCGCCTTTGCCACGCCATATCCTGCCACACGTGTCAGCGGACGCAGGCCGGCTTCAGACGCAATGTTTATTATCGAACCGGACTGCTGCTTCACCATGGCCTCTGCAAAGACCATCGTGGGCAGCACTGTGCCGAAGAGGTTGAGGTCAACCACCTGTCGCACGGCTTCGGTGTCGAGGTCGAAGAAAGTCTTGTCGGGCGCTATCGTCGCTCCCGGCATGTTGCCTCCGGCAGCGTTTATCAGCACGTCGATGCGTCCGTATGTGTCCATTATGGTGGCGTAGTTGTCTTCCAGCTTTGCCCTGTCGAGCACGTCGGTGGCGAGAAACATTGCCTCTCCGCCTTTGGTGCGTGCCTCTTCCGCCAGCCGGTTGCCAACCTCAGTGTTGCGGCCGAGTATCACTACCTTCGCACCTTCCCCGGCAAAATGGCTCACCATGGCGCGTCCCAGCACGCCGGTGGCTCCGGTTATGACGATCACTCTGTCTTTTACGCTAAACAAATTCATATCATGTCATTTATTGTTCACTCTTCTTTTATTCCTTTTATCTATGTCCTGCCGTCGCCGCAATGCCTGCGTCGGTGCATGGCGTGGTGTCGGCTGCGGTGTGCGTCAGTCGGTTATGAGCTTGTATTTCGGCACAAGCGTCTTCATGATGGTCCATCCCACTAGATAAGCCACCGAGCAGATGCAGAATATTATGAAGTATCCTGCCGGCTTGCCTGTGAATCCCATGAACTCGAGCTGCACGTTGTCGGCATATACAAATAGGTTGCCCGCACATGTCTGCATGAGCATCGAGCTCACGCCTCCCGCCATTCCGCCGATGCCTGTGACGGTGGCGATGGCTTTCTTGGGGAACATGTCGCTCACGGTTGTGTATATATTGGCCGACCACGACTGGTGTGCGGCGCATCCAAGACCTATGAGCACCACCGGAAACCACGGCGAGAGCGTGCCCAACGGTTGCGCGAAGAGCACCACCAGCGGCACAAACGCGAAGATGAGCATGGCTCTCATGCGTGCCGCATAAGGATTGGATCCGGTGCGGTTGATGAATATAGTGGGGAGCTTTCCGCCCCAGAGCGACAGCATGGTGATGGCATACAGTGTGAAGATGAGCGCCATGCCAAGACCTTCGGAAGTCTTTATGCCGAACTGGGTGTTGAGATATGACGGTGTCCAGAAGAGGAAAAACCACCACACACCGTCCGTACAGAACTTGCCGAGTACGAACGCCCACGTCTGTCTGTACTTGAAACACTGCCACAACGGCATCTTCTTCTCTTCGCTGTCAGGCTTCTGTGCGGCCAGCATCTTGGCCTCCAGCTTCTTGTCCTGTTCTATGTATTCGAGCTCGGCGGCGTTCACGAACCTGCTCTCGCGCGGCGGTTTGTACATGAACACCCAGAAGCCCATCCACACAAAACCCATCACACCGATGACGACGAACGCCATTTCCCAGCCCCAGTGTTTGGCCAACAGCGGGATGGTGAGCGGTGCCACGAGCGCGCCGATGGATGCTCCGGCGTTGAATATGGATGTGGCGAAGGCACGGTCGCGCTTGGGAAAATACTCGGCCGTCACCTTCACGGCTGCCGGGAAATAGCCCGCCTCGCCTATGGCAAGCACGCAGCGCGCCGCAAGAAAGAAGTACATGCTTATGGTTGCTATTGTCATCACCATGTCGCCCGTGGCGGCTATGAGCTGCTCTCTGTCCTCAAGACCTGTGCACAGTTCGGTAGCGACGCCGCACAATGCGTGCAGGCACGCTCCGGCCGACCATATTCCGATGGACCAGAGGAAGCCCGCCTTGGTGCCGAGCCAGTCAACCGCGCGTCCGGCAAACAACATACCTATGGCATAGACAATGGAGAACGTGGCTGTGACATATCCGTAATGAATCTCGTTCCAGTGGAACTCAGGTTTTATGAATTCGTCCCACGTGAGTGAGAGCACCTGTCGGTCGAGATAGTTCACGGTGAGAGCCAGGAACATCATTATGCAGATGGTCCATCTGTAGTTGGTCATTTTCTGTGTCAGGTTGTTGCCGGTCTTGTTCATATCTTAGGTTTTCGGTTTGTTTTTTCAGGTCATTGTCTTGCCCGGCTTATGATGTCGAGCGCGTAACGGCACTTCTCCGTTATGTAGTTCCAGTCGCCGGCGGCTATGCGGTCCTTGGGGAATAGTTTCGAACCCATGCCCACACATGTCGTGCCGGCCTTCATCCAGGCTGTCAGGTTCTCCTCGGTCGGCTCTACGGCTCCCGTCGCCATTATCATCGACCAGGGTAGTGGAGCCATGACATTCTTGACGAACGACGGACCGCCTACGCTTCCTGCCGGGAATATCTTCACAAGGTCGCAGCCCAGTTCGTGTGCCTCGCCTATCTCGGTTGCCGATCCGCAGCCGGGAGTGTAGGGCACAAGCCGGCGGTTGCATAGTCGTGCCACCTCGGCGTTGAGGTAAGGTCCGACGACGAAGTTGGCGCCGTTCTGCAGATATAGTGCGGCTGTGGGCGCGTCGATTACCGATCCCACGCCCAGAATCATCTCCGGACACTCCTTGCGGCAGAACTTCATCAGGATGGTGAACACCTCAAGCGCGAAGTCGCCGCGGTTGGTAAATTCGAACACGCGTACGCCGCCCTCGTAGCATGCTTTCAGTACGTGGCACGCCACGTCGGTGTCGTTATGATAGAATACAGGCACCATGCCTGTGCGGCAGATGGTGTTCAGTACCTGTAGTTTGCTGAATGTTGCCATATATATGATGTTTTTTATGTCTTTATCTTGAGACTCTTCCTGAGCCGTCGCCCTTCATCAGGTTCTCCACTTCGCTGACGCTCACCTCGTTGTAGTCGCCGTATATGGTGTGCTTGAGGCACGATGCCGCTGCCGCGAAGTCGAGTGCGTACTGGTCGTCGCCCGGATGTGTCATCAGACCGTATATAAGTCCGCCCATGAACGAGTCGCCTCCGCCCACGCGATCGACGATGTGTGTGATGTCGTAGCGCGGCGACTGATAGAGCGTCTTGCCGTCGTAGAGCACTCCGCCCCACGTGTTGTGGTTGGCGTTTATTGATCCGCGCAGCGTGATTATCACTTTCCTGGCCTTTCCGAAGCGGCGCATGAGCTGCACGCAAACGCTCTCAAACTCGGCGGCATGCACGTCTCCGGCCGTCGCCGTGGCGTCGAATCCTTCGGGTTTTATGCCGAACACCTTCTCGGCGTCCTCCTCGTTGCCGAGTATGACGTCGCATCCCTCCACCAGCTCAGGCATGACCTCTGCCGCCGTACGGCCGTATTTCCAGAGGTTTTTCCTGTAGTTGAGGTCGCACGACACTGTGAGTCCCCGTCTGTTGGCGGCCTTTATGGCCTCCAGACATACGTCTGCCGCACCTTGACTGATTGCCGGTGTGATGCCGGTCCAGTGGAACCACTCGGCACCTTCGAACACCTTGTCCCAGTCTATCATGCCCGGCTCTATCTCAGACACGGCAGAATGTGCCCTGTCGTAGATCACTTTGCTCGCTCTTGCCACTGCGCCCGTCTCAAGAAAATATATTCCCAGGCGCGTGCCACCATATATTATATTGTCTGTCTTCACTCCGTGCTTGCGCAGATCTTTAACGCATGCCTGTGCTATGTCGTTCTCCGGCAGACGTGTGACGAACTCAACGTCCATGCCGTAGTTTGCCAGCGACACCGCAACGTTGGCCTCGCCTCCGCCGAATGTCGCGCTCAGCTCGTCTGCCTGACCAAACCTCAGATATCCCGGAGTGGCGAGGCGTAGCATTATCTCGCCGAAAGTCACAATCTTTGCCATATCTGTATGTGTTTATGTATCTCTGTTCAGAAGTTGAAATAACGTTTTGCGTTGTTGTACGAGATGTCGGCCACCATCTGACGGATGAAGTCCATCTCGCTGCGCGGCAGCTTGCCTTTCTCTATGTCTTCGCCTATCATGTCGCAGAGTATTCGGCGGAAATACTCGTGGCGCGGATACGAAAGGAAGCTCCTCGAGTCGGTAAGCATACCCACGAACCGGCTCAACAGTCCCATGGACGAGAGCACATTCATCTGCTTGCGCATGCCATACTCCTGGTCGAGAAACCACCACGCCGCTCCAAGTTGCATCTTTCCTGCCGCCGACGAGTCGTTGTATGTGTAGGCAAGTGTGGCAAGCACCTCGTTGTCTTTCGGATTAAGACTGTAGAGAATGGTCTTTGTGAGCTTTCCTTCACGGTCGAGTCGGTCGAAGAAACGATGCCCGGCGACGGAGCAGTTCACCTCCATTATCGCGTCGAATCCGGTGTCCGGTCCGAGCATGTGGTACATACGTGTCGAGCTGTTGCGCACCACGCTGATGTGATATTGCTGTGCCCAGCCCTTCTCCCAGTCCATTATGGCGAGCTCGTAGAGCAATGCGCTTCTGAATAAAGATACCTCCGCAGCGTCAGGAGTGTGGCCTTCCATCACCTTGTTGAACACGCGGTTCACCTCGGTCTCGGTGAAATCGTCGGCGTAGAAGTTGTCCATGCCGTGGTCGGATAGCCGGCAGCCCAGCGACGCGAAGAAGTCGTGACGCTGGTGCAGGGCCGTCAGCAGGTCGGTGTATGAGCGTATCTCCATGCCGGCAGCCTCGCCCAGCTTCTCCATGTAAGCCTTGTATGTTGCGGGATTGTCGATGCCCAGCGCCTTGTCGGGCCGCCAGGCGGGATACACCTTTATTCCTATGGGATTGTTTTTCAGATAGATATGATGCTCGAGACTGTCCGCCGGGTCGTCAGTCGTGCACACCACCTCGACGTTGAAACGCTTCATTATGTTCTGCGCGCGGAACTCCTCGGTGTGCAGCATGGCGGTGCAGGCGTCGTAAATCTCGCGTGCCGTCTCCGGTTTCAGTATCGTGTCGATGCCGAAAACGCGGCTCAGCTCCATGTGAGTCCAGTGATACAACGGGTTGCGCATGGTGTAGGGGACGGTCGCCGCCCACTTCTCGAATTTCTCGTAGTCGCTCCTGTCGCCTGTGATATACTCCTCGCTGATGCCGTTGCCACGCATGGCCCTCCACTTGTAGTGGTCGCCACCGAGCCATACCTCAGCCAGATTGTCGAACTGATAGTTCTCGGCTATCATCTTGGGATCGAGATGACAGTGATAGTCTATGATGGGCTGATGCTCCGCCGCGGTGTGATACAATTCTCTGGCGGCGTCGTTCGTCAGCATGAAGTCCTTGTCTATGAACATTTACGAATGGTTGTGAGGTAAATTAAATTATCGTTGGCAAATATAAATATATTTTTCCGTGTACGTGCACGTTTTCTGTATTTTAAATAACTTTAATATTTGATGAGGCTCGGACGAGACTTTTTCATGCGATGGGTGTGTGCATACCGCACAGGGTAGATAAACATTTTATATACAAATATTTATGGATTTTATGATGCGTTTTCTGCAGATGTTATTGCTGAAAAAGTGGATATCCGTGCGTGCTATTCGTGCCCGTACACGGAAAACGGACGCATAAGACGGTATGATGGGGCGGAGAATGAGGATTATTGCGGATTTATTGCGTGTCAGACAAAACAACTTCTGTTTTTGTCTCCGTTTATAATAATTATGTATTATATTTGCAGTACCTGATAACACAAACGCAAAAACCGTTCTGTAATGAATGAGGAAAAACGCATAACAGTAAAGGACATAGCGACACTGGCCGGAGTATCGAAGGGTACGGTGGACCGTGTGCTGCACAACCGTGGCGAAGTGTCGGAGGCAAGTCGCGAGAAGGTGATGAAGATAGCGCGGCAGATAGGTTATAAACCCAACGTGCACGCGTCGCTGCTCGCCTCGCAGAAGAAGTTTCTCATGGCGTGCATGATTCCCGAATACGCCCCCGGCGAATACTGGGACCTCGTGGCCAAAGGTTTGACGGCGGCGCAGAAGAAGGCCGAACCGTTCCACATAAGCATACAGATATTCAAGTACGACCTGTTCTCGGAGCGGTCGATGGACGAGTGTTTCGCCAATGTCATGGAGCAGAGGCCTGACGCCGTGGTCATGGCTCCTACGTTTCAGACCCGTGCCCGGGCCATAATGGAGACGCTGCATGGCAAGGATATACCCTGCCTGTTGATAGACTCGAGCCTGCCAGACTGTGAGTATCTTGCTTACTTCGGCATGCACATGTTCCGCAGCGGATACCTGGCTGCACATCTGCTTACCGACGGATGCGACGCCGCGAAGATAGCCGTGTTCAGCATACACAAGGATCTGGAGAGCGCAAACAACTCTGCCGAGAGCCGCCATGCCGGTTTCAAGCAGTATATTGACGAGCATGCGCCGGGCACAGAACTCATACATCAGTACATACATCCATACGACAAGGAATACAACCGCGTGGTGCTCGGCCGATTCTTCATGGAGCATCCCGACGTGAATCACATAATAACGTTCAACTCGCGTGTGCATCTCATAGCCGAATATCTGAAGTCGGAGGAGCGCGGCGCGCACACTGTGCTCATCGGTTTCGACCATCTGCCGAGAAACGTGGAGGCATTGAAAGACGGTTCGGTGAAGTTTCTCATCACCCAGCACACTGAGAACATCCTGTCGCTGTGTGCACAGACAGTGATAGACCACCTGATATATCACACCCAACCGGCGCAGCGCGACATGTTCGTGCCTATGGATATACTCACAAGATACAACGTCGATTTCTACCGTTCGGACCTTGTCTGACGCCGGACGGGCATGAACCGGGATACGGTAATCATCCGGCCAGTCCGTCATATTCTGCTTCTTGTGGTCTGACTCATGCCCATGCGGGGCGAGAGCAGGCCGATTGCTATGCCCGCAGGCCGCCGGACGAGAAGCCCGTAGCCTGTGTATCTTTTATTATAAAGGTGTATTTCTTGTATCATAAAGAATTATGTAGCAGATAAAAACGCAACACCTTGTTTATTGTTCTGTCAATATGTTCTTGAAATGTTTCCAGTCTGCCGCTTTCTTGTAGCGTTCGATGTATTCGGCCTTGACATACAATTTACAGCTGTTCATTATTTTATCAGTGAATGTATATGCTCCCACCTTTGGAGGAAGTCCTTTGCAATGTATCTCGCTCAGGCTGCTGCAATCAGCGAAAACACAGCTGCCGAGCTTCTTCAGTCCGCTGCCTAAGGTTATATTCTCCAGAGAAATGCAATTCCGGAACGCGGAGTCGCCGATGCTCGTCACACCGTCGGGAATATGCAACTCGTGCAGTTCAAAACACTCGGCGAATGCTTCTTCCTTTATCAGACTGATGGTTGATGGCAACGTAATGTAGCACGTCTTCTCACATCTGTGCAATCCTCGTTTCCCGATCGACGTCACTTTGTGGTTCTCAATCTGTTCCGGTATCTTCAGAAATACATTGTCACACTCGCGTATGTCCACGGCCTTGAATTTATCCGGTATTATGTCTGAACCGCTATATGTTTCTTGAAGAGTTCTGATGGGGATTATTTCGAGCTCGTCATTTTTCTTTATGCCATATCCCACATTATCTACTATATAGTCAAGGTCGGGAATATTATTTGATGCGGACATCCTTCTGAATGGGTTGATTATTAATTTTACGATTATAATTCCGATTAATAAATAAAGCCCATAGATTAATGTTGTAGATAAGAAATTTTCCATAGTCCTTCAGTTTAAATTGTTGTGAAATTACAGGGTGTGTGAAAAAGGTGTAGGTGCAGTTTGTTATTAGTGTGCGGAATGTTTTTTATTGTCTGTTGATAAGGATGAAATTATTTTATTTTTCCTGTTCATAAATATATCTGAAGGCGTGAGCAGCGGCCTGCGAAAATCACGAAGTGTTTTTTATGCAGCCATTGCCGCGCCGCACTTTATATTCTACAAATATAAGAAAAATATCATAAAGTCCCGGTAAGTTCGTAGAAAAACCGGTATGATATATCTGTTTTCGGATAAATCATAATTAGAATATAAGTAATGTTCTCATCTGAACGCTGATTATGTGCATCTGTGAGACGTGGTTACAGACTGACAGTCAGAGCCCGGTGCATAACTTATGTAATGGCGCTTTCACTTGCAAAACTGTATATTTATACACTTCCCGAAGTAAAAAATTTTGACAATAAAAATTTCCAAAATAGAAAATCGCAGTGGGGTATGGTCCGTCCGGAAATTCGCGAAAAAGCCTTTTTTGCAACGGCCGTCCGGATGTTGCACACCGGTCATAAGTGTGCAGCGTCGCGATAAAGCCCATTTCGCAATGCAATAAAGGCCATATCACTGCCCGATATGGCCTTTATCATCACCCGAAATAGGCTATATCGCAGTGCGAAATGGGCTTTATTGCAACGCATTACGAGGACGGTTGCAACGCCATAAAGCGCAAACGATTGACTGTCAATGCGATACGCAAACCTCTCAAAACTCGCGAATTTGCGGCCGGAAAGTCTGTTGCTCGTAAAAACGGGCTTAATTTTGAGTTGCGCCTGAATATTTATGCATCAGCCGTTCGCGCTTTTGCATAAATATACATTTCCGGTATAGTGCTCCGTTGTGTGGCGTGTATGGTGCGTGGCGGGTTATGACTGTTATAGTATGCCGGTGTGTCGGACTGGGCAAATTGCGGTATGCGTTTGTCTTTTTTGCCGTTTATGTGAACAGTGTTTGTGCGTCGGGTGAGACGTCTCAGCCTTTTGTGTCCGTCGCATATGGCTGTCTCGGCATGATATATATGCTCTTTCCTGTGCCGGACTTTACTTTTTTGTCAGATTGAATGTCACGCTGAGCATGGCATAGCGCGGTATGGTGTTTGTCCACGTTTCGGTTCTGCCTTGCGAATTGATGTGACATCTGCGGCTGCTCAGTTTGCCGAGTATGTCGAATCCTTCGATGGCGAAGAGCAGACGGCCTTTCATCACGCTTTTCATAAGCCGTGCGTTCCACACAAGTTCTTCGGTGTTCATTCCGCTCATCTCGTATCCGCGGTGGAAGTATTGGTTTATGTCGGTGGTTAGCTGCATCTTCCACGGCAGATTTATCATGGCATTCATGCCGAAGCTGAAGTCTGTGGCGTTCACTTTGCTGAATCCCTTTCGCTCACTTGTAGCGTTGTTCCACCGCACTTTCGCGTTGAGTCCCATTGTCCATCCGTTGCTGAACTCGGTGTCCATTTTCAGCGTATTGGCCATGTTCAGATTGTTTACTGAGCTTCTGTCACTTACGTCCGAACCTTCTGCCGACGCCAGATCGACACTGTGTATGAACATGGTGCTGAAGGCGTTGCTTAGCGTTGTCTTCTTGCCTATGTTCATGGAGTAGGTGGCGTTGCCCCCGATTCTCCAGTTGCCGTTGACGTTTTCAGGGCGTATGGTTGTTATTCCGTCCTGCCGGTTGTACACAAATCCGTATGCAACTGCATTTTTTGTAAGCATATAGCTCAGTCCGGCGTCTATTCTGCTTTTCGTGTTCCAGTGGTGGCGCAGGCTTGCCGATGCTGTCAGGTTGTGTATGTTTTTCAGGTACGGGTTGCCTGTCTGTATGAAGAGCGGATTGCTGTCGTCGGCGCAATCGACCAACATCTGCATCTGCGGTGTCTCTGATTGGTAGCTTAATCTTATTTGTGTGAACAGCGTGTTCGGGTCTTTTGCCATTGCTATTATGAAGTCTGGCTCGAAGAATGTCGCCGTCCGGTGAATGTCAAGGTTTTCCAGTCTGAATCCTTTCAACCGTTTTGTGGTCCATCTCACGGGCATGTTGAGCGTCAGCGAGCCGATGCCTTTCTTTCTGAAATTCCACTCCAGTCGCAGTCCGGCCGTGTGGTCGAATGTTCGTTCCCTGTAGTTGTAGCTGTTGTTGCTTTCAATGGCATCGGCGAGCATGTCGGATGTGGATGGCAGTATTCCGAAATCCGTAGAGCCGGCATAATCGAGCAGATCGAGCCTATACATCATGTTGTTTGTCCGGTTGTAGCGGTATTTTATGTTGTAATACGGTTTCAGAGTCTTCGATCCGAGGATGTAGTTGTATTGCAGCTTTGCTTCGGTTGACATATTGTGTCGGGAATTATCTTTGTAACGGTTGCGGAAAGAAGGCTGTTGCCCGTTTCCGAAGCGCATGTCGTATAGTCCGAATTCATCCATCACCGTACGTTCGTAGGCGAACGCGGCGTCCAGTTCGAGCATGTCTATATACAGTTTCTTTGCTCCGTGTATGGATGTGTTGATATTTAGTGTGTTGCCTGATGCCGCGCTGCGGTTGAGCAGAGTGTTGGCTATTGATGTCTCGTCGCCGGTCTCTGATGTTGCCAGTCCGGTGTTTCTGCGTTTTGTATATGATGCGTTCACACGTCCCTGTATGTAGTTGCCTTCACCCTCTATTCTGAAACTGTTCATACTTCTGAAGTCTTCGGCCATGGCCGTGTTGTCGGCTGTAGATTGTCGCATTACGTCGCCGCCCTCGAGAAACGTACGTGTGTCGGAGCGTGAGGTGTTGTTGTTGTCGGTACGTGTGTATGTGTTGTTGGTAATGAAGTTTGAGAACTGTCCGAAGGTGTGCATGTGGGACAGTCCTGCGCTCTTTGTTGTGAGCACACCTGAAGGCAGCGCGCCCGACTGCCAGTTGCCGTTGTCGCCTATCCGTCTGTTGTCATTCAGATTGTTTATGTTTGCGAACGCTATAGTGCGGTTTATTTTATTGTGTCTCATACCGAAGGCTCTCAGCTTGTAACGCTGTTTTGTTCCTCCTCCGGCTTCGCCGTTGGCCATGTATCCGGTGGCATATTCCTTCTTCAGCCTGACGTCCATCACGTGGTCGCTGTCGCCCATGTCGCGTCCCATCATGCGCGATGTCGGTCCCTCACGGTTGTATATCTTTATTTTGCTGACACTGTATGCCGGAAGGTTCTGCAATGCCAGCTTCGGGCTGCCGTTGAAAAAGTCCTGTCCGTTGACAAGCAGACTTTCTATCGGCAGTCCGTTGACGCTTATCTGACCGTTGGCGTCGATGCTTGCTCCGGGCAGCATGGCTATTAGAGCGTCGAGCATGCTGCCTTCGGCCACTCGGAAAGCGTCGGCGTTATAGACCAGAGTGTCGCCTTTGTACACCATCTTTATTTTTGTTGCCACTACGTCAACTTCCGGCAACGACATCACGCTGCGCATAATCCTTATGTCCTTTACTGCGACATGGCGCTCTCGTTTGGAGTGAATCACGAAGTCGGTGCATGCCGTTTCGTATCCGTCTTTGCTCACACGGATTATATATCTGCCCGGCTTGTTGACAACAAAACTGTATGAACCCTGCACGTATGCGAGTGTGGGTTCCTGCTCTAAAATTTCTTTGGGTATCTCCACCGTCATGGTGGTATCTATGAGAACGCTGTCCTCGTTAAGCAATTCTACGGCCACGCCACCCATGTTGTCGCCAGAGAAACTTTCTACAACACGCCCTTCTACCGAATGGTGTGTCTTCTGTGCGGCGGCAGTCAGTGATAGCAGCGTGAGTATGAAGACGATATATATTCTGTGCATTTGTCTTTTTATGTGTTATTATTCTGAATTTTGTGACGCAGTATTCAGAATAACGTCAGTTAAGATACGTGCTGTTGATTTTGTCCTATGTGTTTTCTTTTCGTCAGAGACTGTTTATCTCAATATCCGAACGACTCTTCCAAAATCTTTCTCAGCGAATCCATAGCCAGTATGCTGCTTTTTCTGTATATTATTTTGCCTTCAGTATCTATCAGTACAGTAGTCGGGTAAGCTGTTATTTTGTACTTTTCGCTTATCTGCTCTGGGCCTTCTGTCAGTTTGTCTTGAATGTTATGCCAGTCCATTTGCAATTCTTTTATTGCTTTTTTCAGCGGTGCGGGTGTGAAACCGTAATCAATGTTGGGGCTCTGTTCAACCGCTACGCTGATTATTTCGAGCTGCGGGTATTTTTTATGTATGTCGCGTAGTTCTGGTATTACGGATATGCACGGCTTGCACCATGTGCCCCAGAAATCGATAAGGACATAGTGTCCGCGCATCTTGTTTAATGATATTGTCTGTCCTTCAACGCTCTTTTTCTTGAATAGTGGAGCATAGAAACCGATGAGTGGTATGGAATCGCAGTCCTCGCCTGGTATGTCGGATATGGTTAGTCCGCATGTCATGTTTGATAAATCTGTGTTGCCCACATGAAGGACTTTATTTCCATGAATGGCGGTTGGCATGTCGGTTGACAGTGATTCCATTGTAGGAGGAAATTCCGGTACGCCGGTTTCTGACAGCTTTATATCTTTGCTGTCAATAACTTTATATGACATTATACTTTTGGAATTATTGAAATAATCTTCGTATATCAGTATGCTATACGTGTTTTCTTCATATTCAAAATTGCTGTAATATATGCGGTTGAATGATGGTATTACATTGATAGACTCTAAGAGATTGGCAGAATCTTTCTTAATGTAGATGCTGGGTGAGAACCAACGGAAAATCTTATTACCGTGATCGGTTGTGAACTTCAGAGGCTGGGGCTCGAGATTAAACAATTTCTGAGAAGGAGGAAGCTGTTTGTATAAGACGAAATATTTGTAGTCGTCTGAAAAATCGTTGTTGAAGTTCATGTCGGCCACAAGCGAGAAACGGCCGTCACCTTCGTCGGAAAGCAGTAATGTCAGAGGTTCGTCTTTGTCAGAATAGTCATATCTGAGAAGCCTTGAGTTTCCTGACATTGACGTGCTGTAAGCGCCGGCCGCTTCTTTTGCTACGTCTTTAAAACGACCATACAGATTCAAAGTCGGTTTTGTGTCGCATGGTTGCAGATATACTGTTAAGCTGTCGTTCGTGGTGTTTCCGGCGAATGTGCACACTGATGTGGTTAAGATTGATGAAATGAGTGTAAGAATTATTATGATATTTCTCATAGTTATATTTGTTCTATTTGTTGAAATATTGGTAATCGATAGTAAAAGTCTTCTATTGTTATAATCTGCCACGTCAATATTGTTATTTCCGTAGTACTGTTTACTTTCTTGTATTGCCCGTTCATTCTTTGTAAATGCCTAGAGTTCTATATACGTTAGCGTTGCCGGACACTATCTTGTTCCCGTTTTCATCATATATGAATAATGTAGGATAGCCCTCGATGTCCCATATTCCCTTTAGGTTTTTGCCATTGATGAAATAATGCTCACCGCTGAGATGCTTTATCATTTCTTCCCATTGGGCTCTGTTGCTGCTGTCAACTATATAAACGAAGTCGTAACCTTGTTTCTCCAAACGTTTCTTATGTTTTTTCATTATCTTGTGTGAGTTTAAGCAAGGACCGCACCATGTGTTCCAGAAATCCACCACCACCTTGCGTCCTTTGTGCCGGCTCATGACAAATTTTTCCAGATCTTCCGGCCGCACAGAGTCCACGTCCACTATCTCATATTTCTGAATGGCATTATCGCTTTTTGCCCATTCAGACAGTTTATTGTCATATTCCATTATCATTTCGGCAATGTCTGGATTCCTTTTTGCATAGAAACGTTTTACAGCCTCCGTCTGTTCGTCGGTCAGTGCCTGTGTGCTGTCGTTTATTTGTCTGACGTATGCTGTTGCGAGAAGCAGGTCGAGGAAGGTGTTGTCTTTGAATATGATTACACGTCCGAGACTTTTCTGCGCATGCTCCATCCATTCCTCCGGTGTCGTGCTGTCAATGGGCTTCAGTCCGAATTCCTTTATGTCGAGCAGCGATTTCATGAATGTGTGTATCGGAGAATAATCCTCAGAGAAAGCTATTGACGCATAAAGAAAGTCTGAGCTTCCGAATCCGAGACTGTCAAGAAACGAATAATATTCTATTCCCGGCTCTTCCGGAACGATAGGTTTAGGAAGAAACGCGTGATACGGATTGTCCGGAGAACAGAAAACTTTCTGTTGTCCTGTTATCTGTTTATTATAATCGAGGAAAAATCTCGGAATACAATATACGTTGATGTAGTACTTTATGATTTTCTCAATGCCCGGCGACAGATTTCTGTCCATTGAGAATATGTCATACAACGTTGCCGTATAAGCCATGCGCTCGTCTATAAAATCCTTTGGAGAGAGGAAATACACAGCTCTGTAGTCATCGGGTTTGGATGCCATTTTTTCAATCAGGTCTGATTCATAGTCGTTTAATCCGAAACCGCCGCCGTTTGCTGTGAGCCGTCCGCTTGCACCGTCGAATTCAACGTACGACGTCTTTTCCTGTGATAATGGGACAATCTGTAATCCGAGAAATTTATCTCCGTCCATTATTGTAAGTCCTACCGGCTGGTATTTCAATTTCATAGGCACACTGATATCGAATGTTTTTTGCGTGGCATCTATCTCAAAAGTGTCAATACGGTTTCTTGACGACAGGATGTCTGCCTGCCATGTTCTTAATGTCAGTTTGCCCGTTGTGGCAATATTTTTAAGTGTTCCGTGTATGTGTGCGGTACCTTTCTTTATGGCGTTGTGCGGTATGTCGTATGTCGGTCTTGTCGCTTTATTACCTTCATACACGCACGTGTCGGCTTTTTCAAAGTCATAATACATGACATTACATAGTCTGCTGAGCTTAAGATTTTCAATGTCTATATTTGTCCCTGAAGGAACATATATCAGCAGACGCTGGAGAACTTTGGGATGAAACATCTCGTTGGATAGTACATTAATGTCTTTGAACGGTATGGTCAGTTCCATTATGTCCGGACTGTTCTTGAATGCGTCGGGCTCTATTCCCGTTACTTTCCACTCAGTGTTGTCGTACAACACGCGTGACGGAATTGTCACAATCCGGCCGTAAGGTTTGTCTCCGGCAGCGAATCTTACGGTCGCGTCCTTTTTGGACACGATGTTGAAGTACATACCTTTCACTTTGAAGTCGTAGGCTTTGCCGCTTATTGTAGTCATTATTGCTAAAAACAGAATGACAAGTCTTGTTTTCATATCTCTTTCGCTTATGTTTATAATGTATTGATTGCTTATGCTTTATATTTGTTCTTATATATCCTTTATGTTTCGTTCAGGTCGTTACATGGCAGGATGTACGGTTAATTTGTTACTGTTATCAGTTTTATGGCAATACAAATATATGTTTTTTGCGAGATATTGTCAAGCCGATATGGTTTGAAGTTGTGATATTACGTTTGTTTTTTTGATTTCTTAAAACAGGCTATTGAGTGGTTATACAAAATTAACTCATGGCGATGTGTGTCGTGTGCCGGTCTTTCCGAAGCCGTATAAACCATACGTGTAGCTCCCCGTTTGGTTAAAATATATAAAAAACACGGCTGCATGGGCGATGTTATCTGATAAATAACATATCTTTGTGAATGCGGGCGACGCCAACGGTTGGCGGTTGCTGTCGCGATAACAGAAAAATATTGATTGAATATGAAAAAGTATGTATGTGATACATGTGGATATGTATATGATCCTGAGGTTGGCGATCCGGAGAACGGAGTAGCTCCCGGAACAGCGTTTGAAGATCTGCCCGAAGATTGGGTATGCCCGCTTTGCGGAGTGGGAAAGGACGACTTCTCTCCGGCGGAGGATTAATACGTTCCGTGTAAACAGTAAATAGAATTTAAGTTTATCATAACACGCGTGGCATTCCTTTCAAAGGACTGCATCGCGTGTTTTTTGTTTCAGTGCGGCTTTTCCCGGCTTCATGCTATGCGCCGGCCGGACTGTTGTAGGGCGGTGTGGCGCGTTTCATGACATGTTATAGGCCTTGTCTTTCTGAAGAGGGAGATACATTGCTCTGTGCGACGGGCGATGCCGTGACGTGCTACCGGGTGCAGGCGAACAGTATGTAGCCGTGCATGTATAAGAGAACGAGGCGTGCGTTGATGAACGACACACCTATATGAAACCCCAAAACCAAATAACCAATAACCTGTCTGATTATGAACGACCTTTTATCGATTGTCTCACATTTCCTTACCAAGGGCACACCCGTGAGCGTGGAGCCGCTCGGGGCGGGACTGATAAACGACACCTACAAGGTGACGACCGCCGAGGAGGATGCGCCCGACTATGTACTGCAGCGCATCAACACGGCCATATTCACCGACGTTGACATGTTGCAGCGCAACATCGTGGCCGTGACCGACCACATACGTCGCAAACTGCGCGAGGCGGGCGAGGGCGACATCGGCCGCAAGACGCTCACCGTGGTGGCTGCTGACGACGGAAAGACCTACCGCCGCGAGGGCGATAACTACTGGCGCATGACGGAGTTCATACCGCGCGCCAGGACGTTCGACATCGTGAACGCCGACTACTCGCAGCGTGCCGGTCTGGCTTTCGGACGCTTCGAAGCCATGCTTGCCGACATACCGGAGATGCCGGGCGAGATTATTCCCGACTTCCACAACATGGAGTTCCGCCTGCGTCAGCTGAGCGATGCCGTCGAGGCCGACGCCGCCGGACGCGTGAAGAGCGTGCGCGACATACTCGGCGAGGTGGAGCGAAGAGCCAAAGACATGTGTGTGGCCGAACGTCTTCACCGAGAAGGCGTGCTGCCCAAGCGTGTGTGCCACTGCGACACGAAGGTGAACAACATCATGTTCGACGAGGACGGCAGCGTGCTCTGCGTGATAGACCTCGACACGGTGATGCCCAACTACATCTTCTCCGACTACGGCGACTTCCTCCGTTCGGCTGCGAACACGGGCCTTGAGGACGATCCCAACCTTGAGAACGTCAGCTTCAACATGGACATATTCCGTGCATTCACGCGCGGATACATCGAGTCGGCGCGCAGTTTCCTTCTGCCTGTCGAGACCGATCATCTGCCATACGCCGCCGCGCTGTTCCCCTATATGCAGTGCGTGAGGTTCCTGACCGACTACATCAACGGCGACATTTACTACAAGACGCAGTACGAACTGCACAACCTCGTGCGCACACGGGCCCAGCTGAAGCTGCTGCAGAGCGCCGAGGAGCACGCCGGAGAGATGCGTGCCTTCGTCGAGTCGTGCCTGTGACGTATGATGATATGACGGCGGCGTGATATGGCGTCGGCATTGTATAAAAATATATAAAATGCTGTCGGAGAAGTTAAATTCTCACCGTCGAAAACGCTCAAAAACCGCTCTGAAATCCACAAAGAACAATTTCGTGCGAAAAAACGCGAAAAATCGCGGTTTTGGTAATGCGTTGATAAACAGCCGTTTACGGAACAACGCTTTCCGATGCCCTTTCACACGTCTTGCGAAATGGCCCATTTCGCACTCTGATATGGCCCATTTCGCGTGCCGATATGGTGCATTTCGGCCTCTGATATGGCCTTTTTCGGGATGCGAAAGAGGCTCTTTCGCAAATCGTCCGCATGTTTCCGGCTCTGCCGTCTGTGCAAAACGGGCTTTTTGAGAGGCCGGAGAGGCAGTGGATTTTTCCAGAATGAGAAAAATGAAAAGTTAAATCCGGTGAGCCGAATGTAAACGTATGTAAAGAGGAATTTGCATAAACGCGCGCGCCACGGGTGGTGATGCCGTCCTCAGGAAGATACGTCTTACGGGGCGTCCGCGGCGCAGGCGATGAATGAACGTAAAACAAGAATAAAACGATTTTATAGTCAAAAGTAAGTGAAATGCGAAAAATCATTCAAAAAATAGTATCTTTGCACTATGGAAATTCAGTTG
>ERZ827168.1840-NODE-1840-length-27211-cov-23.826889_pt1 | contig 27211 bp, 27 predicted proteins | sample MGYA00519868_ERZ827168 | MGnify/ENA primary metagenome ERZ827168 (study PRJEB31778, sample SAMEA3449271) | human gut metagenome | biome: human gut; feature: human-associated habitat; material: faeces | place: United Kingdom | collected 2010/2012 ...
CAGCACCGCGGCAACAACCTTTACGCTTTTCCGTTTCATTGGGATCGTTCCTCCTGTTCATTTTATTCCGGGCGCCGCATTTTGCACACGGGAACACCGCAAAACACCGGCCCTTTTATCTGCTGTCTCAAGTTTACCATACGGATTTGTAATAGAAATTGCTATTATTGCTTCTTGCATTGCAATGCTTGCGCGCCCCGAAAAGAGACAACCCCCCGGCTGCGGACGAACCGGCCGGAGGGCTGCTGTTTTTCCGTCCGCAAAGCATGGGCGGAAAAATCACCGTTTATGCGCTTAGAACCACTCGCCGTAGCCCAGCTTGACGAGGTTGTCGTGGCTGATTTTCAGGCTCTCAAACGGGTCGCGGCCGTAGGTGTCGTCCTGCTCGACCAGGAAATACTCACTGCCGCCGGCCAGGCCCGCCTCGATGCAGGCGGCCACGGGCAGCGTGCCCTCGCCCACCTCGGCGAACTGCACCACGTTGTTGAACCCGCCCATGAACTTCATAATGGACTCACGATTGGTGAAATCAATACCGCCCTCGGGCATTTTCATTTCGCCGATGCGGTAATCCTTCAGGTGCAGCAGGCGGATGCGGCCCGCGTACTTTTTGATAAACTCAACGGGATTCTCGCCGCCGCGGTGAATCCAGTGGATGTCCAGCTCAAAGCCCAGGTTTTTGGTGTTGTCCTTGATGATGTCCAGCAGATACTTGCCGTTGTAGCGTGCGAACTCCACATGGTGGTTGTGGTAGTACAGATCGATGCCCTCTTCCTTCAGCCTGGCGGCGGTCTCGTCCGCCTCCTTGGCGAAGTCCATGGCCTTCTCGTAGCTGCCCATGCAGGTCATCGGCAGCATGCCGATGCGCAGCATATCGCAGTCCAGCTTGCGGCAGTCCTCAACGATCTTCTTGAAATCGTTCGGGTTGTTCAGATATTCGCCGGGCATGCCGGGCACCATGGGCGCCACGGAAGCGGTGCAGGAAGAAACATTCATGCCAAGCTCGTCGATGGACTTGCGGAAACCCGCCACGTTCTCCGGCGTCATGGGCACCTGAGAGATCTCGATGCAGTGATAACCGATATCCGTAAGCTTCTTCATTGCGTCAAACGCGTCGAAGCTGGGCATTTTGGCGGGGGCGATGGTGCTCATCTGAACGCCGATCAAACCTTTTTTCATAAGTTCTGCTCCTTTTTCTTTCGTTTTTTGCGGCCCTGCACGCTTACAGCGCCACACTGCCGCCCGTGCGGCCTGCCTCCTGCACAGCGTCGATGAGCCGTATGCTCATTTCGGCGTCGCGCACATGGATGTAATCGTCCGTACCGTCTTCCAGCGCCTTGTAGAACTTGCCGATGAGCTTTGCATGGCTGGCGCCGTAATAGAACTTGGTGCCCGGAAGGCGCGCGTCCTCACACAGCTCCTCGCGGGAACCGTCCTGGGCGACGCGGTACAGCGCGGGCTGTACTCGGTGACGGGCATGAGCTCGACGCAGTTGTAGCCAAGGTCCAGAACGTGATCCGCCAGCTCGCGCGCGAGCGTGCGGTAGTCGTAAAAATCGCCGTTTTCGCGCCGCCGCCACGAGCCGAGGTGGACCTCGTAGATGTTGAGCGGACGGTCATAGACCGGCTGCTTTGCCGCAAGGTACGCGCCGTCGCCCCAGTCGTAGCCCGCAAGCTCGTAGAGCTTGCTCGCCGTGCCGGGGCGCGTCTCGGCGTGGAAGGCGTAGGGGTCGGCCTTGAAGGTCACCGCGCCGCTCTGCGCGGTGACGGCGAACTTATAGGTGTCATACTCTGAAAGGCCCGCGACCTCCGTCTCCCAGATGCCGCCATCGAGACGGCGCATCGGATGCGCGGTGGGGTCCCACGCGCAGAAATCGCCCACGACGCTCACGCTCCCCGCGTGCGGCGCCCAGACGCGGAACACCCAGCCGTCCGGCGTGCGGTGCGCGCCGAGCGTGCGGTACAGCTCCGTTGCGCTGCCGCCGTAAAAGGCGGCGAGATCAAAATGCTCCATGGCGCTTGTCCTCCCTCTTTTCAGCATACGCGCCCGTGGGCGCGAAAAACGTCGGATCTACTTGCCCAGCTTACGGTCCTCGCTCCACCGGGTGAGCTTGGTCTTGTTGCCCTTTTCGTCCATCACATAGGTGTTGTTGAGCTGATTTCGCAGGTCGCCGAGCACGGAATTCACATACTCCTGCCGCAGCGCCGCGCGCTCGACCTTCTCCTCGTCGGTCAGCTCCCGCTCCTTCGCGAGCTTGGCAAGCTCGTTGATGCGGTCGATCTTCTTCTGTTCCATCTTGCTTCTCCTTACAGATACCGGCGCAGCAGAATGCCCGTGCGCCCCTTTTTGCTCAGGCCGCCGACCTCGGCGACCTCAAATTTTCCCAGTCCCCGCGCGGAAATGACGTCGCCCTGTGCCACGCTCGCGTCGCCCTTGGTGACCTCGCGATAGTTTTTCTGCACACGTCCCGCGGCGATCAGCTCCGCAGCCTTGCCGCGGCTCATGGAAAAGCCCGCGGCGGTCACGGCGTCGAGCCGCAGCGTCGCCACCGTGTCCCGGATCTCCCTGACCTTCTGCTCCGGCACGCGAAGCGCGTCCGCGCCGATGGCCGTCAGGCGCAGCGCCGTGCGCCCCGCGCCCGTCCAGTTGTCGAGCAGATATTGCGCGACGCCCGCGCTCACAATGAGGTCGGCGCTCCCCTCGCTCACGAGGATGTCGCCGAGCGTCTCGCGCTCTACGCCGAGCGCCATGAGGCTGCCGAGCAGGTCGCGGTGCGTGGGGTGCTCGCTCTCGTGCCACGCCGCGCGGAGGAACGCCATCGCGTCGGACGCGTCGGCCTCCTCCTGCCAGTCGGGCAGGAAAAAGAGCATCCGGCGCTCCGCGCCCTCGTAGCCGCCGAGGAGGGCGAAGCCCTCGTGGATCGCGGCGGCGCGGAGCAGGTCCCGCGCGCCCTGCGCCTCGGCCGGGCTTAAAAACGCCGTGTTCGTGGGCAGGTTCCGCTGCCGGCACTGGTCATATTTATCCAATATGTGCCCCAAAAGCACACGCTCCTCCGCGCTTTTCGCCGCGCGGTCCAGTAAGCTCCGTCGATCCATGGTATCGTTTCCATCCGTTATTTTTCAGGTACTATTGGTACAAGGTTATCTTATCACAAAACCGACGCACTTTCAATAGACAGTGTATAAAACTTCATGCACGCGCACCGCACCGCAAATCGGCGCAAATGCCGACGCATGAAGCTTTTGTGCATCCTTTCCGGTTGCCCCGCAGGGGCGAGGAAAGGGCGCATTTCAATTTTTGCTGTGCTTTTGCACAGCAAAAAACAGAACGACCCCGAGGGGTCGTTCTCAGTCTATCGGAAAGCCTCGCAGAGTTTCGCGTCCGCAGACGCGAAAGATGTTTGATCCGTTTTCTGCCGCGACCTGTGCGTGGCAGAAAACACTTTGCGCGGAGCGAGCGTCGAATTGTCCGCTGTCAGCGGACAACCGAGGCGCAGAGCGCAGCGAATCTTTCTCGAAAAAGTGGCTTTGCCACTTTTTCGACAGCCTCAGAGAACGACCCCGAGGGGTCGTTCTCTGTCAGCTTTCAATTGTTGATGCGCACCACGCAGCGGACCGTGGCGCCGCCGACGCTCGCCGTCACGTTGGCCGTGCCGGCCTTGACCGGCTTGAGCTTGCCGTCCGCGCTGACCGTCACCACGGAGGTGTCCTCGCTCGACCACGTCGCCGCCGCGTCGGTGCCGCGCAGAATGAGCTGAATGGAATCGCTCATCCGGATCGTGCAGTCGAAGCGGCCGCTGTCGTCCTTCTTCAGCGTCGTGCCGACGTTCGTCCCGACCGTCAGCGCCGAGGGATCGACCGTGGGCGTCGTCGGCTCTGGGTCCTCCACCACCGGCGGCGTCGGGTCATCGGGTGTCGGGTCAACCGGCGTGGGATCGACGGGCGTCGGGTCGACCGGCGCGGGGTCGACGTTCTCCACATCGTTCGCGCGGTCCTCCTGAATTTTTTCCATGAATTTGCCGCCGAAGAGATACCAGGAAAAGACGGCCAGCACCACCAGCAGCACCGCGATGAGCGGTCCGCGGGCGGAGTGCGTGTGCTTTCGTTCCGCCACGTGATGCCCGCCTCTGCGCTTGCCGGACACCTTGCGCGGGCGATCCTCCTCTTCGCAGAAGGGACAGCGGCGATAGCTTGAGGAATACTTTTCTCCGCAGACGGGGCATTTGATGAGGTCCATACATTATCCTCCCGAAAACACGGACGCAGGGCGTCCGCGCGAAAAACTTATTTACATAATACTTTCTTTTTGCCCCGCCGTCAACCGTTCTTCCCTTTTTTCGAGGAATTTTTTTCGTCGGCGGTTGATCGCCCTTGCAATTTGCCGCCGCGCTTTTTATAATAGAGATAGACAAGCGAACAACGGGGGAGGATATCACGCCTATGAGCACCATTTTCATCGGCATCGCCGGCGGCACCGGCTCCGGCAAGACCACGCTCACGCGCCATCTCAAGGAGCATTTCGGCGACGCCGTCACCGTCATCGGACACGACAGCTATTATAAGCGGCAGGACGGCAAGACCTACGAGGAGCGCTCCAAGGTCAACTACGACCATCCCGACGCCTTTGAAACGAGCCTGCTCGTCGAGCACCTCAAGGCGCTCAAGGCGGGCCGCAGCATCCAATGCCCCGTCTACTCCTATGTGGACCACAACCGCACGGACGAAACCGTTGAGGTCTTCCCCACCAAGGTCATTATCGTCGAGGGCATCCTCATTTTCCAGGACCCGACCCTGCGCGATATGTTCGACATTAAAATTTTCGTCGAGACCGACGCCGACGTGCGCATCCTGCGCCGCGCCCTGCGCGACATCCGCGACCGCGGCCGCACGCTCGAGAGCGTCATCACGCAGTACCTCACGACCGTCAAGCCCATGCACGAGCAGTACGTTGAGCCGAGCCGCAAGTACGCGGACATCATCGTGCTCGAGGGCGGGCACAACCTCGTCGCGCTCGACATGATCATGCAGCGCATCGCCAGCCACATCGCGAGCGAGGACTGAGCAAGGCACACAGCAAAAAAAAGCAGCCGGCCGGCTGCTTTTTCTTTTTGCATTTACGCGCCCGCAAAGCGGAACACCACGCCCACGAGGGCGGAGAGTCCGATGAACACGATGGGGTGCCAGTTCTTCGTCTGCTTGACCCAGCGCGTGAGCACGAGCAGCACGGCGGCAAGGACGGTCCCCTGCCAGAAGAGCACGCCGCCGGTGAGCCAGAAGGTCTCGCGCACGACGACAAGTCCCGCCGCCGTGATGAGCGCGGTGGACGCGGGACGCAGGCCGTAGAACGCACCCGCGACGTACTTACTGTCGCGGAACGCCTGCAGGAAAGCCGCGACGATGAGGATCACAATGACGCTCGGCGCAATGAGGCCGACGGTCGCCGTCACCGCGCCGGGCACGCCCCCGGTCAGGAAGCCGACGTAGGTCGCCATGTTGACGCCGATGGGGCCGGGGGTGGACTCGGACACGGCGATCATGTCCGCGAGCTGCGCGCGGGTGAACCAGCCGGTCTTATCCGCCATATCGTAGAGGAACGGAAGCGTGGCCATGCCGCCGCCGATGGCGAAAAGGCCGGTCTTGAAAAATTCCCAGAAGAGCTGTAAATAGAGCATCATTCCGCCTCACCGCCTTTCTTGAGCGCGACCTGCAGCACAATGCCGCTGACCGCCGCGAACAGCACGAAGATCACCGGCGAGAGGTCGGTGAGCAGCGACGCGAGCAGGATGACCGCATAGAGCGCCAGCGTCTTTTTATCGACGACCGACTTCTTCCACAGCTTCACCACCGCGTTAAAGATCAGCACGCACACGCACACACGGATGCCCGCAAAAGCGTTTTTGACCCAAGCGACCTCAGCAAAGGTCGTGATAACGCCGGCGAGGAGGGATATAATAATGAGCGAGGGAAACACGACGCCGAGGGTAGCCACCACGCCGCCGATATTGCCGAGCACCTTGCGCCCCGCAAAGGTCGCGGTGTTCACCGCGATGACGCCCGGGGTACACTGACCGATGGCGAACCAGTCCGCCAGCTCCTCCTCCGTCGCCCATCCCTTATTCTCCACGACCTCGCGCTGCAAAATGGGCAGCATCGCGTAGCCGCCGCCGAAGGTCATCACGCCGACCTTGGCGAAGGTATAAAACAGTTCCCAGAGTCTCTTTGCCATAGCGTCTCCTTTTTTATTCCACATAGCCGTATAGACCGCGCACGGAGACCTCCCCCGTGCGGATGGTCTCGACCGTTCCGTCCGCGCGGCGCACGACAAGGCCGAACTGATCGTCCACGTCCAGCGCCGTGACCTTCTCCTTTACATCCTGCCATAAAAGCTGCACCTCGCGTCCGAGCGTCAGGCAGTCGCGGCGGTAGGCCGTGAGGTAGGACGCCGTGTCGCCGCTTTGCAGCGCGGCGTAGAGCTTGTCAAGCTCCTCAATGAGCGCGGCGGCCAGCGCCGCGCGCTGCACGCGCTTTCCTGTTTCCAGATAGAGCGAGGTCGCCACCTCGCGGAGCTCCGGCGGGAAGTCCTCCGACGCATTGTTGCAGTTGACGCCGATGCCGATGACGGCGTATTGCAGCGCACCGCTCTCACCCTCAAGCGACAGCTCGGTAAGCGTGCCGCTGAGCTTCTTGCCGTTCAGGACAAGATCGTTCGTCCACTTGATCTGCGGCCGCACGCCGCAGGTGCGCTCCACCGCATCGCAGGCCGCCACCGCGCCGAGCGCCGTGAGCGGCAGTATCTTCTCCGGCGCGAGCTGCGGGCGCAGCAGCGCCGAGAGATACACGCCGCGCCCCGGGCCGCTGGAAAAGCTACGGCCGCGCCGTCCGCGCCCCGCAGTCTGCTCGTCGGCCACCGCCACCGCGCCGTCCGGCGCGCCCTCCGCGGCAATGCGCTTGAGATAGCTGTTCGTGGAATCCACGCTCTCAAAGCACTCAAGCGTGCGCCCGACTATTTTCGTCTCGCCGAGGCGGCGGCGCAGCTCGCGCTCGCTGAGCACGTCCGGCGAATCCGCCAGCCGGTAGCCCAACCCCGTCTGCGCCTCAATGGTGTAGCCGTCGCGCCGCAGGGCGCCGACCGCCTTCCACACCGCCGCGCGGGAGATGCCGAGCTGCGCGGAGATGTCCTCGCCGGAGACAAAGTCTCCCGCCTGCGCGCTGAGCAGCGCAAAAATTTTTTCCTTACTCACCGACTCGCCCGCCTCCTGCTCGTTTCCTGAAATTTGTAACCGTTTTGTTGTTGACGAACGGCGCCGAAGCACCTACAATAAGGTATTGCAGCGGCTTGCGGCGCGGATATTGTAGCACGCATTCCGCCGTTTGTAAACCACTCTTCCTTTTTCATTTTACTGTAGGAGCATCCACCGTGAGCTTTTCGACCTTACCGTTTCTCTTTTATTTTCTGCCCGCCTTTCTGGCGGTATACTATATTGTCCCTGCCCGCTTCCGCAACGCTGTGCTCGCACTGGGGAGCCTGCTCTTCTATTGGCTCAGCGCGGGTACGGGCGCGCTTCTCGTGCTGGTCGCGCTCATTCTCGTCAACTTTGCCGCGGGGCGGCTGATCGAGGACGCGCACGGCGACGAGCGGCGCGCCTGGCTCATCCTCGCGCTCGCGTGCGATGTGGGCAGTCTCTTTTATTTCAAGTACATGGGTTGGTTTCTGGAAAATCTGGGCAGACTGACGAATACCGACTTTTCCTTTTTCCGCGTCGCCCTGCCGCTCGGCGTGAGCTTCTATGTATTTCAGAGCATCGCCTACGTCGCGGACGTCTACCGCGGCGACGCCGAGGCCGAGCGCAGCCTTTTGGACTATGCCGCCTTTCAGGCAATGTTCCCCCAGCTCGTCATGGGTCCCATCCTGCGCCTGCGCGATGTGAGCGCGGAGCTGCACACGAATCGTCCCTTCTCCCGCGCGGCGGTCGAGAGCGGCTTTTCGCTTTTTGTGGTCGGGCTTGGCTGCAAGGTCGTTCTGGCCGACCAGCTCGCCTCGCTGTGGACGGCGCTCGAACGCATCGGCTTCGCCTATCTTTCCGCGCCGCTGGCGTGGTTCGGCGCGGTGGGCTACAGCCTGCAGCTTTACTATGACTTCGCGGGCTACTCGCTCATGGCGATGGGGCTTGCCCGTATGCTCGGCTTTGTGATCCCGCGCAACTTCGACCTGCCCTATTGCTCACGCTCCATCTCCGAATTCTGGCGGCGCTGGCACATCACGCTCGGCACCTGGTTCCGCGACTACCTCTATATCCCGCTCGGCGGCAGCCGGAACGGCAAGCGCCGACTCCTTCTGAGCCTGTTCGTTGTATGGACGCTCACGGGTCTCTGGCACGGCGCGGCGTGGAATTTCGTCCTGTGGGGCTTCGTGCTCTTTGTGTTCATCGCGCTGGAAAAGTTCTGCATCGGCGGCTTTTTAGAGCGTCACCGCTTCCTCTCGCGTCTCTATTTTCTCTTTCTTATTCCGCAGACGTGGGTGGTGTTCCGCATCTCTGATCTCGGCGAGCTGGGGGACTACTTCTCCCGTCTCTATCCCTTCCTCAGCAGCGGCGAGAGCGTGTTTGCCGGCGATCTCCTGCGCCAGCTGGAAAGCTACTGGTGGCTCTTTGCTCTCGGCATTCTCCTCGCCACGCCGTGGCCGCGCCGCTTCTATGAAAAATACCGCGCGACGCCGCTCGTCTGGCTGCCGCTGTTCGCGGTGTTCTGGCTGTGTCTCTATCTCATCGCGACCGGCACGGGCAACCCGTTCCTCTACGCCCGCTTCTGAATTTTTCCGAAGGAGGTCTTTCCATGTCCCACTTTTCTCCCCTGCTGTGGCTGTGCGCGGTGAGCGCCGCAGCGCTCAATTCCTTCACCGCGCTCGACCCCACCGGCGCTTACGAGCAGTATCTCGACGCGCTGGGCGAGAATACGCCCGCCATCGCCGCCTTTTTTGATGCCGCCGAGAGCGGCGTCTTTCCGTGGACGATCCCCGGCGTGTCCGAGCCGATCCCGAGCCCCGTGCCCGATCTCCTGCCCCAGCCGCCCGAGGTGGTCGATCCGGTGATCCCCAACGAGCCGGAGGAGCCGGTCAGCCAATTTACCACGGTGGACGCGAGCTATTTTGACGACGCGCTCTTCCTCGGCGACTCGCACACCGACGGCTTCCACGACTACGCGGGGCTGGGCAACGCGACCTACTTCACCAAGAACGGTCTGACGGTAAAGGACGCCGTGGAAAAGAGCTTCATCGAGCTGGACGGCAAAAAGGTCACGCTCGCCGAGGCGCTCGGCACGAGGCAGTTCGGCAAGGTCTATATCCTTCTCGGCATCAACGAGATCGGCGCTTACACCGCCGCGGACTGGGCGGCCCAGTACAAATCGCTGCTCGATCTCGTGCGCGAAAAGCAGCCCGACGCGGTCATTTTCATCCAGTCCATCTTCCACACCACGCAGAAGAAGTCGGATAGCTCCTACTTCAAAAACGAGGTCATCAACGAGCGCAACGCCGCCATCGCGCAGCTGGCGGACGGCAAAACGATCTTCTACCTCGACCTCAATCCGCTCTTCGACGATGAGAACGGCGCGCTGCGCGCCGACTACTCCGGCGACGGCGTTCATGTCCGCGCGCCCTACTATGTGCAATGGCGCGACGAGCTCTATCGGTTCGGCGTGGTCAAATAACGTAAAAAATCGCTTCCCTGATCGGGAAGCGATTTTTTATCTGCTGTTTTCGGGAGAAATTACTCCCAGCGGTCCGCCTCGGGCGTGCCGTTCACGTGCTTGACGACCAGTCCCGTCAGGGCAAAGAGGGCGATGGCGTTGGGGATGACCATGAGGTTATTGAACATATCGCTCAGCTCCCACACGAGGTCGCTGGAGGTCAGCGTGCCGAGGAAGATGAACACCAGCGCGATGACGGTGTAGACGACCGTGGACCTCTGACCGAAGAGGTAAGCCATGTTGATCTTGCCGAAGAGGTTCCAGCCGAGGATGGTGGAGAAAGCGAAGAAGAACAGGCAGACCGCGACGAACATCGCGCCCGCGCTCTCGCCGAAGACGACGCCGAAGGCGGTCTGGGCGAGGTTGGTCTTCTTGAGCACGTCCTGCGCCGCAGCCGCGCCGCAGCCGTGGAGCGGGCCGCCCTCGGTGTAGAGGGTGGAGATGATGACGAGGGCGTTGAGGGTGAGGACCACGAAGGTGTCGATGAACACGCCGATCATGGCGACGACGCCCTGCTGGTGGGGATTCTTGACGTTGGCCTGCGCGTGGGCGTGAGGCGTGGAGCCCATACCGGCCTCATTGGAGAACAGGCCGCGCTTGGCGCCCTGGGAGATCGCGGTCTTGAGGGCGTAGCCGATACCGCCGCCGACGATGGCCTGGGGCTGGAAGGCATACTTGAAGATCATGCCGAAGGTGGCGGGGACGTACTTGATGCGGGCGCAGAGGATCACCAGACCGCCCAGCAGGAAGATAGCCGCCATAATAGGTACCAGCTTCTCGGTGACGGCGGCAAGACGCTGCACACCGCCCAGGAAGATGATGGCGCAGATGATGACCAGGACGATACCCACGATCCAGGAGGGGATGCCGAAAGCCGTCTGCATGGTGGAGCCGATGGAGTTGGATTGGACCATGCAGCCCATGAATCCAAGCGCCAGGATGATAGAGACGGCGAAGAAGCCCGCCAGGAACTTTCCGAAGCCGCCCTTGAACGCCGTGGTGATGTAGTAGACCGGGCCGCCCTTGATATTGCCGTCAGGCTCAACGATACGGGTCTTCTGGGCCAGGGTAGCCTCGGCATAGATGGTGGCCATGCCGAAGAAGGCGATGATCCACATCCAGAAGATGGCGCCGGGGCCGCCGGTGAGGATGGCGCCGGAGGCACCCACGATATTGCCGGTGCCCACCTGGGCGGCGATGGCGGTGGCCAGCGCCTGGAAGGAGGTCATGCCGCTTTTCTGGGCGCCGCCGCGGAGGTTCATCTCACCGAAAAACTTTTTCATGCCCTCGCCGAAGCAACGGACCTGGACAAAGCGGGTCTTGATAGAGTACCACAGGCCCACACCTACCAGCAGGAAGATGAGGATATAGTTGCTGAGGTACTCGTTGATCTTGGATACGATGGGGAACAATACACTTTCTAACATACAATTTCTCTCCTTGCATAAAAAATAGAGCTGCCGGAAAACGGCAACTCTGGAGAAGTCTGGTCAAGCGAAAAACTCGTCTGCTCCGTCCTTTTGCCTGAGAGATTCGGCGCTCGCGCACCTTGCACCTTCGGCACCCAACTGAATGGGATTCTCCAGAGTTCCCTCCCCGTCCGGTCTTTCCATTCCGGGCGGTTCATCGGGCTGTATCTAATTGATGGACGTATGTTACCACATAACGGACAGCTTTGCAACCCCCTTTTCGAAATTTTTATGAATAGACGCGCACCTTCCTGCTTTACGGTGAATAAATATCCCCCGGCGAAGCCGGGGCTATTTCTTATGCGGGCAAAGCCCTATGTTACCAGCCACGCCTCATGCGGCGTTAGTACGACTTGCCATTTGCATAGGCTGTCCTACCCACACCGGTATAAGTCCGGCACCTTTTCATTCTTATATAGCCGTCATCCCTAACACTTATGCTTTTCTTCTGCCTAATTATCTCAACAGCAATCTTTACTTCTATCACACAACTTGCTAAACTGTTTGTGTCATTCATTCTTGAGTGACCTCCCTTTGTTTTGTAGTTTGCAGTTGCCAGACCGCATCTCTACTATAACAGAGGGAGTTTTATTTTTCCTCATCGGCAGCAGCCTCTTTTGAACCACTCGCCCAGCGAGTGGTTTTCGGGATACAAAAAAAGCACCCCGTGACGGGGTGCTTTTGCTTACTTTTGCAGGGTAAACGTCATCTGTACCGGGTTGTGATCGGAGTAGGCAAAGCCTGTATCCAAAACAGCGGCACTGTCCACGGCAACATTGGGGGTGACCAGGAAGCCATCCACGGTGAGGACATACTGGCCGGCGTGATATGGACCGTCGGCGTTGCGGCAGGATGGCACCGGATCGTTCTCGTCCAGTGGCGCCACCAGCTGCACGTCATAGCTGTCGAACACGCCCTCCGGTATGGGCTGCGCCCAGGAATATTCCTGCTCCGCCGCGCCGAAATAGGCGGAGGAGTCCCCCAGCAGGTCCTTGTTGAAGTCGCCGCCGGCCACGCACCAGCTGCCCTTTTCGTACTCCGCCTGCATATCCGCCAGCAACAGCGCCAGCTGCTCCGTGGCTATGGTACCGTCACTGGTGTAGGCAGAGAGGTGCAGGTCGTAGAGCACCAGCTCACCGCCGCCGGAGACGGGGACACGGCTGACAGAGTAGCAGCGGTCCAGGTCCAGAAGCTTCATAAAGCCGGACTCCACCGGCAGCTCCACGCGGTCGGCTGCGGTGATATTCGCCGGAGAGAAGGTCAGCAGGCCGGACCGGGAGGCTCCGTGGGGAGCGGTCAGGGGATACAGAAGATAGGGCGAGTCGTAATTCTGGCAGAAAACGCTGCTCTTGTTGAAGAGGGCGGCATACAGCGGCTCGCGCTCGTCCACATGGTAGGTACGGGTGGAGCCGATATCCACCTCCTGCAGCAGGCAGAAGTCTGCGCTCTGCTGCTTCAGGTACCCGGCGATGGCATCCATGTTGGCCGTCAGGCGCTCTTTTGACCAGGCGCGGGATTCCGTGCCGCCGTCCATGAAAAAGCCGTAGTCTTCCTCGTAAGCGCCGAAACCGATGTTCCAGGAAACGACCGTATAGGCCGTATTCGTATCGACAGACCGGGCGGCATCGGTGGACTGCATCGGCGTCAGCATCTGGTCGCCGATACGGTGATAGTCGATAAACACATAGGCCACATAACCGCCCGCCAGCAGCAACAACGCCAGCAGAACACAGAGAATGATCTTCACCCATTTTTTCACGGCACAGGCCCTCCTTGGTTTACTTTTTTCTGAATGTATAGTATACTCTTTTCAAACGTATTTGAAAAGAGGTATCCTGCTTGAAAAAGATCATTATTCGCTTCAACGCGCCGGTGATATTATCCTTCGCCCTGCTGAGCCTGATCGCCCTGCTGCTGGGCAACTGGACCAACGGTGCCGCCACGACGCAGTATTTCTCCGTGTACCGGTCCTCTCTGGCCGACCCTCTGACATACGTACGCTTTTTCGGCCATGTGCTGGGGCACTCCGGCTATGATCACTACATGGGCAATATGCTGCTCCTGCTGCTGGTGGGCCCCGGTCTGGAGGAGAAATACGGCAGCGGCACCATGGTGTGGATGATCGCGCTGACGGCGCTGGTCACCGGCCTGGTGAATTTTATCTTCTTTCCCCACACGGCGCTGCTGGGCGCCAGCGGCGTAGTGTTCATGATGATCGTGCTGTCCTCCTTTACGGCGGCGCGGAAGGGCGAGATCCCCGTGACGCTGATTCTGGTGGTCATCTTCTACCTGGGCGGCGAGATCATGGACGGACTGTTCAAGCAGGACAACGTCTCCCAGATCGCCCACATCGTAGGCGGCCTGTGCGGCCTGGTGTTCGGCTTTACCGTGCGGCGGGGACGGAGGTAACGGATGTACATAGCTATCGGCATTGCGGCGGCGCTGTTTGCCGCCGACCGGATATTGAAATATCTGTCCCGGACGGGGAAGCTGAAATGGGAGCGTCGGTATGTGCGCCTGACCCATCTGGAGAACCGGGGGTTCTTTCTGGGGCTGGGACAGAAGCACGAGAAGCTGCTGTGCTGGCTGCCGCTGGGCGTATGGCTGGCGGCGGCAGCGTGTCTGCTGCCGGAGCTGGGCAAGCGGGCCTTCGCGGCACAGCTGGGCATTCTGTCGGTGCTGCTGGGCGGCATCAGCAACCAATGGGACCGGCTGCGGCGGGGCAGCGTGACGGACTATCTGCAATTCCCCCACCGAAAGGCCAAAAAACGGGCGCTGGTGTGGAACCTGGCGGACTTCATGCTTATCGGCGGCGTGGTGCTGACCGTGGCCGGACTGGTGAAGGAGCTTATCAAGAAATAAAAAACCGGGCCATCGGCCCGGTTTTTTTATTTCTCCTTGTAGTACAAACGGCAGTGGCAGTAGCCCTCGAAGTTCGGGTCGGCGATCTGGTCCTTGAACTCCTTGCACATACACCTGTTCTCCTCGGTGCGGGCCAGACGGCAGGGACAGTAGCCGCCGGTGCGTTTCAGGCCCTCGCGGATGGTTTTCACGATCTCGGGATCGTCATTGAGACGGACTTTCACAGAACAGCCTCCTTCCTCTCTGCGGTAAAAGGCCCGCGGCGCGGGCCTTTTATGTATTAACCGTGGGAATTGAACCAGTCCTCGCAGAACTTGGCGATGGACGGAACGATATCCTTGACAAAGCGCTTGGTGGTGTTGATGCACAGGTCGTAGGAGCCCTTGTCGCCCCACTTGCTGTCGCTGTACATCTGGTGGTGCTGGGCACGGTTGCGGTCGATCTGCTTCATATGGGACTCGATCTCCCGGGGCGTCAGATGCTCACCCTGCGGGGCACGGCGCTGGCAGCGCTCGATCTTGGAGTCCTTATCCGCATAGACAAAGATGTTCAGCGGGTCGTAGTCCTTGAGGATAACATCGGCGGCCCGGCCCACGATGACGCAGTCGCCTTGCTTGGCGAAGTTCTCGATGATCTGGCGCTGGGCCACTGCCACGCGGATGGGCTGCTCCATGATCTGGAAGGGCTGCATACCAAAGCGGTGCCCGATGGTCAGCGGATAGGCGGCTTCGATGCTCTTTTCGCCCACGTTGGCCACATAGTCCTCGTTGAAGCCGTTTTCCTTGGCGATCATCTCGATGATCTCGTGGTCGTAGCACGGAATGCCCAGGGCCTTGGCCAGACGCTTGCCCAGCTCACGGCCGCCGGAACCGAACTCACGGCTGATGGTAATGATTCTGCTCATAGTTAGGATACCTCCCTTATTGCTCAATATTCATAGCTGCTGCCGCCCACGAACTCGCGGACGATGGAATTCAGCGGCACATAAGGCGTGTGCAAAGGCGGGACGCTCTCCACCACCTCTACCAGGTCGGTGAGGTCGTGCTCCTGCATATACTCCGGCGTCAGTTCCTGCCGGAAATTGGGGATGTTGGCCAGGCACTTGGCCAGGATACAGGGCTCATAGTCGTGGAAGGAGTCAATGTGAATGGCGGCGTTGCTCTTAAAGGGCCGGATATAGTTGACCTCGCCGGCGTTGACGCTCTCGGCACGCTCGACCGTCTCCCGCAGGGAGTGGCCCCGGGTGTTGTAGTCCCGGATGAGCCGGCGGGCCACGCGCAGCTGCTCGGGACGGACCACGCGGTCCTTATTGGTGAGAATACGGGTGCGGGGCGCCACATAGATGCCGGTGGCCGCGCCGCGGATCTTATCGAAAATCAGGGGGTTGAGCATATGGATCCCCTCGGCAATGACAATGCAGTCCTTGTCGCCCTGCATGGGCTTATAGCCGCCGGTAGTGCCAGTCTTGAAATCGTACCAGGGAATATCCACCTGCTCGCCGTCCAGCAGGCGGCCGATGCAGCTGACCAGCAGGTCCACGTTGACGCAGTAAGGGGACTCCCAGTCGGTAGCCTCCGGCGGACGCTGGTCCAGGGGCAGGAAAAAGTTGTCCATGCTCAGCAGGCAGACCTTGACGCCCAGATTTTCCAAATAGTCACGCAGGCGCATGGCGGTGGTGGTCTTGCCGCTGCCGGAGGGGCCGGTCAGCGCCACAATGCGGCGCTCGCGCCCGGCGGACAGGATAGCCGACGCGGCGGAGGACACCTTGTCGTGGAATACCTCCTCGCAGCGCAGGACGAACTGCGTCTCGTTGTTCATGGCCTGGTTAATGGTCTCCAAATCGATGATACGCATAAAGCCTCTCCTTTCAAGAGGGGGTAATACTTTATCCCGTATTATAGCACGGTATGGCCGCCGCGTCAAAGGGGCAAAGGCGTAAAAACGCCGCAAAATATACACGCCCCTTTCCCCCGGCCAGTGGCGCAATACTACCAAAAAACGCAGCAAAATGCCGAAACTTTCATTGCAATTTGCCTGTATTTATGGTAGTATGATGTTAGGAATTTAACAATACTGCACAAACCCGCGTACTTCTGTGGCATAGCCGCCATTTCGGTCAGAAATGACGGCGGCGGGTAACACGAAAGGACGTGAGACTTGTTGGAGCACTCCCCCAAGATCATCGCCGTCGCCGGTAAGGGCGGCGTGGGCAAGACCTCCATCTCCGCCGCCTTTGTGCGGCTGCTGACTGAAGCGTACCCCGACAAGCGTATTCTGGCCATCGACGCCGACCCGGCGGTGGGACTGTCCACCGCGCTGGGCGTTGAGGTGAAAGAGACGCTGGATGACATCCGCAAGAGCATCGTGGCCTCGGTGGAGGACGGTGCGCCCCGGGAGGCCATCGAGCTGCTGAGTGAGGCGCGATACCGCATTTTCGACACCATGGTGGAGCAGCAGCGGTTCTCGTTTCTCGCCATCGGCCGGCCGGAGACGGCGGGCTGCTACTGCAAGGTGAACGCCTATCTGAAGGAGGTCATCAACCTGCTGGCCAACGACTTTGACTACGTGGTCATCGACGGTGAAGCCGGCATCGAGCAGATCAACCGCCGGGTGATGGAGAAGGTGACGCATCTGGTGCTCATCACCGATCCCAGCCGCAAGGGTACACAGGTCATCGACACCATCAAGCGGGTGGCCGACGAGCTGGTGATGTACGACCGCTGTGGCGCTATCGTCAATCGGGTCACGGACCCGGCGCTGATTCCCTACATCCATATCAACGGCACGGAGATACTGGCCACCATCGGCAGCGACCCACAGCACGCCGCCAATGATATCCAGGGTCTTAGTGTTTTTGATCTGCCGGAGGATGCCCCTGTCATCCGCGGCGCACGCGAAGCCCTGACCAAGCTGGAGATCTTATAATTGAAATACATAAGGAGAGAGGTGTAATTCTTGAGAGACCTGAAGCATCTGATCTACTTCGAGAGCCTGCTGGAGAATGCCGACAATGATCTGGTAAAACAGGCACAGGCGGAGGGGAAGCTGGCCATCGGCTATACCTGCTACCATATGCCTGAGCCGCTGCTGAACCTGCCCGGCTGCTTCTCCGTCCGGCTCCGCGCCCCCCGCACCGGTTCACTGGACATCGCTACCTACTATATGTCCAACTACACCTGTGAATATGCGCGCGCCCTGGTGGAGCGCGGCATGGAGGGCGGCTACCAGTTCCTGGACGCGCTGGCCGGCGTGGACGCCTGTTCCATGATGAACCGCGCCATGGAGCACTTTGAAATTCTGCAGATGAATGACAAGCCCAACTTCTTTGTCACCCACTGCGACATCCCCTACAAGATCACCGACTACACGCTGGACTCTTACGTCAAGCAGATGCGCCGCCGGGTGCTGGATCCCCTGACGGAAAAGTACGGCGTGGATACCTCAGATGCCGCTATCCGTCAGGCGGTGAAGGAGCACAACGAGGTCTGTTCCATCATCAGCGAGATCGGCGAGCTGCGCAAGGAGGAAAACCCGGTCATCACCGGCTATGAGTTCCACGTGCTGAACCTGGTGAGCTTTACCTGTCCCAAGTACCTGATCCTGCCTTACCTGCGAGAGACGCTGACGGAGCTGAAAAAGCGCAAGCCGGATCCCAAGCCCGCCTTCCGTGCCCGCGTGGCCATCGTGGGCAGCGAGATCGATGACCCTCAACTGACGAAGCTCATCGAGGGCTGCGGCGCACTGGTAGTGTCCGACCGATACTGCTTCGGCTCCACTCCCGGGCGGGAGATCATCGAGCTGAAGGACGATGAGGATGCCCTGCCCCAGATCTGCATGCACATTATGCAGCACTCCGAGTGCGCCCGCTACATCGCCGATGAGAAGGTGCAGCAGCGCCGTGAGACGGCGGATCGCCTGGCACGGGAGTATCACGCTGACGGAATCATCTATGAGCAGATGAAATACTGCGACTACTGGGGCTTTGAACGCGCGCTGGTGAGCCACATCATGCATGAGGAGTATGACTGGCCGGTGCTGAGCATCGACCGTCTGTACAACAACGGCAACTCCGGCCAGCTGCGGACCCGCGTGCAGGCCTTTGTGGAGTCGCTGGAGATCAAGAAGCTCCACAAGCAGAACGGAGGTGCCAACTGATGGCTGACAAGAAGAAATTTCCCAATCCCGAATTCTTCCGCGCCAAGACTGAGATGGACTGGAAGGCGCAGGCCGCCAACCTGAAGGAGTTTGGCTCCATCGCTCTCGATCTCATCAAGGAGACGGACTGGAAAGCCTTTGGCAGGAAACAGAAGGAGCATTTCCTTGACAATATGAACCGTGTAGCACGGGAGGCCAAGACCGTTGCCGCCATGACCTGCGCGGAGCGCAAGGACCTGCTGCTCAACGGCGAAAAGCATCTGGGTGCCCTGTACCGCAAGGGTGACATGGCCACTGTCCGCCGGGAGTGGCGCGGCGTGGAGAGCACCCTCGTCGACTTCTCCGGCTGGCTGAAGGTCTGGGGCATGCTGCTGGCCACCTTCTCCAAGGATCTGATACCCGCCCTGAACACCACGTTCTGGTATCGCTGGATGATCTCCTATATGTGCTGCGTGAGCTTCATGGATAAGAACACCATGGGTCAGCGGGGCAACGCCCTGAAAATGAGCCACCTGATGACCTACGACATTTTCCGCTATGTGGCGGAAAATCTGGTGTTCCTGGCCAAGTGCGATAAGAAGAACGGCAACAGCTCCGAGCTGAACAAGAAGGTCGTTCTGTTCGATGAGATGACCATGGGCCAGATCATGGCCGGCTTCCCCGACCTGCTGGGTATCCCCTATCAGCTGATGCCGGTGTTCCTGGTGTCCGAGATCGACCAGCTCACCTGTGTGCCCTACATCGACGCCGTGGAGTCCTTCGGCCTGCCGGCGGACTGCTGCCCGGTGCCGTCCTCCGAGTGCGGCGCGCTGGTCATCGATGCCCTGCCCCACATGGGCAAGTGCTTTATCTCCTCCTCCATGCCCTGCGACGGCTCCACTATGGCCTCCAGCTATATGTCCCGCCGCTTCCCCGACCTGCCCGTGTTCCACCTGTGCTTCCCGGTTCGGTATGAGGACGAGGAGACGGTGCAGATGGGCGCCGAGGATATCCGGGCGTGCATCAAGTTCATTGAGGAGCAGACCGGCGCCAAGTGGAGCTGGGACGCCTATTTCTCCGCCATGAAGCGCTTTAACGAGGAGACGCGGTATGAGCTGGAGAAATGGGAGGTCAACAAGACCGCCTATCCCCAGATCATCGGCCCCAGCTACGAGCTGTTCCGCAAGTGGAACTACGAAATGGACGGCGGTATCGACCCGCGCGTCATGAAGACCTGCCGCAAGGTCAACGACCTGCTGATGCAGTCCTACCAGCGCCGCGACGAGGCGTGGGTGGGCAAGATGCGCTACCGCGGCATCGTGTGGAGCTGCCCCGCCCACTACTACGCCAACTTCTCCAACTGGCTGGCCAACTGCTGGGGCATCAACATCCTGGTGGAGATGGAGTCCCTGAACTTCACCAAGCCCCTGGAGACAGAGGACAAGGAGGAGGCACTGCGCGATCTGGCGCGTCTGTACGAGCGTATGGTCATGCGCCGTCACACCAACGGCGGCTACCAGAACGTGGTGGACGAGCTGTGGCGCCAGTGCGAGGCGTGGAACACCAACATCATCATCATGTACCAGAACGTGGCCTGCAAGAACATGGCCACCGTACAGGGCATCCTGGACGAGCAGGGCCGCGAGCGCGGCTATCACATGATCTGGATCGAGCATGACCTGATGGATCCCCGCACCGTCTCCCGCAAGACCATGCGCGACAAGGTCAACGAGTACATGCGCACGGTCATGCGCGCCGAGCCGATCGATCCCTCCCTCTGCGATTTCGACGACGAAAACTGCATGTAATATTCTCAACTACTACATATATAAAGGAGTTTACGACTATGAAATACTACGGCGGCTGTGATGTGGGTTCCACTTATACCAAGGCGGTCATTCTGGATGAGAACGGCAAGATCTGCGCCGACACCACCATCCGCAGCAAGATCAATTCCGAGGTCTCCGCCAAGCTGGCGATGGAGGAGGTTCTGAACAAGGTGGGCTTGAACTCCTCCGAGGAGCTGGGCTATCTGATCGGCACCGGCTACGGGCGCAACAAGGTCCCCTTCGCCGACGAGAATATCTCCGAGATCTCCTGTCACGCCATGGGCGTGCACGTCACCGACCCCAGTGTCAAGGCCATCATCGACATCGGCGGCCAGGACGTGAAGGGCATCTCCATCGACACCGACGGCACCGTGAAGAACTTTGCCATGAACGACAAGTGCGCCGCCGGCACCGGCCGGTTCTATGAGGCTATGGCCCGCAGCTTCGAGATGACGCTGCCCGAGTTCTCCAACCTGTCCCTGACGGCCAAGAACGTTATCCCCATCACCGCGCAGTGCACCGTGTTCGCTGAGAGTGAGGTCATCACCCTGGTGGGCGAAGGCAAGCCCATGGACGAGATCGCCGCCGGCATCCAGATGGCCGTGGCCAAGCGCTGCTTCGTCATGAGCAAGAAGGCCGGCGCCACCGACGCCATCACACTGACCGGCGGCTGCGCCAAAAATGCCGGTTTGAAGCAGGCCATCGAGCACGTGCTGAAGCTGAAGGTCATCGACCTGAAGACCGATCCCCAGCTGATGGGCGCGCTGGGCGCCGCCGAGTATGCACGGCAGAAGGGCATGGCCCGCGCCTGAATACCTCTTGCCATTTAAGGAGGCTACGATATGTGTAAGGTTTTCAAATTTCTCTTTAAGCTCATCCGTATTCTGGCGGTGGCCGTGGGCGCACTGTTCGTCGTGTACTTCTGGAACCTGGACCAGAAGCTGCTGGGCTGGGCCTATGTGCAGGTCAACAAGATCTTTGACCGCAAGAAAGTAGATATCAAGTTCTGATGGAGCTGTATAATCCGATCATACGGGAGGTGGAGGCGCTTGCCGGCGCCTCCACGCCCAAGCGGTACGCCTATGACCCGGCGGAGGCCTGGGAGGACACCGGGACCTTTGAGCTGGTCATGCTGCGGGACGCCGCCTTTGAGCTGGGCGGCAGCGGCAAAAGCGCGGTGAATTTCACCTGTGTGACCTCCTCTTCCAATCTGGTACCCGGGGACGAGATCGTGGTCTGCGGTCCGGACCTGAACGAGTTGAACGGCGACAGCCACTATGCCCGCATCGCTCTGCTGCGGGTGGGCGATATCGAGTCCGATGACGAGGACGACACGGAGCAGGCCTTCCGGGCCATCCAGGACATGGACTTTGTGAAGTACCATGTGTTCCCCAAGGGCTATATGATCCGCACCAGCTCGGAATCCAGCCGGGAACAGGTGCGTATCAGCCGGGAGGCGGTGCAGAAGGGCATGACGTTCCGCCGCATCGGCGCGGACTTTATCCGGCAGTATAAGCAGAACCGCAACATTCTGGCGGTAAAGCTGCTGTTTATCACCGCGCCGGAGGCGGACTACGCGGCGCTGACCAGGGACGCCAAGACTGTCAAGGACATCACCATGAGCCTGACGAAGATCCTGGAGGGAATGCCTACCGACTGCGGCTCCTGCAACCTGAAGGCCATCTGCGACGAGGTGGAGGGTATGCGCGAGCTGCACTTCGGCAAGGAGCATCACACCACGGAGTGAACCCCCTCCTCTATCCACAGGCAAAAGAACGGCCCCCAGGGCCGTTCTTTTTTGTTCGTGTGCCGAAAGGCCGTCCATCGAAGGACGGATCGCCTTTTGCACAAAAGGATACCCGCCGGAGGGCGGGTATCCTTTTCTTCTTTTCAAATGCGGCGGTCACGCTGCTGGCTGTTGTAGTGCTTTTGCAGGAGAGGATAAATGACCTTGTAGATCAGCTTGTTCTCCAGATTGAGATAATAGATGGTGAATGTGCCCGCAAACAGCAGCGCTGCGGTGATGAGCAGGCTTTTCAGCAATTTAGCTGCGAATTTCATATGGTTCCCTCCTTACCAGGCCAGACTGTCATCGAAGTCCACCAGTGTGGGGTCCAGCGGTGCCTCATTCAGTACGACGGTCATGTATTTGTTGACGGTGTTCCGCATATCCCGCCGGGAGATGGTACGGCAGTCCTCCAGGTCGTGCTCCAGGAATATGAAGTGGAAGCCCAGGTCACGGGCCTGCTCCTCCATGAGAGCGTGGACACCGTTCATGCCCTTGCAGGCCACGTTGTCGTTGAAGATGACCATGTCACAGTTGAACCGGCTGGCCCACTCCCACACAGCGTTGACGTTGTCCCAGCCGCCCACGGCATGGTGGCGCATGACGCCCTTTTCGGAGAAGAGGGCCAGGTCCTGAATGGCCTGTTCCGGGTCGGTGGTGGAGATCATGTTGTGGCCCATGGTGGAGTCCATATTCAGCACGATATTGATGCCCCAGCAGTTCTGGACCCAGGTGGGGAAATCTGTGTAATACACCGCGGAGGGCCCCCACAGGAATGCCCGGTGGCGGGTAGTACCGCCGAAAGGCTCATGCCTCCGTTCGTAGGCCTCCAGCATGAGCTTCAGCACCTTGCGGTCGTTTTTAGTGAACTGGTCCTCCTGGCCGTTGACGGAAGCCCAGGAATATAACCGATACAGACTCTCGGCAATGCCGCAGAGGGCGGAATAGGGCGTCTTGAACAGCTCCCATTTCTCCAGCTCGATGCGGTTCTGCTCGTTCATGTGCTCAGCGCGGGCGAACAGGGCCTCCCAGTCGTACTTGACGCCGTAGTTCTCCTGAATAAAGGCGATGGCATCCCGGAGGACCTGGGTGGAATAGGGGTGCGCGCCGGGCTCGTTGTGGATCATGGCCATGGTAACGGGGAAATCCGGCAGACCAAAGCGGCGGCGCTGGAACATGGAGGTGGCCTCGCTGGCGTTGCAGGGCATATTGGTGGTCAGAACGGCGCGGCCCACAATGGGGAAATCGTCGTCGATGGCAACGCCGGTCTCCGCCGAGCAGCGGGAGCAGACGTCAGCGGCCAAGCCGAAGGACTCGGCCACGTCGATGTAGTAAGGCTCCAGGTGTTGGTCGATGTCACAGATGATGAACTCCGGCAGTGTTTGGATGGGGATGGGGATCAAGCCGGGGAAGCCGGTCATAAACAGGGGCGGCATGACCTCGTCCATGGGAACGATGTTGTCGCTGTCCCTTCCGCCGCCCAGACGCTTGTCGTTGGCCAGGACCAGGGCGATCTTTTTCGTGAGGCTGCTGACGATACAGTGCATATTCATGTGGGCGATCTTCAGCTCGTCCTCCCGGTAGCCCTCAAACAGCCGGTCAATAAAGGCGAAGGTGCCCAGATAGGAGCCCATCCAACGGTACTCCCAGAAGCCCTTGAGGATCGGCACCGGGGCGGAGGCCACCATTTTGCCCATGGCCAGCAGGTTGTTCAGCCAGGCGGTGTAGTCCACAAAGGTATCCTTCACACCGCGCCACTCCCGGTGGCGGGCGATACCGGTCTTATCCTCATAGCGGCTGCGAAGACCGCCCTTGCCGTTAGCTGCCTGCCACTTGGGGTCAAAGCGTTCCAGCTTTTTATCGATCACGCCGATGACGGCATTTGTCCACTGCTTCAGTACCATGGTCACACCTCCTTATGGCCCAGCTTTTTGATCTCCAGACTCTCGACAAAGGCCTGGAAGCGGGTACGCAGCTGACCGACGCTGCCCAGGGTGTACTCCTTCTCGATGGTGCAGCAGGGGATGCCCATCTCCTGCTGAAGCACGTGGCTGGCCAGCACCTTTTCATAGCTCCAGAACTCGCAGAACTTCATGCTCTCGTAGATGATCCCGTCGGCGCCGTAGTCCTCCGCCAGACGGCGCAGCTCACTGTGCCGCTGGTCGATCTTGGCGCCGTCCATAAACCGGACGCACTGGTTGTGGTGCAGATAGTGCCGACATACCGCGTCGAAGGCCGTCTCGCCGCCGTGGATCTTGATCTCCTCCCGGCCGGGGAAGGTGCCGAAGCAATAGCGATCTGCCACCACCATGGCACCGCAGCTCTCCAGCAGCTTGGTAAATTCCGGGTCGTCGATCTCGCTTCCGGCCAGCACGACACGGGCACGGAAGGGGAATTCCGCCTCCGGCCGGCGTGTTTTCAGCTCCGCCAGCGTCTCCTCCAGATACGGCAGGATCAGGTCATGGGGACAGACCTGACTCACCAGGACGATGACGTGGTATTCATAGCCGGTGATGACCGGGTTTTCCGCCTTGCGGAGGTCGCCGATCTCCGTGATGACCCGGCAGAGACGGTTGTGCTTTTCAATGGCGGCACGAATCGCATCGTCAGAGGTATCCACGCCGAAGCTGTCGCGCAGGGCGTCCAGTACCTTTGCTTTCAGCTGTGCCTTGTAGTAATCCAGGCTGGTCCTGTCGCCTTTCATGGGTGGGTCGATGATGGTGGTGATGAAGCGGTCGTTCTTCACCGGCTTCAGCAGGGTAAAATGCTCCTCCATGCGCTCCATGGCGGCGCAGCCCTCCGCACCGAACAAAGCGTTCAGATAGTTGAATCCGCCCTCGATGGCCCGCTCCAGGATGCAGCGGACATAGGGACAGTTGCGGTTGGTCATGTAGTAGGACGCGATCTCTGCGGTGCCGCTGTTGGGGGCCCGAAGGCGGCTGGAAAAGCAGCCTGGCAAATTCAGCAGCACTTCGGGTATATAGTAGCAGTTATATCCCAGAGCCAGCTGGCCCTCCGCCGCGGCGCGCTGGACCAACTCGTTGTTGGCCTGCTGCAAAAGGTCCTCAAACCAGATCAGGTGCTTCAAGTCTTTCATGGGCAAAACTCCTTCTCAATGGGGACTTCTCCCCGGATTTGGGTCGTGGGTCTTGCTGGTTCACACACTATTTGTATTTTAGCATTTTTCAACTATTTTTGCAACTGTTCGCGCCGTATTTTTTGTCGTTTTGGAAAAAGAATGACCGCCTCACGGCGGTCATTCTTTTTCTGATTTACTGCCACAGGGAGCAGAGCAGGTCGGTGTAGGCGGTGGGATCGTCGATGGGCAGACCGGCGATCAGCTGTGCCTGGTTGTAGAAGACCTGGGCGAACTTTTTGGCTTTCTCCGGGTCGGTGAGCCGGGTCTTTTCGAAGGTCAGGAAGGCGGGGTGATCCACGTTGATCTCCAGAATACGCTTGGCCTTGAGCCCCAGCTCCGGCTGGGCAGCCGTGAAGTACTTTTCCATCTCGAAGGTAACGCCCTCACCACTGGAAAGGCAGACCGGGTGGGTCTTCAGGCGAGTGGAGGCCTTGACCTCACTCACCTGACCGCCCAGGGCCTCCTTGATAAAGGCAAGGGCCTCCTTGTACTGCTGCTCGTCCTGTTCCTGCTTCTCGGCCTCACCGGGCAGGTCCAGATCGCCGTCGGTGGCGGAACGGAAGGGCTTATCCTTATAGGACCTCAGGATATCGGACAGAAACTCGTCGGCTTTGTCGGTAAAGTAGAGTATCTCCATGCCGCGGTCCTTCAGCAGTTCCGTCTGGGGAATGTGGTCCACAGCGTCCACCGTGTCGCCGGAGGCAAAGTAGATGTACTTCTGGCCCTCCTGCATACGGGAGACGTACTCGTCCAGCGTCACCAGCTTTTTCTCGGTGGAGGAATAGAACAGCATCAGATCCTGAAGCATATCCTTCTTCTCGCCGTAGTTGTCCATGGCACTGAGCTTGATCTGGCGGCCGAAGGACTGCCAGAAGGACTCATATTTCTCGCGTTCGTCCCGCAGCAGACGCTCCAGCTCGGCCTTGACCTTTTTTTCCAGGTTGGCGCCGATGAGCTTCAGCTGACGGTCGTGCTGCAAAAGCTCACGGGAGATATTCAGGTTCAGATCCGGGGACTCCACCACACCGCGGACAAAGTTGAAGCACTCGGGCAGCAGCTCCTTGCACTTGTCCATGATCATCACGCCGGCGGAGTACAGCTGCAGCCCGCCCTCGAACTCCTCGGAGTAGTAGCGCAGGGGCGCCTTCTCTGGTATAAACAGCAGGGCCTTATAGGTCACGGCGCCCTCGGCTGAGACGGTGATGACACTCAACGGCGGCTGGCTGTCCGCAAAGCGCTGCTGATAGAACTCGTCGTACTCCTCCTTCTTGACATCGGCCTTCTTCCGCTGCCACAGGGGCACCATGCTGTTCAGCGTCTCCCACTCGAACTTCTCCTCGTACTCGGGGTTCTCCTGGGTGCTGCCCTCCTTCAGCTCCGGGTGCGGCATGAGCATACGGATGGGGAAACGGATATAGTCGGAATACTTCTTCACCAGTTTGTACAGGGGGTACTCCCGCAGGTACTGGCTGTATTCGTCCTTTTCCTCCTCGGTATCGGGCTTGATGTGCATGATGATATCGGTGCCCACCGTATCCTTCTCGCAGGGCTCAATGGTATAGCCATCCACGCCGGTGGACTGCCACTTCCAGGCCTGGTCCTCGCCGTATTTCTTCGTAATGACGGTGATCTCGTCGGCCACCATGAAAGCGGAGTAGAAGCCCACGCCGAACTGACCGATAATATCGGTATCGGCGCTCTCGTCACCCTCCACCTCCTGGCGGAATTTCAGACTGCCGGAGGAGGCGATGACGCCCAGGTTGTTCTCCAGCTCCTCCTGACTCATGCCGATGCCGTTATCGCTGACAGTCAGCAGACGGCGCTCCTTATCGATGGACAGTTTGATCTCAAACTGATCCCGGTTCAAGCCCACCTTGTCGTCCGTCAGGCTCAGGTAGCACAGCTTGTCGATAGCGTCGGAGGCGTTAGAGATGATCTCCCGCAGGAATATCTCCTTGTGGGTGTAGATGGAGTTGATCATCAGGTCCAGCAGGCGCTTGCTCTCCGCTTTGAATGCCTTTTTCTTCATACTTGCTCAGATCTCCTTTGCTCTCCCCCGCCCTTCCCTGCGCGGTGCGTAGAGACGCGGGGCTTTGTTTAAGGGAGATGCGCCCCGGCGCATCTCCCTGTGGTATACGCGTTTCGCTTACGCGAATTTTTTGCGGCTGATGAGCCAGCCCAAGCAGGACAGCAACGCCACCGCGCCGGACACGATCATCACGACCTTGCACACCGGCGGAATGAACTTC